>JADMIO012791281.1_pt1 | contig 75660 bp, 61 predicted proteins | sample 8958161 | NCBI WGS metagenome assembly JADMIO01 (sample SAMN16585339, study PRJNA669376) | soil metagenome | isolation source: Crop rotation soil | place: USA: Cullars Rotation, Alabama | collected 2011
GGCCGCGACTTCAAGTCACGTGAATTCCAAGCTTCGGATCCCACTGTGCTGGAAAGGGCAGCGAAAGATTTCTGGAAAGTGTTCGCATCTCGCGCTCCGACAATAAGTCAGTCCCCATCGTCCTACTCAGCGGATCACCCGAGCGTCATGATCTGCCGGTAAGCGGAGCCACCTTCTTTTTTGAGAAGCCTCTGTCGGTGGAGGAAGCGGTTCGTACGCTCTCAGCAGCCCGGAACATGATGCTGCATGGCCGACTGCGCTATCACCGTGAGTCGCTGGACATTCCGGTTTCGCTTGATCTTGGATCGCGCAGCAAAGTCCACGTCCAGCTGCGGAATCTAAGTCAAGGTGGTATGGGAATTTGGGCGTCACATCCGCTTGAGAGCGGAGAACCTGTCAAAATCAATTTCAAGCTGCCGAACGCCGACTGTTGTGTGCAGGCGGAAGGGGAACTGGCATGGGCCGATAAGGATGGCCATGCCGGAATTCGTTTTCTGGACATCCCTCCAACGTTACGCCGCAGCCTTCAGCTCTGGGTGGAGAGGCAGTATTTCACGAATTAGGTGCAGTTAGCAGCCGGGTAAACAGTTTCAGAAGCGGGCCTTGATACTTCTCTGCCCCGAGCCCCTCTCAGCGAAAGCGTGCAGTCTCGTCCTCTGGTTGCCGCATCCATGCGAAGTCATCAGCCGCTATTTGCGCCAAGGCACGCCCTACCGTGCGGCCCGTGAGCAGGGTGAATAGAAGCCAGTAAAGACCTGAAAAGGCGGTTGAGAAGAAGACGGCTAGAGATATTGCGCTCCAGAAACTGGGCAGCATCCCCGTGCTCTCGATTGCGATTATAGAGAAGAGTAGAACGGCTGAGACAACGACCAGACAGTCGATGAAGCCTGCGAACAAGCGAGGCGAGATGTCTGTCGGCCACCAGGAGAAGCGCAGAGGCATTTCAGAAGTTTTCTCCACTCCAACAACTTCATCACTGTTGCCGCACTCACCCGACTCTGATGTAACCACCTGGATGCTTGGAAGCGGATTGTGTCCCACGACCAAACCATCACTGCCCACATCGGGTGGGCTGAAAATGGGTGCCTTCGCGGGCGCCAGTTCGCTTGCCGCAGCAAGAAGATCGGTCATGAGCCATTCTTTCAAAGCGCGTTCGGGACGGGGTGCCAAGTTCAGAAAAGCGATTCCTGCCTGACCGAATTCATTTGCCCAAGCAACCTGCCCGGTGGCCTCGACCCGAACCTTGGGGCGGAGAAGATCGAAACGCAGGTGCACCGTCTGACCAGCGTGCAAGCGGGCAACTGCCTGGATCGCAATGCCTGACTGACTGATGTTGCGGATGATGCCGCCATTGGCGTGATCGAGGCGGACGTACGCGAGGGCAGCGAGAGGATGCCGGAAATGCTGGCGTTGCTTCTGTTCGGGGTCGCCCAGCCGATCGTTTTCCTTACCTACGGCCAGTACTGGCGCTGCATCCATGCATAAATCTTAGTCTGAGGCAGGCGGGGTGCCGGAGTAACCGAAAGGGTTCCTCGTAAGCCTTAGGTGGGCACGTCTGGATGACCAGAGCCCTTCAGGAGGCGGAGCGTTGCGTGGCTTTCTGCGATTCGCGCTCGAACTTGGCACGACGCGCCCTATCCCAAGCAATGAGCCGATGCAGGTCGTAGCTATAGGGTCCGTAACTGCGAAAACCTTGCTCGTCGAAGAGGCGCTTGATTCCGCAGCCTAAGCAGACCTGGTAGGAGTGCTCCTGGGCGCGAACGGGCCAGCTCATTTTCTGGTGCCAACAGCCACGCAAGACGGTGACAGCAGCCCCAGCCAGGCCCGTCACCATGAGACCTAAAGGCCACATCCAGCGTGATTTACCAGTTTTCTCGCCATTCTTATGCTTCTCGGTCACCGACACCACCCCGGGGACTTGCAGTTCCAGCATATGACGAACGAGGGAGGCAGGCAAACATATTTGGAGAAGAGATCGAGCGATGCTCCCACTCTGGTCCCGGAAAGATTACGAAAGCACATGCCTCACAGACCGATTACTTCGGTGCGGTTCAGGATTGCGGATAGGGCCCAAACACCTGTAACGTAAGAGCATCGCGATCAAAATTGAGCCCAAGGCTCGCACAACTACGGGCGGAGCTTGCCGTTGAGAAGAGTATGGCAAAAGCTTCGGCTGGTACGCGCTAAAGGGAGGTAGAATAGCGACTTTCATGGCCACTAGCCCTAGCAAGGCAGAAATCGGCCTCCCCCCTGAATTGCAGACGGCAATCGCCACCCCGGAAATTTCGGAGAGTGGTGCGGGGGATATCCCTGCCTCGGGACGCGATGCTTTGCAAGCGCTGCTCGCCTTCTCCGCTCTTCATGAACGAGTTCGACAACGAACGCGCGAAGCCACGGGCAACGGTTCCGCTGCGGACGGCGGCGCTACTGATGAATTCCTGCTCTTCGAAGTTCTGCAATTGGTTGCGGAACGCGCTCTCGCACTGACCGGTGCCGACGGTATTGCCATCGCCCTGGTCCAAGAAGGCGACATTATCTGCCGCGCGGCAGCGGGTTCGATCGCGCCAGACGTCGGTGTGAAGCTCGACCCTGCCGCAGGCTTTTCGGGATTGTGTCTGCGAACCGGAGAGACCGTGCGGTGTGACGATGCGGATAGAGATCCACGAGTCAACCGGCAGGCATCGCAACGGTTGCGAGCCAGATCGATGCTCGCGGTCCCGCTCTGCGGCCGACATAGCGTCTTAGGCCTGATTGAAGCGTTCTCTGCGGAAGCCTACGGTTTCAGCGACGGCGACCTGGGCAGTCTCCAACTGCTGGCCGAATTAATCCTCGGGGCCATGAAGCCTGACGAGCAGGCGAAGCTTGAAAACCTGTCTCCGGTTGCAGTGCATGGAAAAAGACTCGCTGCCGAATTCAGACCCGAAGCGGCAAACCCAGTAGGACTCAGAAGCGCGGAACTGGTACCCGCGCTGGGAGCGGCGCAACTTGACGCTCTTATTCGTGAGCAGGTTCAGGGCACGACGGCGCCGGGGGCGAGCGAGACGCGTAACAACACCACCGCTGTCGAGACTAAGACTGGCCTTGATATTCCTGTTCCGCTTGCGCCTGCAGCGAACTTTGTTGCAAAGGACGAAGCGACTGTCCCCGCGGCGCCGTCGCAAACCGAAGATCAGTTCGAAGCGTCCGCATTTCCCACGCTTGCCGCACAAGCTGTCAGCAGCTCACGCCCGAGCCTGATGCTGATCGCCATTACAGGCATTCTGGCGCTGTTGCTCATAGCTGGAGTGTGGTGGAGGTTGCGCAGTCGCACGGCGGAGGTCGCAGCAGCGCCGAATATATCTCCATCGCAGGCTGCACCTCAGATCGCTCCGTCAACGCCGAGCTTGACCGTCGGAGCACCGAGCGTGTCGACAGCAGCGTCTCAAGACACCTCGTTGCCCACACCCCTTTCCACACCCGGAACGGCGGGACCAAGCAGCTTACTGCCTTTAGTTACTGGTGTGCGGCATTGGGAATCCGGGGATTCGACTACCGTAGCCATCGACCTGCAGGACCAAGTGCAATACGAGGTGCATCGGCTCAGCGATCCTGAGCGAATTTATTTCGACCTGCACGACACTGTTTTAGCTGCGGGTCTTTCGGGGAAGACTATCGAAGTAGGCGATCCCTTGCTGGTGCGAATTCGCATTGCTCAACCCGTTCCCGGAGTATCGCGCATTGTGCTCGAAACCAAAGACGCCTCAAATTTCTCCGTGAGTTTGGAACAGAATCCCTTCCGGTTGGTGGCGTCCATACGCAAGCAGGCGAGCGACAGGAAATTAGGCGCGAAGTTCGGAACGTCGCCGGGAGAAATCGAGGACAAAATTAGCGACGCCAAGACGGCCCCAGCGAGCAAAGAAGATATTCAATTGCGCGCGCGTGTGCCGCACATGAAGATCGTGGTAGACGCAGGACACGGGGGCTGGGACCTGGGAACCGTGGGACGTCAGGGCCTGTTGGAAAAAGACCTGGTGCTGGACGTCACGAAGCGCCTGGGCACTCTGCTGGAGAAGCGGTTGGGCACCGAAGTCGTCTATACCCGTCCCGACGACAACTACATTCCACTTGAGCAACGGACGGACATTGCGAATCAGTCACAGGCTGATCTGTTCGTATCGATACACGCCAACAATAGTGATTACTCCTTCGCGCGCGGAGTGGAGACCTACTATACGAATTACTCGTCATCGGCGGAATCGACGGAAATCGAGAAGCAGGAAAACGGCACAGCAAAGGCCGTAGCCGACGCCGGCGTTCTGAGTGAAGTTGCGTTGAAGGAAAGGAAAGAAAGAACAGATCAGTCGCGGCGCCTGGCAGCGAGCGTGGAGCGCGCTCTGTATGGGACGCTTTCGCCTGACAATCCGGGCATGCGTGATCGCGGCGTAAGAGAAGCCCGCTTCGTGGTTCTGACCGGTGCGTCAATGCCTGCGATCTTGTCGGAGATTTCGTTCGTCAGCAGTCCACTGGACGAAAAGAAACTTCAGTCCGCGAGTTACCGCCAACAAATCGCGGAAGCGCTCTACAAAGGAATCGCGCGCTATGCCGCGAGTTCCGCACATGTCAAAATGGCGGCAGCCTCATCGAAACCGACAGGTCGTGAGATTCGCGTTGCGACTCACTAACAGCCTATCGGCAGGGTTCTTGCGCAATATAAGCGGCCTACGCTAGCTCCACCTCAAAAAGCCGCTGCTGTTTACTGCTGAACTCCGCCATATTTCTGCAACCACTTCAGTTCTTCTCGCACCTTGATCTTTCCATGCCACGGGTTCTTGCTGAGCGAGTGCCCTTCACCAGGAAAGATCAGGAGTGAATTTGGTACTCCAAGCGAGCTCAGAGCGTGCTCAAGAAGATAGTTTTCGAGCACCGCGACACGAATGTCTTTCGCACCACCCACGATGTGAGTCGGCGTCTTCACTTTATCGATCTGGAAGATAGCAGCCTCATCGTGATATCGCTGTTGCGCTTCCCACGGACGCCCGCCGAGAAAATAAGCATCATCGAAGGTCGTATCGTCATTGCCCCAGTTGGCCACATGCTCGACTGCTCCAGCTCCGGTTACGGCAGCCTTGAATCGGGTGGTCTGGGTGATGAGCCAGTTGGTCATGTAGCCACCGTAGCTGTAGCCGCCGACCGAGAGCCGGTCAGGGTTGGCAATGCCATCCTTCACCAGGGCATCGATTCCGGCCAAGATATCCTTGCCCGGGCGAGAGACGATTTGAGGAACGATGCCCAGCAGAAACTTGTCGCCGTAACCCGTTGAGCCGCGATAGTTCGGTTCGAAGACCAGCCATCCCTGGGTTGCCGCAAGGCGATCCCACTGGTACCAATCGGCCTCGAAATGATTCCCATCGGCATCAGCCGGGCCGCCATGGATGAAAGTGAACATCGGCAAATTTTTCTGTTCGAACTTACCGGGAGGGTAAAGCAGCATTCCTTCAACGGCGGTGCCGTCATCTGCTACCCAGCGATAGGGCTTGCCTTTGGGGAGTTCTCGCTGCGCGAACAGCTTATTAAAGGCCGTGATAGGACGAGCATTCTGCAATTGGTCAGGGCTGTCGGCGAGATAAACTTCGGTTGGACGTTCAACCGAGGAGTAAACGAACGCCAGGCGTGGCGAGTGCTGCGCTACCGACATGCGGTCGTAGGTGCCGGCCCATCCAGTGAGTTTCGAGAAAGCGGCTGTGGGAGCCGAGGAATAGTAAAGGGGTACTTCAGTTCCCTGGCGCGCGGCGACCAAAACTCGATCTCCGCCCACAGCGTAACGATTCACAGATCCGACATAATCCTTGCTCCACTGCTGGATCTCGCCGGTGACACTATCAATCCAATAGAGATGTGGTTGCAGATCGCGGTAGGGACCGCTCGTGTCTCCCACTTGCACGTTGAAGAAGATGTGGCGGTTGTCAGGCGACCAGTAGAGATCCTGCTCGACAGCACTGTTTTTGGTGAGTTGTCGAACGACGTGGTCAGCGGAAGATCCGCCCAGGTCAATCGAGTAGATTTCGAATTCATCCACCTTTTCCTGTCGCTGAGAAATCGAACTGGTCACGAAAGCCAGCCTCTTGCCATCTGGTGAAATGACAATCTGCTCGACACGCCATGGTGTCGTCGCAACCTGTCGAGCTCCAGGAGAAACGTCGGACAACTTGTTTTCTGGATCGGGCGAAGCCGTGGCTGGCGCATTCACATTGCGAGCCATGGCATCATTGAGGTCGACGCTGAAGATCACGTCGCCGCGCTCCGACTCACGATACTGAATCACGTCTTTCCAGTCCTTCTTGTAGGCATCCTTGCGTTGCTTATTCCAAGGCAACCGACTGGCGAAGTAGAGGGCGCGGGAATCGGGGGCCCAGCCGAACGCGTGAATCTCCTCATCGCTTTGGCTGAGTGGAAGTGCTTCTCCGCCGCTCGTCGAAATGACATATAGCTGATTGATGCCGCTGTCATCGTCGCCGGAATCCTCGCTCCCGGCCGGTTTACCGGAAGCGTTTTTGCGCTCGGACAGAAAAGCGATCCACCGGCCATCCGGCGACCACTGCGGATCGGTGTCGTGCCCGGATTGAGTCAATTGGACCAAAGAACTTCCGGCGTCTCTATACAACCAGAGGTCATGCCGAAAAACACTCCGGTCCCAATCGGCACGAGTTGTTCCAATCACGACGGAGTGTCCGTCAGGTGAGAGCTTAAGAGCGTCGAAATCAACCGAATTGAAGAATTCATCAATGGTGATGGGAGGCTTCTGAGCGAGGCTGAGAGCAGGTACAAAAGTGATGATGAGAATGACAATGACGGCAAAGCGAACCGAGTTGGGGATAGTCATAGGCCCTCGAAGCGGAACTAGGTTTTATATAGGAGGCTCGAACCTGAATGGAAGTCGCTAGAACGATCCAGGTGACCGAAAGTCATTGTGACTTTTCTGGCAGCGCGTCCACGCGCTCGAGATCGTCCTTCATCCCGAGATATTCCCAGCGTTGCAGCGATATGGGGACATTGCCGTTGAGCCACAAGTAATCGTGGAATACGCGCAGACTAAACTTGTCACCCTGCTGGCGACGAGCTTCAGCAAGAAAGTTCATGATCTGTGATTTTCCGACCTGGTATGAAATGGCTTGGCCCGGAGCCATGGCGAAAGAGGAAGCTTCGTCCAAGGCTGTTGCCGAATCCATGGGCACGGTGGCGTGCAGGTAGTCGGCGGCTTGCTGGATGTTGAATTCGCCAAGGGCCAGCTTCACATCGACCTCGACTCGGAGGGCGCGCAGGCGCATGAAGTTGTCGATGATCTCGCGACTGCGCGGGCTATTGTCGAACAGGCCAGCTTCCTGCATCATCTCCTCGGCATAAAATCCAATTCCTTCGTTCGCACTCGAATCGTAGTAGTGCCGTCGAATGGGGTCGGGATGGCTCCAGGAAAGCGTTAGCTGGAAGTAATGCCCCGGTACTCCTTCGTGAACGATTCCGGTTCTTGGCTCCTTAGCGTCCGCCAGCATGAAGTAGCCTAGGTCCGGACGCGGAGCGGTAATGTAGCGAACACCATTTTCGTTAAGCCGGCCAGGCGAGGTGAAATCGTCCGCTTCACCCGCATCAAGATCGAGTAGCGGCTTCAGGTAGGCGGGCATGCCGCGATGCAGATAACGCTGCATAGAAGATGGAACGCTCAGGATGTTTTTCTCTTCCAGATAGCGCCGGACGGCTAGCTCATCCGCCCGTTCGCGCGCGACCTGCTCTTCTGTGGTTTTGAATATCGGGAGTTGCGGCAAATTCGCATTGCGATGTTCTTCGTAAGTCTGGAACGACACGGCGCGCCCCCATTCCTGCCTGCCGGTTTCGAGCAGTTGTTCAGGCGTGTACGGAAGCAGCGCTACGTGCTTCAAGAAGAATAAATAGCCCGGGCGTCCTACGGCAGTTTGGGGCGCCATTCCCGGCAAATATTGAACCAGCCAGTCGCGATAGGCCTCAAGGGCAACGATCGCCTTCTCCGTGGTGGCGTCTATATTCCCCGAGTTGTTTTTGTCCAGCAACGGCTTGAGTTCACGAACAGATTCAAGCAGCGCCGGACGCACGCCCTTGAGTAGGTCAACTGTGAGGCTTGCAAACGGAGCTACCGGCTGGCTGAGGTTCGATTTCGCATCTTGTAAGGTTTTAGGAAAGGAAGCGAGTGTGTTGACTATCTCGCGCGTGCGGGTAGCGTCGAATGGGGGCGGGGGCAAGAGCAGAGAGAAATAGGCGCCGATCGTTTGGTCCTTGTAAAAAAGAGGATTCCTCTGCCAGGCAAGCGTGATGTCGAGTTCCCACCGAACCCGCGCTATTGCTGAGCCGATCAGCCGATAATCCACTTGGCGTGCGACCGGCCACTTTGACGAATCCATGCTCTTCCAGCGTGCTTCGAACTGTTCCAGTTCACGTTGATAGCGAATGCCGGCGGCGGGCGACCAGTCCGGGACCCAATCGGATGGACGCTGCAGACGGGGGATATCATCGGTTGAAACTGGCATCTCGCTGGCACGCCAAGTCCAGAAATCCTGGGCGAGGTTATCGAGTTGGTCGGCATGTAAAGGCGCCGCGCATGCAAGCGCCGCCACCAAGACCAACATTGGCAGGCAACGGATCATGGCGTTGTTCCTCGCTTTGCAATGCGTTTCATTGCGCGGGCTGCGCATCTTTGAGCGCATCATCCAGGTCCTGGTTTGTCTTCGGAGCGCTCCCTTGTACAACTCGCCAGCCATCATCATAGTGACGGAATGCAACGCTCGACCTGAATTCCACGCCAGTCTGCGAAAGCGCAGCGCCCACTTCGTTCATCGGGATCCATTTCCAGGTGAAGTCTACGTCCGCCCAATTGCCGTTCTTCGCGATGCCAGTAACGCTGATCAACTGCCGCTTCGCGGTAGGAATGGAGAAATACTGGTGAGGAGTGCCTTGACCAGAGATCAGATCACGAAATGTTTCCACGCCGATGGGGGTAAGAGCCACGTCCCAGCAAGGTGGCGGAGAAACTTCCCCGGTGCACGGAGCGGTCACACCGGTAATCCAGCCGCGACGCTGGAGAACCAGGTACTCCGGGCGGGTGTAGTCCATGTTGGAAACGAGCCCCGTGCGCAGGAAAAACTGTTGCGGAGCTTTGAAGCTTGCCGCATTCCCAATTTCCTCGGCAGCGCGCCCGCGGGTAAGAAAGTCGCGGCCGCTACAGCCCACTAACAGCAGGCACAATGCTACTGCACGCGTAGGTTTCGATCTCATTCTGTCTGGATGGCTAGCTAAGGATTGTAAACATGCCCGAGCTTTTGCGCGGTAAAAAAGGAGTGGCCGCGATCTGCCCGTCAAATTGAGGAGCCCAGCGGCCGGGGATAGGACTGCCGCACGACGGGCAGCAGCCGTTGGGGGTCACGCGATAGTCCTCGACGAGGTAGCTGTAACGCTTGATCAGCGTGGTTCCACAGGTGTGACAGAGTGTGTCTTCGGAATTGCCGACGCGACCCGGGAGGTTCCCCGCATAAACATAGTGAAGTCCTGCGCGTTTACCAATCTCCCGCGCGCGCAGGAGGTCTTCTGGGTGCGTGTCCTCGGGGTCGGTCATTTTGTAGTCCTTATGAAAAGCGGTAAGGTGCCAGGGAATCTCAACGGAGACGCTGGCCAGGAATTCTGCGGCGCGCTGCAACTCCTCGTTGGAATCGTTAAAGCCAGGAATTAGCAAGGTGACGATCTCTAGCCAGACGCCCATCTGATGCAGCGATCGAATGGTGTCGAGTATCGGGGCAATGCGTCCGCCTAGTTGGCGGTAATGGCGGTCATCAAAGCTCTTGAGGTCGACTTTGTACAAGTCTATCCAAGGCCGCAAATACTCGAGCACTTGAGGCGTTCCGTTTCCATTGGAAACAAAACCGGTGATCAGGCCACGGCTCTTGGCTTCTTTAAAAATTGCGACTGCCCACTCGCTGGTGATCAAGGGCTCGTTGTAGGTACTGACGAGAACCCTTGCTCCTTGCCGAAGAGCATCGGTTACAAGGGCTTCAGGTGTCGCGCCGAGCGGAGGAGAGATCGCGCTAGGATCGCGCAGCGCTTGTGAGGTTACCCAGTTCTGGCAGTAAGCACAATGCAGATCACAGCCCAACATCCCAAAGCTATAGGCCAGAGCTCCGGGATAGGCATGGAAAAATGGCTTCTTCTCGATAGGATCGCACTGCACGCCGCCCACGTAGCCCCAGGGAACGTAAAGTTTCCCTCCGCGGTTGTAGCGAACCTTGCAAACTCCGGGCTGACCCTCAGGAATGGGACAACAATGTCCGCAGGAAAAGCACCGAACCCGATTGCGATCCAGTGATTCGACCAGTTCAGGTGCAGCTTCGCGAACGTTCTCGTCCAATAAGGCGCGTAGCGTCGGCATAACCACTTCTCTATATCTATTTTACGACTCTTTGTGAGGGTAAGCTGGCCGGAGCCTCACCGCGAAGCGGTGGTTTGATGATCGTGGATCCATGAATCAGAGCGCTGCTGAGCCTCAAGAACTTGCGCGTGACTCATGCGAGAAGTCAAAAATGCAACGCGGTACTTGCTCGCTTCATCTCCCCCTGCGCGTGCCAGGGATGACCAGAAATAAGCTTTGCTAAGGTCTTGCGGAACACCGCGGCCAGCCATGTAATAGGCGCCTAACATGGCCTGAGCAACCACATGGCCCTGCTCGGCTGCTTTGGAAAACCACTTCACTGCCTCGCCGTAATCTTGCTTGACCTCCTCACCGGTGGCGTATTTGGCACCGACCGCAAACTGGGCCACGGGATCGCCCTGGTCAGCAAGCTTTCTTAATCCCTGAAGCGTAGTAGATTGGGTTGCGGCGACCGCCGCCGGTTGGGTCACGGGTGTTCTTGAAGGTTGAGGAGTTTGCTCTACAAAGCCGCTTCGCGGGACCCAAGTAATAAGCACCACCACAATAGCGACCAGGAGGAAGCCCGCAACGGCGGCAAGGATCATCTCCGCCCGCGTAAGCTCTCGCTTCCAAAAGTGCTTTGGCTGCCGAATTTCAGCCGATTCCGGTCCGGCCGTGACATTGAGCGGCCCGCTTACCGTCTGCCCAATCATTTCCGAAAGGCGGCTGAGCGCCGCGGCGTCACCCTCCTGGAATGAGTAGGCGGCGGGCGAGAAGACCTCCAGCAGTCCGATGACAACGTTGTTCACGATGATGGGCGCGGCAATCATGGACCGAATTCCCAGGTGACGGCAGCTTTCGCGATCCACGAGAGGATGGGTTTCAGCGTCGTCGCAGCGTTGGAGCTTCGCCGTCCGTACGCAGGCTCCGGAAAACCCCGATCCAATTTGCAGACGCGCACCCAATGGGGGCGCATCTCCCGATGAAGCTCGGCAAACCATCTCGCTTCCCTGCGCCAAAGCGATCGCGGCGCCGGAGGCACGAGTCAAGGCTTGCGCACGTTCCACCAGTAGAGAAAGTGCCGCATCTACGTTTGTGCCGAAAGCCTCAACCCGTTGTTGAATCGTGTTCAGGGTCGGCGCGTCGGCCGTCAGAAGCGGAGCATCCGGGGTCGCTGCAACTGAAGCAGCGATTGGCGGGGCAAGCGATTCGACTTCCTGTGCAGCAACTTCTGAGTCCGCTATCGCTCGGCCAATTTTGATTGCGGGTTCATAGGAATTGCCGGCTACTTTGGCTGCACCTGCCATAGCGTTGTAGAACAGCCATTCCTTCAAGTGGCGGCGAGGCGTATCGGCCATCTTCGAAAAACGAATGCCGGCGACGCCAGTCTTATCAGTCCAGACCACCATTCCCGTTGCGTTCACATAGCTCTTTGTCTCGGATAAATCGAGAACGAGGTTCAAGGTGCGATTCGGCGTCAAGGACGAATTCGCCTGAATCGCCATGCCGCTTTCGCTGATATTAACGACCTCGGTTAGGTCAAGAACCATACCGCCGCCAATGCCGTCGAAGCTGGCGTAGGCCGGGCTGTGCACTTTCTGACGCACGTGCCGGCGGCGGTTGCCGGACTTCTGCACGGCTTCCAGTATGGACAGCGGAGACTCTTGGGATGCCATATCTGAGTGCTTACATATTACCGCGACCGCAGATTGGTACAAGAGACCGTTTTTACCGAGGTTGCCTCCTAAGACGCCTGCCGATCCGGGGGTCGGGGCTTAAAACCGTTGGCACGCCGCGAGATAGCCGCCACGGTCATGCCCGCCAGCAACTGCATCGTGGCAATATCCTGATGATCGAAGGCAAAGGGCGCGGAAGAGAGGACCTCGAACAGGCCTAATGTTCGACGGAAATAGCGTAAAGGCGCCACCAGGATGGATCGCACGCCTAGCCTGCGGCAGCTGGCCACATCAACGTGGGGGTTGGCTTCCGCATCCCCGCAGACAAGCACCTCGCCGGTCCGCACGCATTCGGCAGAAATGCCGGTATCAGTCTGGAGGCGTACCCCAAGGTCGGGGGCAGTTCTGCCCGCGCGCGCTCGACAGACAATTTCGTTGCCGCGACGCAGAGCAACGGCCGCTCCACTGGCTGCCGTGATCACTTGTGCTCGCTCCGCAATCAAGCTGATGGTCGGCTCGAGATCGAGTTCCCCGAGATCGATATTGCTCTGGTGTAACAGGAGTTGATGCGCCGGATCGGCCTCGCGCCCGTTTGCATGATTATTTAAGAGGCGCTTAGCTGAAGTTGAGATTTCGACGCTTGAAGTGGACTTTGGCTCGGCAACGGTACTGATCAACTCTCTGACTAACTGATCTAATTCCGAGTCAGCGATCAAGCGCGCGGTGTTCTGGCCGCGCAAAGAACCGCCCAGCACCCTCGACAAGTTGAGAAGGGCTTTGCTGCCGCACGCAATGCAAAATGGCGTGTTGTTCTGGCTGATGAGCTCACATTGCGCACAGAAAACTGCTGCCTGCAAAGGCACGAAACTTGCCTCCGCGGCCTTGGTCCAACCTGCCATTGTATGTGCCCTCTCTGATGGTGAGAACGAATAGGGCAAGGTAGATGAAAAGCAGAGACAAACGAAGTAGCGTCGCTGGTACAACATGTGGAAAAGCTCGAGCGTGCGCTGATGCGCGATGTGGGCTGCAAGAGATCGAGGCTGCGGGTGCTTGCGCCTGTAGGTCTGTGAATAGTTCTTATTGTTCCCCGATTCAGCTACAGGCAACACCGACTCGATTGTGGCAAATTACCCGGCGTGTGCGGCTACAACTTGCGGATGACTTGCGGGAATGACTACGACCTCAGGGTTGCAGCTGAGCACACGATCCAGTGCGTCAGCGAGAGCGGACGGAAAAACGGAGGTCAGCAGATTTATGTCCAGCTGCACCGCGCGCTCCGTGTAGAGGCGATAGATGTTGATGGAACCACGGCTGCGATTATTGCTGGTTTGCAGATCGAGTGAGAGATCCCACGCGGGCCAGTTCTCTCGAATTCTGGCATTACTCGCCTTGTCCCAGCGAAAGCGAAGCAGCTCGGAAGAAAGAGAGAGAGAGTTCAAAACGTGGGCGACAGGTTGCGTCTCGCCCGGCAGCAGCCTGGCAGTCACTTCGAAGCCGTCGAAATCGTTGCTGCTGAAGGCGGCCTCAAGAATGCGGCACAGCTGGACGTAATCGCGCGCCACTTTGAGTTCTTCGGTGGCGCGACGGATAGCGAGATTGTTCACGAAGATCGTCTTCTGCTCGATGGTGCGCTGGGCGACGCGCCGCAATTCGCCGAATTCCAAATAGCCCAAGTGCTGAACCCCAATCCACACGCCGGTGCCGAGCACTGCCAAGACCAGGCCGAGGGTGCTTCCCGTGGGCCATAACAAGAAGAGGCTGAGCAAAGCGAAGAGCGCTGACACCGCATACAGCACGACGACAACCTGGCGGTGCGACAGCCCGCGCTGCAAAAGTTTGTGATGGATGTGCTCGCGATCGGCCGTGAACAGCGGCCGTCCGCCGATTAATCTTCGTAACACTGACAACGTTGTCTCGAGAATGGGCAACCCGAACGAAACCACGGGTATGGCAATGGCGATCACCGTCGGAGCCTTTTGCGCTCCTTCCAGGGCAAGGGCGCTCAGCATGAAACCAATAAAAAGACTGCCGCAATCGCCGAGGAAGATAGTGGCCGGATTGAAATTGAAGCGCAAAAATCCGAGGATGGCCCCCGCCAACGCGATGGTGAGGAGCGAGACGACGGCCGACCCGCTGAAGATTGCAACTACGAAGACCACCAGGGTCGAGAATAGTGCAGAACCTGCAGCCAAGCCGTCTAGTCCGTCGATTAGATTGAAAGCATTGGTAATCCCGATCACCCACAGGATGGTGAGCGGCAGACTCAGAGTCCAGCCGAAATGCCGCGCACCAAAGAGCACGGGCAGATCCAGAATGCGCAGACCGCCCGCAAAAAGAAGGATTGCGCCTACAACCTGGATGGCGAATTTCGTATGAGGGCCAATGGAGTGGATGTCGTCATAGACGCCCAGTAAGAAAATCAGTGTTCCCGGTATGAGAATTGTGAACAGGGTTTTTGAAGATAGGATCGCCGCTGTATGCAGAAAAAACTCGCGTGCGAGCAGCGCCACGCCCACGCTCAGCAGGAAGGAAATGAAGATCGCAATGCCTCCCAGCCGAGGCAGAGGGGCTTGATGCAAATGGCGATCCTGCAGAGGAGCGGTCACCCAGCCACGGGCGGTGGCAATAGCACGCACGCTCCGGGTCAGAACGAACGACAGAAGCAGCGAGAGTACGAAGATACCCAGGTAAAGCGCAGTCAACGAAGACTCCGCAGTAAATGCCAGACTTTTTCCCAACAACATCTGTTCACCCGGATTGCACAGCAAAACATCGAAACGGAGCACACATCCGGGTGAGCTTAGGCGCACTATAGCAACTCACAATCGCGACTCACAATTTGCTATTTAGGTACGTGCGTGTTGCTTCTGACTTGAGATGAGGGTAACCAAGAGAATCCAGAGTCTGGACTCCTGCTGTGTGCTAGACTTTGCGCAATTCGAACATGTGGAGTGCTCCTTTGATGCAGCGTCTGCGCGGCGGCCGATCGGTACTGCCCTGCTTTCCCCTGTTGGGCATCGTTTTCGTGAGTCTGTTTGCATGCAATCACGGAATGGCACAATCAGCGGAGCAGACGCCTGCTGCAGTTTCTAACGACTCGTCGGCGGCACCTGCTGGCCTGCCCGGGGTGGGGACCTCAGGCCTAGCGGTGGCGAAAAGCACGAGCACTGGCAAGATGCGGCTTGGCCCGGGAGATCTGGTTGAGGTGAGCGTTTACAACATTCCGGAACTGACGACGAAAGCTCGGATCAGTAACAAGGGCGATCTGTACCTTCCTCTCATTGACTACATTCATGTGGCGGATTTGACCCAAGAAGAGGCTCAAGAGCTTCTCGAGAAGCGGTATGCAGATGGTGGCTTCGTAAATAATCCACACGTCACCGTGTTTGTCGCTGAATACTCTTCTGGCGCGATTTCGCTTTTGGGCGAGGTGGCACGTCCAGGGCCGTATCCGATGATTGGCGAGCGCCGGCTTTACGATATTTTCTCGGCTGCTGGTGGCCTGACGGAAAAAGCAGGCAAGACGGTGGTCATTACGCATCGCAACGACGTCGAGCATCCGGTTACATTGCACCTGGCTGACAACATGGCACAAACTCCGCAGACCAACATTCCGATTCAGCAGGGTGACACGATCGTGGTCCAGCGAGCAGGCGTTGTCTACGTGGTCGGCGACGTGGGACGGCCGAGTGGTTTCCTGATGGACAACGACAACCTGACCGTTCTGCGCGCCATCGCACTGGCTGGGGGAACCACACGCACGGCGAAGCTGAGCGGGGCCAAGCTCCTGCGAAAGACGCCGGATGGGGTACAAGAAACGACGATTGAATTAAACAAGATTCTGCGGGCCAAAGCGCCTGATATAGCGATGAAGGCTGATGACGTCCTTTTTGTTCCATCGAGCGCAGGGAAAGTTGCAGCCTATCGTGGGACCGAAGCCATCATGCAGACAGCAAGTGCACTCAGCATTATGGCTATTCCAAGGCCGTAGCGCTTCACGCTGCCGCTGCGGCGCATTGCTGAGTCCTGCCCAACACTTCATCTAATATCTTGAGGTATTTTTCGGAGGTGGTCGCGCGTGAGAAGTGCGTCAGGATGTGCCGCCGACCATTTTGGCCAAGAGTTTCACAGAGGCGTGGATCGGAAGCGAGTCGGGTGACTGCACGCGTGAGTTCCAAGGCGTCTTCAGGCGGATAAAAGATGCCGGCCTTGGCTTGTTCCAGTATTTCACGAGCTTGTCCGTCCGCACCGAGCAGGACAGGCCGCGCACACGACATGAATTCCAGCATCTTGGTTGGAATAACAGTTTTAAAAAGTTCGCTTTTCCGGAGCGACACCAAACAAGCGTCCGATGCGGAAATATAGTCAGGAACCGCGTCACGAGGTTGCTCGCCCGCGAATCGAACGTTATTAAGGCCACGCGAGCGGACCACAGCTTCGATCCGCTCTCGATCAGCGCCTGCGCCTACAAACAGGAACACGATCGCAGGGCTGATTGCCTCTAGTTGATGCGCGGCGTCGACTACTGTTTCAAGCCCGTGGGCCATACCCATGGTTCCGATATAGCTCACAACAAACTTATCTTCCACACCGAGCCTTTTTCTTAGCTCAGAAGCATCTCGCGGGCGGAAGATATCGCACTCGACGCCATTTTCCACCACGGATATTTTGCCGGCTGGAACCTGCCAGTGCTCGATCAGGAAGTCTTTGAATGCCGGCGTGACCACCACGATGTGTTCCGAATTTCGATACAGAAACCCCGCGATTGCGCCAAGAATTCGGCTTAATGGGGAACCCGCGTGGCTCATTTCAACTGCAGCCAGTGACTCCGGCCACAGATCGCGCACCTCGAAAAGAAATGGGACTCTCTTCACCCGTGAGATAGCCCAACCTGCCAATCCAACCAGCAATTGCGGGGATGTCGCGATCAGGACATCGGGTCTCCGGATGAAAGTCCCGGTAATCGCTGCGGAGGCGCAAAAGGAGCTGTAGTTGAGGATGCGCTCGTACGCCCAACGGTTGGGAAAAGGAAGCAACCAACTGCGGATAACATTTATGTTGGCGGAGCGTTCGCGCAGAACAAGCCGCCGGAGCTTCCCGCGATAGGGCGGAGGAACCACACCACTGGGGTGATTCGGAAAAGCGGTGAGAACCGTCACATCGTGGCCGGCGCGAGACCAGTGCTGCGCCAGTTCAGAAACTCGCGCCGCAGGCGCCCCCATCTCAGGGGGAAAGTATTGTGATACGTAGAGAATCCTCACGATGTTAGTAATAAGCCAGCTTGAACGCGCTTTTGTAGCAGACCGCCCAGGTGCGCTTCACTCGGCTGCGTCCGTAAGATTCCCAGCGACTTGCCACGTCAGCGAAGGTCTCTTCCCCAGTCAATGCGTGCATGACTCGCAGCTGCGCGACATGGAGTTGATGATAAAAAGGGCTGGCTACCATCTTCATCCGCGTGCCGGATTGCTCATACAGTGACCAGAACCCAAGATCGTAGGCGGAGAGATTCTTCAACAACGTCTTCACCGCGGCTTGAAACAGAACCTTAGCGGTGTTCTCGCCGGTTGCGAGATAGTAATCATGAACTCCCCATGCCGCCCAAATGAATCCATTCAGGATATGGGTTGGTGGTGAAACGATATATTCCTCAAACCAGAGATCACCCTTGGAATCGGTAAAGCTCACGCCCCCTTCCGCGACGGGAGCCAGGAAGCTGGCAAAGGCGCGCTGCGCAGCTTCGAGATACTCAGGCTTTTTCGTTTGGCAATGGGCCCGCACGAGCACAGAGATAGCCTGACCCTGTGCGAGCCCGGAATACCAGGGCGCTTTCAGGGTGTCACGATAGTCCCAGTCGAAGTGATGGTTCCACACCCACACTCCAGAGGTATTTCTTTGTAAGTGGGCTAAGAGCCAATCGCTGGCCAAAATGAATTTTTTTTCGTAATCATCTTGCCTGGTTTGATGAAACAAGTTGTAGTTCCCCAGCCCCCATTGCGCGATCGCGATGGGGTTATGTTGTAAACCGATGATCCCCCGATAATCAAGCATGGGCACGCCATCATCATCTAAGTGACGCGCGTAGTGAGCCTTCTTCTCGAACGACATGTAATATTCACCGAGGCAAGCCACACTAGCTCGGGGATTGATCTCCGGTGTTTCGTGCCAAAAGGCGAGTTGACTGTTGGCAGGAGAGAAATAGGCGTGAAAGATGCGCCGATAGTATTGAAGGCGATTATGCAATTAGGGCCGCTCAAAGTGCTGGATGCCTCGCACTATAGCATGCAACCAGCACATCACAGGTCGGCACTCTTGGTACCGGCAACGCGCCAGATAGTCGTGGCTAAATCATCCTTCTCGACTGCGATCGTGGTTATTGCCAGCAACCCGCTGCCATTCTCGCCATCGGGGAGAATCGCGTTGCCGTATTGGAAGTAACGCATAGGCAAAAAATCTTTCTTCCACGCAAGCATCGGTTTCCAACCGCAATGCTCACCTCCACCATAGATTCGCACATGGTCATCCGTATTGGCTGCGCTCGGCTCGACCATGGTGGAAAAGAACATTGTGTCCTCGACGGCGCATCCGTAAATGGACGAACCGCTTAAGTCGGCAACCTGGGCCAGCGCACCGGAGCGCTCGACCCGAAAAATATGGTTAGTCTGAAGCGGCGTATCGGACGCGAAGTAGAGAGCATTCTTCGCCGGCAGCAAGGCTCCAGCACGAACGTTCTGATTGCCTGCCAGCACAGTATCAACCCGCTCGAAATCAAGCGAGGCTCGCAGAATGCGGCACTCGTCACCGTAGTCGCCGGTCAAAATCCAGAGGCAATCTTCCCATCTGTCGTGGACAATGTTGTGTACATGGCGAATACTTCCGGGTGCAAAGGAATAAGCGATATCCCATGAGTTGCCTTCATTAGAGGAACGATAGATATGCACTTCCTCCCGGCGTGAATTGTCGAAGTATTCCCCCCAGAAGAGTTGGCCATCTGGTGTTTTTGCTATATGCAAGGGACGGGTACCGCGAGTGATCCGGTGGGTGAGAGTAAATTCCTTTTCTCCGTTTGGAAGCACAATGATTGCTCCCGGAACCGCAGCCACGACTGCTCCGGAAGAAAGAACCGCGAGAGCATGGAAACCATCGCGACAAAGCCGCGCAGTCCAACTCGACCCGGCAGAGGCTCGCCTCCACAAAGCTGGGCGATAAACGCCCAGTTCTTCCCATCGAGCCACACCGGTCTGAGTTCTATTTAGTTCACCACAGAGAAGACTGTATCGGCGTGAAGCGTACAGCTGTGTTCCCTGCCAATAAAGAGCACGCAGTCCCGGGAAGCGTCCGACCTGCTCAAGAACAATCTGCTTCTCTTGTTCCGCCAATAGCGTGGTTGCAGTCTCGAGCGGCATGGCTCAATTTTCCGACTTAAGGGCCAGAAAAGGTCCGATTGCCAAAACATCCATGCGAGTACGGGAAAAACAATCGATGGCTTCCTGCGGAGCGCAAACTATGGGCTCGTTTTCGTTGAAGCTGGTATTCAGCACAACCGGAGTTCCGGTCTTTTTCCGGAAAGTGCTAATGAGATCGTAATAGAGGGGGTTCTCCTCGCGGGCAATGCTTTGAAGACGCCCAGTATCGTCCACGTGGTTTACCGCACACAGTTCGGCGCGCTTCTCACGACGGATCTTATACACATGGAGCATGAAAGGCGACGGATGGTCGTGTTCGAAAAACTCGTGCTGATGCTCAGCCAGAATCGACGGAGCGAAAGGCCGGAACCACTCGCGATGCTTGATGCGTGCGTTCAGCACGTCCTTCATCGTTGCCAACCCGGGATGAGCGAGGATGGAGCGATTACCCAGAGCACGCGGTCCCCACTCCATTCGACCCTGAAACCACCCCACCACATTGCCTGCTGCAATCTGATCGGCAACCGTTTCCAACAACTGTTCGCGCGCAAGCTTTCTATACTTGAGCCGGCAACTCTTGAGCGTCTGTTCGATCAGCGAATCGGAAAACTCCGAACCGAGATAGGAGTTCTTGAGCTCGTAGCTTCGCGGCTGGTTTAGGACCGAATGATAGGTATGCAGAGCAGCGCCAATCGCCAGTCCTTCATCGCCCGCTGCCGGCTGAATCCAGGTCTGGCGGAAGGGCGTCTCGGTGAAAACCTTGCCATTGGCGACGCTATTTAGCGCGCATCCGCCGGCCATCGCCAAGTTCTGACACGGGACTTTCTTATAGAGCTGATTGAGGAGATGAAAAAAGACTTCCTCGAACCGTTGCTGCATGGCGAAGGCAAGATCCATGTCACGTTGTGTGATCTCGCTGTGCGGCTCTCGGGGTTCGCCAAACAAATCGCGCATGCGATCGGAGAAGTGCCGGGCCAACTCGACCGATCCATCAGCCAGCACTTCCATGCCTTGATTGCTGCCCAGCGGCTGGAAGTATTGCATCTCAAGCTGAAAGCCTCCGTTCCTGAGATGAATCAACTGGCGCAACTTCTCGCAGTACGTATCTTTTCCATAGGGCGCCAGCCCCATGACTTTGCCTTCATCACCGTATTTCTTGTAGCCGATGAATTCGCAGAGCATGGTGTAGAAGCTGCCCAGCGAATGCGGAAGAAAAACTCGTTCCAGCACCTCGATGCTATTGCCTTCGCATCGAGCCATCATGGTGGAAACAAAATCGCCCGAACCGTCATAGCTGAAGCCTGCTGCCCGATCCCAGGGCGAACAGTAGTAGGCGCTGGCGATGTGCGCTAGATGATGCTCGACGTGATGCTCCTGGAACTTCAGGCAGCTCGCATCCGCCTCGAGGGAAGTTGCCAACAACGAACGGACATCCCGCATGGCTTCTTTGCGCTGCCGCATCTTGATGAAGTTCAGAATCCTAGTTGGATTCGCAACGGCGTATTGAACCTTCTTCGCCAGATGCGCGTCGCTGTCCTGTCCTACGGCAACATGATCGAGGTCGCTGATCCTGGCTCCCGCAGCCTCAAGGCAGGCTTTGGCGGCGAGGGCTGGGAAACCGGCGAAGTGCTTCTTGCGATTCAGCCGCTCCTCTGCGATTGCGAAAAGAACCTTCCCGTCGTCAATAATCGCGGCTGACGCGTCGGCGTGAAACATATTGAGCCCCAGGATCAACATGACTGCGATTTACACCTTTCCAGGGTGGAATCATTCGGTTGCGGCATTCATAAAAGCTGCGACATCCATCGGAACCGATCCACCGAAAGCAATCGATTCTTTGATCCGCAGGGTCGCCAGCGTACTTGCCACGATTTCGTGGAACGGAATAGGAGAGGGGCTGGCCTTCTGTAACGCACGCGAGAACGCCTTCCAAAGCGCAGCATGCCCTTTATCTTGACGCCAGCGGCAGCGGCATACTTCTCGACGGCCGTCATGGACTAACTCCAATCGGCGAAAGTCATCCAGCACCGCCACTGCGCCACCCCCAAAAACTTCAAGCCGCTCCTTCGAAAAGGACCTGTCACCATTCGCCAGATAGTTGATTGTGGCTTGCGATCCATTTGAAAAGCGCAGCGAAATGATGGCATTGTCGTCGGCATATTGACCCGGATTGGGGAGAGTCGTAGCGTGCACTTCCACCGGAACAGAGCCACTCAGGAATATAAGGAAGTCTACGAAGTGGCACATCTCGCCGAGAATTCGCCCGCCTCCCTGTTCAGGATCATTCACCCAGTGATCTCGAGGAATGTAGCCGGCGTTAACCCGATAGTTCATTGCAAGCGGTTCCCCGATTTTCTCCAGGAACGACTTCAAACGAATGGCCATCGCAGCAAACCTGCGATTGAACCCCACCATGATTTGTTGCCTGGGGGCCGCGGGAAAACAGCGAACGATGTCGGATAGCTCCTCTTCTTTCAAGCATAAGGGTTTTTCGCAGAAGACATGTTTGCCCGCCCGTAATGCGGCCATGGTTTGGCGCGCATGCAGATGGTGCCGCGTGGCAATGACGATCGTGGAGATATTATGATCGTTCACGATTGCATTCGCATCCGTAGTGCAATAAGAGAAACCGAACCGGTCAGCTGCGCTTTGACTATGGACGCCCGTGGCAGAGCAGATTCCGACCAAGGTTGCGTCCGGAATCTTCTTAATAGCAGGAAGCAGAGTGCTGGTTGCGAAACTTCCAGCACCTAATACTCCTATTCGGAGCTCAGAGCATGTCTGGGGCGAAAGCGTGGTCACGCGTGCTGGGAGTGGGGACAGGGTCGAGTGCTCATCGGCTCGTTCAGGATAGGTGATCAGCACGCCCAAGAATGATTCGGTGTCATTGCGAGTGATGAGCTCGTACGCGCGATGTGCTTCTTGGACGGGAAATCGATGCGTGATCAGTGGACGAAGCTGAAGCTGGCCGCCAGCTACAAGTTCCAAGAACGCTTCCATGTTGCGCGTTTCCGTCCACCGCACGTAGCCGATGGGATAGTCATAGCCCTTCTGCTCGTAGGCACTGTCGTACCGGCCTGGGCCATAAGACCGGGAGACGCGAAAATCGAGTTCCTTGTCGTAGTAGAGCTTGCGTTCAATTTCCATTCCCACTGTGCCCACAGCAACGACAACGCCACGATCGCGCGCAATCTCGGCAGCAAGATTGACGGGCGTACTGCTGGGGGTCTCCGCGGCAATCAGAACTGCATCAACTCCCCGATGATGCGAGTAAGCTCCACACAAATCGCGGAACTCGGAGGAGATCGAACTGCTGGCATCCGCACCCAGCTTTGCGGCCAACTCGGCTCGTTCAGGCACGAGGTCCATGCCTAAGACGCGGCAGCCGGCGGCTTTCAGTAACTGGGCGGTTAGTTGTCCAAGCAGACCCAATCCCAGGATGGCAACCACGTCCCCGAGCTTCACGTCCGCCAGACGAATGCCATGAAGCGCGACCGCCCCGACGGTAGTGAATGCTGCTTCTTCAAGAGTACAGGTTGCCGCGAGACGCGCCTCCGACTCCAGAGTGGTTTCGAGCGGAAATGATGAAAGATCGGGGGAAGCAGGAACTTTCGCGACCAACAATTGGGGGACGCAAGCAACTTCGGCGTGGACAGCGTAACCAGCGCCAGCACACGCTACCCGGTCTCCTACGCAGAGATCGGTTACGCCTTCTCCTACGCCCACCACCGTTCCCGCACTGCTGTAGCCGAGCGCTATAGGCTGATCAAGACGGGAACGAACGACATCGATTGCCGAGAAGACGCCGTCCCGCTTTGCCTTGCTCCAAACCTGGCGAACCAGATCAGGCCGCGCTTTGGCTTTCTGGAAGAGGTTCTTACCGGCAAATTCTGAGGCGGCGCGCTCCGTACCCGCTGAAACCAACGAGGCCGCAATACGAACCAACACGCATCCCGGCAAGAGTTGGGGCGGCGGGACGTCCGCGACTTCAATATCACCTGTGCGCGCGCGCTGCAAGACTTGTTTCAAGCGGGCACCGCCGCTTCGCAATGAGTGCCTTCACTCCGCAATGCACTTCGTGCGTCGATGAAGTTCTGCATCCATATCTCCAGGGTGAGGAACTGCCAAACCTGCATGGACCAGTCCTGCACCCCACGGCGGTGTTCTTCCACATATCCCCGCACAGCTTCGGGGCGGAACAATCCGCGTTTGCGGATTTGTGTTTCAGAAAGAAGATCGTCCACCATCTCCTTAAGTTCATGAGCGAGCCAATAATCGATAGGAGCGCCAAAGCCAGCTTTAGGCTGCCGCAGTACATCACTCGGCAGAACGTCTTTCATGGCCTTTCGCAAAATATGCTTGGTCGAAGGCTGGAAGAACCCCTTCAGCTTCAACTTGGGAGGAACATTCGTGGCTACGAACTCCGCCAACTCACGATCGAGAAATGGGACACGCACTTCGACAGACGAGGCCATGCTCATCTTGTCGTTATAGGTGAGATTCAAACTGGGCATGAAGATCTTAGTGTCCAGGTAGAGCATCTGGTTCAGGAAGTCGGCCTCGCGCACATTCTGGAAACACGTGTGATGGCGCGTTGCCACACGACAGGCTTCGAGATCGCTGCTGAGCTCCGCCGAATAGAGCGCTGATTTCTGCGCATCATCGAGGTAAGTGCAATTCATGATGAAGCGCTCGACAGGCGGCAGTGACGCGCTGCGCGCCATCTTCTTGAGCAGCCGGACGCGGCCTTTCAATGACGTCCCCCGCATGGTGGGAAGGGTTAGAAGTCGAGCATCAATCCATTGACCGAGCTTCGCAGGAACTTTTGTGTACGCTTCCGACCAACGATGGGCATAGTACTTGCGGTATCCGGCGAAGAGTTCGTCGCCGCCAACTCCCGAAAGCATCACCGTCGCGTGTTGGCGAGCCTCGCGACAGACCAGATAGGCGGTGATAATTGCCGGATCCGAAGTAGGCTCGTCCATGTGCCAGCTGAGTTTTCCGAGTAGAGCTGCGACATCGGGCTCGACCACTATATTTTCATGTTCACACCCGAACTGGCGCGCAACCTGGGCGGCGACGTCGGGATCATCGAGCGCGTTCTCACCGACCCTGTACTTCTTGGGAAAGGTGATCGTGTACGTCCGCACCGCTTGACGCGTGGCTTGTGCCATCAGTGCGACTATGGTGGATGAATCGAGTCCAGAGCTGAGAAATGCGCCGATGGGAACATCGCTGACCATCTGTCCGCGTACAGATTGCTCGAGGCGGGCGCGAACACCTTCAGCTAATTCCGCTTCCGACTTCGTAAACTCCGTGTCCGCGGGCGGGAAGGTTAAATCCCAGTACTGCTTGGTCTGGAAATGACCATCTTGCCAGATTCCGTAGTGACCTGGCGGCAGTTTGGAGATTCCCGCAAACATGGTTGCAGGATCGGGCACCCACAAGAAACTCAAATATTGATGTAGCGCCTGCCGGTCGATCTCAGCTTCGACGCCGGGAACTTCCAGCAAGGCTTTGATCTCCGACGCAAAGGCGAATTTTTCACTTCGTTGCACATAATAGAAAGGTTTAATTCCGAAGTGGTCACGGGCCACCAGTAACACGGGCTCTGTTCGCCGCAAGTCGCAAATCGCGAACGCGAACATTCCGTTGAGGCGACGAACGCACTCAGGCCCCTCTTGCTCGTAAAGGTGAATGATGACTTCGGTGTCGGTATGTGAAACGAAGCAGTGGCCTTTAGCTTGGAGTTCGTTGCGAAGTTCGGCGAAGTTATAGATTTCGCCGTTATAAGTGATCCAGACAGAGCCGTCTTCGTTACACATGGGCATCTGCCCGTCGGAGGATAAATCCAGAATGGCGAGGCGCCGACTCCCGAGTCCGACGTAAGAGCCATCCGGAAGACTTCGTTCCCAAATTCCAGCACCATCGGGCCCACGATGTACCTGCACGTGGTTCATGCGCGCCAGAGTGGTGCGGTTACCCCAGTTCACGAGTCCGCTAATGCCACACATGGCTAGACCGAGGCCTTTCCGGCGCGCAATTCGTAGATCTTGGCCTTGGTGTGGAACATTTGCACTGCCTGAAAGCCGCAATAGATCAGGCCAGGAACGCCGTCGAGAAATCCGAAGCAGAACAGGTATCGGTACAAGAACAGCGCTACCGGAGAGCCTGGCAGCGCGAAGAACTTCTTCTTGAGCCAGCGTCGCCGCTGAGCCTGCGAGCCAAAGAGATGGGGCTGAAGATCCTCTGGACCGAGTGTCTGCGACAACACCTCGGATTCCCAATTGGAATACTCATCGTGCTTTCGGATGTAACGCGAAAGCGAATCTACATTGTGATGAATCAGAGGTTCTTTCAGAAATGTAGTTGAACCATCCACGATTACGTGCTCGTGGATTTCCATGTCGGCCATGGAGCTGTCCTGAGCGGCAAGCCGGCACTCGAAGCGGCCCTTTTCGCGGCGGAAGAGACACGTCTTCCAGAAGCGTGCACCGCTGAAGCGAAGGGGCCGGCCAAGAAACCACATTTGCAGGCCCAGATGATAGCCGTTGATCGCAGGATCACTGATTGCATCGCGAATCTCTCGCGCTAGAGAGGGCGTCACGACCTCATCGGCATCGAGCAAGAGCACCCATTCGTACTTTAGCGGCAAAGTATTCAGAGCCCACTGCCGCTTCTTAGGCCAACCTCCCTGGTAATAAAACTGAACAATCTTCGCGCCTGCGGTGCGCGCTAACTCCACCGATTCATCGCTGCTCTGAGAATCGATGACATACACTTCAGCGAACTGGCGCAATGACTCCAGGCATCGGGGCAGGTTACGGGCCTCATTTCGCACGGGTACGATCACGCTGATCGGAAGCAGTGAGGCGCACGCCGGACTCTCACTATCACGGATCTCTTGTAGGCTCTGCATCAGTGGAAGCAGTGATTAGAGACATAGTAACCCGAGAAGCTGAGTATCGTACTCACAGGTGCCGACTTCATCATCCCTGCACGGAGCGCTTCAAACGGAGATGGAGTTGAGTTCACACCAACGTTGCAGGATGAACAATGCCCATGGCCGTGACCAGGAGACCTTTCCTTCGAGGAAACCGTCCCAAACCTGTTTCGCTGCGGCCGAGTCGAGAACCGAAGCGAGCGGGCCGACCCCGATCCGCAGAATCCCACCCTCCACCTCACTTCTGAGCTCGTCTTTCAACCAATGTTCGAACGGGAGAGTGAAGCCAAGTTTCTTTCGATTAACGATTTCTGCCGGAAGCAAGCCACCCAGAGCGCCGACCAGGAGCGGTTTAGGAGTGCTCCCTCCGACCTTCCAACTGCCTGGAGCGGCCAGTACCCGGCGAGCCAACACATGGTCGATGAAAGGAACTCGTGTTTCGAGGCCATGCGCCATGCTCATCACGTCGGTATCTCGCAGCAGTGTGTTTAGCATGTAGTTTCGCGCTTCTAAATAGGACACCCGATTCACCGGATCGAGGGCCGCCGCCGGCTGCAGACTTGCTGCGAGAGGTAAGTCTGCGCGCGAGCTTGCGTCTCCCGACTTTTCCTTGACCATCGCATCTCGGGTCTTTGGCAGGAACAACATCCGTGACAAGAAATATGGGTGCAGCAGGCGTTTGTAATCGCGCACCAGGGCTGCAACTTTGCGATTCTGTTCATTAGCGGGGGCAAGCGCCGAGACAGCACCGGCGATTCCCCAGCGCATGAATCCTGGGATGAAGTGGAGAAGTTGCACCAGCCTCTCCATCTTTGGAACTATTTCGAAGCTGTTATACCCGGCAAAGAGTTCATCGCCACCCAATCCTGAAAGCGCGACCTTGATCCCGGCGGCTCGAGTCTGGCGGGAGATAAAGAACGTGTTGATGCCGTCAATGGTGGGCTGATCCATCGCAGACAGGGCCGAAGGTATGCTATCGAGCACATCGCCTTGCGAGACAGACAACTCCTGGTGCTCAGTCGAGAATGCCTTCGCTACGGCGCGGGAGTAGATTGCCTCGTTGTAATCTGGTTCGCGGAAGACCAGCGAGAAAGTGTTGGGGCGGCAGAATTGGCTGAGCAGTGCCACCAAACTGCTGGAATCGATACCTCCGGACAGGAAAACTCCGACGGGCACGTCACTCACCAGGTGCAGACGTACCGACTCCTCGAGCAACGCGAGTAATTCTTTTGAAAAACTATTGGGTCCGTCGCCTGCTGACGTGGGTGACTCCTCGTTGTCACTGATCAGGTTCCAATAAGGAACGATGCTGGTCTTGCCCCGTTCCCAGAGCAGATAATTTCCTGCGGGAAGCGAGTGAAGACCTTCAACAATCGTGTTGGGATCGTAAACAGAACCAAAGCTCAAGTAATTGAGCAAACCGGCACGATCTAACTTGGGTGCTAAGAGTCCTGTGCCCAGCAAGCTGCGGATTTCGGATGCAAACAAAAAGTTCTGGGCTGACTGGAAGTAGTAAAGCGGCTTGATGCCCAGGGGGTCGCGAGCGAGGAAGAGACGCTGATGGCGCGCGTCCCAAATGGCGAACGCAAACATGCCTCGGAGTTCCGTGAGGCAGCGCTCACCCCATCGCCCGTATGCTTTGAGCAGAACCTCGGTATCGGAGTGGCCGGCAAACCGTACCCCTTCTCGCTCCAGTTTTTGTCGTAGATCCTGGAAGTTATAGATCTCGCCATTGAAGACAATCCAGTTGCGCGTGGCCTCATCTTTCATGGGCTGATGGCCCGACGGAGAAAGATCGAGGATGGCCAGACGGCGACTGCCAAGCCCGATTTCTAGCGGTTCTGGTTTTTCAGTGCGCAGAATGGTAGTGCCGGAGTCGTCGGGACCACGATGGGCAAGCGACAGGGTTGCTCGCTCCAGGATGTCCGGAGCAAGCGAGGCGTTCCGCGCCACAATGCCGACGATGCCGCACACAATATGTCTTCGGAACTCGTTTCAAGATATTATGAGCCCCAGGTTTTGCGAAATAAATCGGGGATCAAGAGGTTCCTTCTGTTGTTCATCGGAAGAAATCGCGCTGAAACGCTATGCTGGCGTTGAGCGAATCCATCCCGCTATTAAGATCTGGCTGATAGGTCTGTACATCGAGGCGCTGCAGAAGCTCTGTACATCGAGGCGCTGCAGAAGCTCTGTACATCGAGGCGCTGCAGAAGCCTAGCGGCTCTGCTCGTGTCGGCTAGCGTTTTGCTTCCACTTCCATGCGCTAGCAACCATTTCTTTTAAGGTGCGCTTGGCTTTCCAACCAAGCATTTCATTGGCACGACTGGGATCTGCGACCAAAGCCGGAGGATCGCCTGGCCGACGCGGAACTATGTGGCGCCGTACAGCCTTGCCTGTGACTTCCTCGGTGGTTTTGATTACGTCCAGCACGGAGTTGCCTTCTCCCGTGCCAAGATTTAGCGCGAAAGAAGAAGCTTTGTCGGTTAAGTGCTGAAGAGCGAGGACGTGCGCCTCGGCGAGATCGTTCACGTGAACGTAGTCGCGGATACAAGTCCCATCGGGCGTGGGGTAATCGTCCCCAAAGACCGACAACTCAGGCCCGTCGCTGCTCGTGGCAGCCAGAGCAAGTGGAATCAGGTGTGTTTCTGGATCGTGCACTTCGCCTATGTCACCGTTCTCGTCGGCTCCTGCGGCATTGAAGTAGCGCAAGGTGCCACAGCGCAGACCGTAGGCACGCGCGTAAGCCTCGAGCGCGTTCTCGTAGAACAGCTTGGAAACGCCATAGGGGTTTATGGGCTGCCGAACATTGTCTTCCGTTATTGGCACCTTCGCGGGCCGCCCATAGACGGCGCAAGAGGACGAAAAGACGAAATACTGAATTCCGCGGTCGACGACCAGATTCAGCAAGTTGAGTCCAGCCTCAACATTGTTGCGGAAATATTTTCGCGGATTCTCGACCGATTCTCCAACATAGGCGTGCGCCGCAAAGTGCATCACGGCATCTACGCGGGTGATGGCTTGCTCAAGGACACTGCTGTCGGCAATATCTCCGACGATGAGTTCGAAATCGTTGGCAAGGAAACGACGCCCCGTTGAAAGGTTGTCGTAGATAAGCACGTCGAAGCCATGCCGCCGGAGAACGCGGGCTGTATGGCTTCCGATGTATCCCGCCCCCCCAACAACAAGTACTACCATTGGATCTCTTCCAGCGAGTCGCGCACCGATCTGTTCACGATAAAGGTTTTCGGCTCAGCACCAGGTATTGCGCTCCCAGCGGAACCCCTGCCAGAGATGGTTCCAGAATACGGAACCAGCGCAGGGCTCTCGGGAAGAAGAAACAGAAGTCAGTCCGTAGCACTTGAAAACCGTGGCGCTGGATGAGTTTTGCAGTCTGGGGCGGCGAGAGAGTGATCGCGTTGCGATCGAACGCACACTTCGACATTACGTACCGCGTGCCGGGATTCCAAGGATTGTTTTCCCAAAGTGCGAACAGACCTCCAGGGCGAAGTGCTCGATAGATGTGGCTAACAGCCTGGTCCCGTTCCGCCGGAGGAATGTGATGGAAAACACCATTGCAGTAGGCAAGGTCGATGTCTGCTGCCGGCGCATACTCTTCGAATGTGAAAAAACGGATGCCCTCGGCTTCGTGACGCGTCTTCGCAAGCTCGATGGAACGGCGCGAGACGTCGAGGCCAAACACCGATGCTGCAGGCAGTAACTCCCGCAATAGAATAGCGGTGCCGCCTATTCCGCAACCATAATCGAGAGCTGAAATGGGCTGAAAGCCTAGAAGACGCAGGCACCCGGCCAGCCAACGCACGCGTCCTTCAGCGAAGAAGTCCTTGCTCTCTCCGCTAACCGAGAGGGCTTGATCGAGATCAGACTCATAGCTGGTGACAAAAGAATCGAATTCGGCTGCCGGCATCATCGTCGACGCAAACCGAGAACGCTCAGGAAGAAACTGGAGAACACGGTTTGCGCTCCCAGGATCAAGAATAGCGCAGCCGGGATGACAATGCGCATCGTGTGCGGATAATCCAAAGCGCCAAAGTGGCGCGCTTCCCAGAATCCAACCGCGTACATGGAAGTAGCGAGTCCACACAGGATCATAACCGCGCCCGCGAACAACCCTACTTCCAGCGTGATATAGCGAAAGAGCCTGTCCAGCAGCGGATCCGGCGGCAACAGCCCCTCCGAGATGGCGAACAACTTTGTGAATACGGCAAAGGCGATCGACTGAAATCCTAACAGGACAAACGCGGCTGCGTAGACCAGGGTGTGGACGTCGAGCGTCACATTTCCGACAGTGCGTGGCGCCGGAATTAACCAGGTCCCGAGCGCGGTGCCAATGAACATCAACAGAAGTCCTGGGTGCAGAAACAACCAGCGCGGACTGTAGAGAAGAAAAAAACGCAAAGTGCGCCAGCCATCGCGCCAAGTTCTCAGGTGAGGGGCACGGCTGCGGCCATCGGGCGACAGCGTTGTGGGCACCTCGGCGAGTTTTAGGTTTAATAGTGTCGCCTTAACTACCATTTCGGTAGCAAACTCCATGCCTGTGGTGCGCAAGTCCATTCTCTGGAAAGCGTCTTTACGAAAGGCGCGCAAACCGCAGTAAAAATCTCCAACTGGGCTGCCGAAGAACATGCGGCCGATACGCGTCAAGGCCGGGTTCCCAAAGTACTGGTGCAAAGCGGGCATCGCACGCTTCTGGATACCGCCGCGAAAACGATTTCCCATGACCAGGTCGGCGCCGGATCGCAATTGGTCAAGAAATTTTGGGACGTGAAGGAAATCGTAGCTGTCGTCGGCATCGCCCATAACGATGTAGTGGCCACGCGCTGCGGCGATGCCCCCCATCAGGGCATTTCCATAACCCTTAGCTTTGATGTGAACGACGCGCGCGCCGAGGGCCTCCGCGATCTCGATGGAACCATCGGTGCTCCCATTGTCGGCAATGATCACTTCCGCGGCAATGTCAGCAGCCTCGATGGCCTGCTGTGCTTTTTGAATGCACGTGCCCACCGTCTCCGCTTCATTCAGACAAGGCATTACTACGGATAGTTCCACTTCCGCCGCGTGCGGCAGTGGGACGACAAGAGCTTGAACCTCCAATTCCGACCTGAGCGCAACCGTCACGAGTTCGACTCCCGGGAAATTGGTGTTGCTAGCCAGAGTTCTTAGGGCGAGTGTATCGGACAGAGTTGCGCGATTGGAGTGCTTTTCTTGAGACGTGGCTGTCTGGATCACCGCCAGTCAGGTGAGAAATTGGGCAACTCAATACCTGTAGGCATGACCTCGGCGCAGAAGAGGACGCTCGAAACATTTCCACGAGAAGGAGGCGATTAGAAGGCTTAATCCGATTCCTAGTGCTCCAGCTGTGAAATCAACGATGACGCCGGGCTGAGTGAACCTAACCCGCAACAAGCGATCGCAGAATTCAATCAAAGGAAGGTGGATCAGATACGTGCAGTATGCGAGCGTCCCGAGTTGCATGAGCAATCGGTTGCAAAAGATCGCTCGAGTGCGTCCGCTAGCGGTAAGCGCGATTAGCAAACAGCAGGTGTAGAAGAGTCCCAACAAAGAATAGCCCCCGGTAACCATGGCAGAGCTGTAGGGTCCATACCGTTGAAATGAGAAGTAGAGCAGCGGTGCTGCCAGGGCAGCGGCGATCCAGTAGAGGCAGGAATGAGCGCGCACAACGGCCGCCCAGAGCGTGCCGTTGCGCATGACGAGCGAAGCCAAGATGCCAAGGCAAAGGTCGTCCGCCCGGCACGGCATCAGTACGTAACTGGAGAATCCACCTTGTCGGACGCCGAGATAGAGGGCAATCCGCAGAACCGGAGCCAGCACCACAATTGCCAGCAGCACAATGACGAACGCTGGTCTCCTTAGCCTTCGCACGAGCAGTGGTGCAGTCAAGTAAAACTGCTCCTCAATTGCCAGTGACCAGGTGGCGGTCATCACAATGGAACCGAAGCCGGCAATCGCGGCCATGTACATGTTTTGTGTGAAGCTCAAATATGACCAAAGTGGAATCCGGTCGGGCGAAGCTTGCGCGAGCCAGCGCGGGAGAAATTGGGCCCGGGTACAGATTTGAATAGCCAATAACAACCCGTAAAGTGGAAGGATACGGTACGCACGACGCATATAAAACGTCTTGAAGTACCTGGGTGACTCCTTCTCATCCAACAGGATGCCGCCAATTAAAAACACCGGAGAGTACAAAGAACAGATCAACCCCACTCTAGGCAAGCGAACCGAGGCTCAACAGCCTCGACCATATCCCGGAGTTCGGCTGAACCTGAAAAACTCCGTGCCAGAGGAGAACCAGCAAGATGGCAATTCCCCGAAGGCCATCAAGGGCTGGAACTCGCCCCGCAGCTTGCTCGCGAGTAACCCGTGTAGGGCTGACGTTGAAGGCGGCGACTGGGACCGATGCTGCGGCTGCCGCGGACACCGCTCCCGCTGCCATTAGGCTCTCCTAGCCAAAGGTGTTAATTCTTAAGTTGCCGAATCATAGCAGCGGATCAACTTGAGCTTGCTTAAAAAGGGAGACGCGATATAAAGGGGGAACTCAAGTTAACAACTAACTCGGAAGCGCCGGGAGGACCTGTGTCAGCATCAGTCTCAGTTGCGCGCGTGCAAAAGCGAACCGAAGGGAACGAGCGCACATGGACATCGGAGCCGACGCTGAAAGAAGTCCTCCTGCTGTGCGTGGTCTGCTATGCCCTGTATTTGCTGGTTCTAGCATTGTTGGGCAATTACTGGCATCTGTTCAAAACCTTCGGCGACAATCAACCCTATGTCCGCATCGCAGAAGCCATTCGCAGCTGGAACTTCGGCTTGATCAAGGAATGGCAATTCTTTGGGCTGCCTTACGTGATGGTGGGGTTCTCATTTGCTACCCACACGTCGTACTGGACAGCGATTCTGTCTCTCTCCGTGATATCTGCGTTTGTTGCCACCAGCATTTCTCAACGCTTGTGGGGTGGGTGGGTTGCGGGAATTTTTGCGGTTTGTAGCCGCGAGTGGATGGAAAGAGCGCTTATCGGGGGTGCGGAACCTCTGTTCCTGGCGCTTGTCTTCGGATCCTTTCTCGCCGCCCGGCGGGACAAGTGGTTGCTCGCCGCGTCTTTGGCAGCATCCAGCGCAGTAGTTCGGCCCATGGGTATCTTCGCGCTTGTTGCTCTCGGGATCGTCTTATTGATCCGCGGCCAGTACAAGAAATTTGTCGCAGCCTGCTTCGTCGGTGGCGCAATAGGAACCCTATATGTGCTTCCGCTGAAACTCTACATGGGATCGCCTCTAGCCAACGTAAAGGCTTATGGCGCAGCCGACGGTAGCGGTGGAAGACCTCTCACTCTGCCCTTCTACGCTCTACTACAAAACCAAATGCCGCAGCTGTCCACCGATCTCAACGTGGCCCGTGCCTCTTTCTGGATTGTGCTGGTCCTGCTGGGAATCGCCGCGACATTCCGCAACGAGCGCTTTCGAGAATACGCTCGCAAGTATCTGGTCGAAAGCATTTTTTGCGCCCTATATGTGGGATTGTTGTTCACCTACAACTCTCCGTGGGCGCGCATCGCGTTTCCGCGATACGTAATCCCGGTGATCCCCTTCATATTTGTTGCTTTGCTCCCGTGGCTGCCAAAAGATCGCCGCTTCTTGTGGGCGTTCGGCCTGCTGTCCGCGTTCCTTTCAGCGGCAGAAACTTATGGCTTCACCTCGACTGTAGAACGACTTCGGCAGATCCTCTATCAGTGAATTGCTCACTACTCTCAAAACGAATACTCGATGGAAACGGATAACCGTCTTGCTCCTGCTCTTCGCAGCATGCGGGGAATTCTTCATTAGAGCTCCCCTGCGCCTGCTACACGGGACGGAGTGGAACGACTTCCTCTCACCTTACATTCAGAGCCGCGCCTGGCTTGAGGGCAGCGACCCCTACAACCTCGAGAACTTTGTAAGATTCTGGCCGCATGACAAACCCATTTTCACGTTCGTGAAAAAAGATGCTGCCGCGGGTACGTTAGCATTCAATCGCGGAGTGCCGTCACCTTACCCGATCACCAGTTTTGTCGTGCTCGTGCCTTTTGGCCTCTTGCCCTGGAACGCGGCAGAAACCCTGTGGCTCCTTCTGAACCTCTCTGCGCTGCTCTTTGTGATCGCGGGACTAGTGGCACTTGCCGGTGTGCTATGGCGCGACATACGGGCATGGGTTTTCGCAGCTTTCAGCTTTGGCCTTGCACCAATTCATACAGGGTTGTTTACCCAAAACCCCATCATTCTGGTACTTGCTCTCGGAGTCGCCGCCCTGTGTGCGGTACGAAAAGATCGTGAGGGTCTGGCCGCACTCGCACTTACCATAGCAATCTGCCTCAAGCCGCAGGTGGGACTCTGTTTCGTCATCTTCTTCCTCGTGCAACGCCGCTGGAAACCCGTGATAGCCTGCTGCGGCATGTCAGGAGCGATTTTTCTGCTCGCTGTCGCGCGTCTCGCAGCCGCGGAAGCGCCGTGGTGGATAAGCTACTTGAATGTCTCTCATTCAGTATTTGCTCGGGGAGGAATTAACGACTTCACCCCGGCAAATCCAATCTGGTTCCACATGATGAATCTGCAGGTGGCACTCTTCCCGCTTCTCGCGAGAGCTGCTGCTAACATTTTGGCTGTCACTGTGGGTCTCGGCTTTGCAGTGTTGTGGTTGCTGTGTGCATTGAAGGGAGGCCGCGATTCGGATCAGCTTCTAACACTAAGTGCACTGGCCGTGATCAGCCTATTGCCTGTCTACCATCGCTTCTATGATGCGGCCCTTCTGATGTTCCCTATGGCGTGGGCTGTGATGGAATCGAGATTGCCGCGCAAGGCCGCATGGAGCACCCTGGGCTTGGCTACATTATTCTTTACTCCCGGGGGTGTTCTGATCAGCAAAGTCGCCGAGCGGACCCACTTGTCAGCGGCCTTCGTAAACAGCTGGTGGTGGAGAAGCTTCATTGTTGCGCATCAGGTCTGGGCACTATTCTTGCTAGCTATCGTCCTGCTAATCGCAATGAGACAGGCGGGAGGTGATTCTGTGAACGAACAGGTTGGTAACAGCGAAAGCGCGGAACCCGTACCTCAAGCGATCTGAGCGACTCGAGTCTTCATTTTGCCACCGAGCGAAAAAGCTAGTTCTACGATTTCTGCCGTGTGCCGTTCCCAGGAAAAACAGGTGGATCTTTCCAAGCTCTGCTTTCCAAGCTCCTGACGCAGTTCTGAGCTGTGGGCCAACTGAGAGATCCTGTCGGCCAATTCGTGTTCCGAGAAGCGCGAGAAAAACAACGCGGATTTTCCACATACCTCCCGATGTATCGACAGGTCGGAAGCAACGATTGGAAGGCCACACGACATGGCTTCCACGAGTGGATGCGCGAAGCTTTCCGTGTAAGCCGGCGTGACATAGATGTCACAACATTTGTACAGGTGCTGCAGCGACCCGTACGGGATACTGCCCAATTGCACGACAGAATCTTGAATACTCAAACTGGCGAGGAGCGCGGCAGCGGCGTCAGTACGGTACAGTCCTGGGTTCTCTCCGGGTTTCAGCTTGCAGGTCAAGAAAAGCTTTAAAGAACGCGGTGCAATGAGTTCCCGTATGAGGGGAACAGCACGAAGCAAGGTTTCAAAATTTCGATAGTAGTTATAGTGACTGACGAAGAGCAATCGGAGCGCACCGGCACTGGCATCGAGTTCCCGCTGCACGCCAGGTGGAAGAGGAGTTCCATCCCCCAGAAATGCATCGCGATCGAACCCGTGGTGTATCGCGCGCACGCTGTGGCCGCTCCATTCCTGTATGTCCCGAGCGAAAGCGGCGCTGGGCGCAACCGTGCAATTTGCCCATCGCAAGGAACACTTTGCCAGTACGGATTTCACCTTCGTATCCAACCAAATTGAATAAGCACGCCGGGCCAGCAAGTCTCGGGAGAAATCGCTTGAGGTGTAAAGGGAATTACGGCAAAGCAGAATCTGAGGCACTGGCGATTTTCGCAGGGCAAAATTTCCCGTTGACAAGAGAACGTCTGCCTTGCTTCGCCTGATGAGGTCAGGCATTCGCGTTTGTTCGTGCCAGAAACGGCGTGCCGTATTGCCTGAATCCTGGTACTCCAGAAACCTGATGTTGCTGGAGTTGTGAAACTCTGGCCTGAGCGTCCGGGAAAGCACCACGGTCGCTTGAACATCGCTGCGTTTTGCCAAGTGCGGGAGCAGGTTCCGCACGTAAGTCAACCCCCCGCCGGCACTAGCCGCGAGAGCATTGATAAATAGATGGATCATCGGATTGAGGTGAGCACGCGCAGGGTGGCCGCATTCGGCTGGGCTGGCAGCCACAGGGGCGACGGTTGCGCAACAGAACTCTCGCGGGCGGGAGCAAAGTCCATTAGCGAAAACGCCAATGGCCAGTAAAAAACGCACAAGTAGTAACCCACAGCAAAGAGCCAATCCTCAAAAGCAGCATGAACCAGGCCCGCCAGCACAATTGTTGCCAACGGCACTGCAGGATGAAACGGATCAGCCGTCCTCCGCATCCAGGCAAACACGCGAACCACTACCATAAGCAGTAAAACAATCAACACGCAAAAAGGCGCAATGCCGACCAGCCCAACCCACTCGAGAAGCGCGAGATAGCTGCTGCCGTGTTCCCGTGACGTCTCAGTGGTTGAGGATGTGACCTGGACACGCATGTTCTCAGTGCCGGAAGGACTCGTCCCAAATCCGCTTCCAAACCAGGGATGTTGCTGGATGACGTCCATGGTCTGCTGCCAGGGCGACGTCCGCGACCCCAAGAGCCCATCTTGCCGCTTACCCTTGTACAAGAGCGTGTCGGTCGAACTGGAGCTGAAATCGGCCAGGCGATCGGGAGCGATAATTGCGAACACTGCAATAAGGATGAGAATTGCAGCAGCACCCTGAATCATGATTTTTCGCTGTCGTAGTGCGACGCAAAGCGATGTCGTGCTGACCGCACATGCGAACATCGCCGCCCGTGAGTTGCTGAACACCAATAAGGCAAGTGCAAGCACCAGGAAGCTGGTCCTACGCCACCGCAGAGGCCGTACTTCGCTGATGAAGACGCCCCAAAGTAGTAATGGAACAATCACCGTACCCATGACCAGGCCCAGCGAATTGGGATTGCCCCAGGTCTCCTGGTGAAGAACGAAATAAGTAACAGCGGTGAATGCCACGGTGATCTCGCAGCCGGCCAGCAAACCTTTGAAGAAATCGCGCTGTCGGCCCAGGATAGCGAGCCGTCCGCCGGAAGAACTGTACAGGAAGAGGAGAAACAAGCTGGCAGCTTTGAGAAATGCCACCGAAGGATAGTAAGAAACGATGGCGGATACAAAAGCCGCCAGAACGCAGAAAAGAGAGATTAAATGGAAGGCGCCGAAATGGTAACGCCGGTCACGCATGAAAATGACGAAACCCGTCACCGCTCCTACGGTCAGGACGGCCCATCGAGCCGTAGTCCAGCCCGCTCCCAACGGCAGATCTGTCCCCGCAAAAACGAACGAGAGAATGAGCAACACTGAGAACCATTGCCGGAACTTCCAGACTGCAGCAACCAAGATTTGGAGAAAGATGAAGGCGGCTAAATACGCTTGATTGTTGAAGTAGCCGGGACGCGCATGAGCGACGAACAGGAGCGAAAGACAGCCGAGGACAACGACAGCGAATATGCCGAGCTTGAGTACTGGACTATCCAAGTGCGCACTCCATAGACTTCGCAGCCTCTGCCAGGCCCGCCGCGCAAGCTTCGGGAGAGAATGCACGGCTTCGTTCCAGAGATTTGAGCGACATTGAGTCGCGCATCTGCTGATTCCGAGCCAAGCGCTCCATAGCGTCGGCAAGCTGGTCGACGTTTCCGCTCTCCGTAACCAGCCCGTTCCAACCGTCTTCTACCAGATCGGCAACGCATCCGGCCGCGGAAGTCGCAACGATAGGCAGCCCACACGCGACGGCTTCATTCACAACCAGGCCCCAGGCGTCGCTGTGCGTGGGAAAGACCAGCGCGTGGGCGTTCGCATACAAGCGCTGCAGCTCCTCCTGATGTTGAAAGCCTGTGAAGACGATGAACCCGGGATCTATCTTACGAGCCCAGTCTTCGAGTGGCTGCCGCGCACTTCCGTTGCCGGCGACGACCAGGCCAAATCTCTCGCGAACATCCGGTGCGATTTTCTCGTAGGCTGCAAACAAATCGAACACACCTTTTTCCGGTACCAGCCGGCCTACGAAAAGAAAATAGGCCGGCGGCAGGCGTGAGTCGAGATCCCGCCGCTCAACAGACTGCCGGGTGAAGAAACGCGTATTCACGGCATTCGGCGCATAAAAGATCTTCTCGGCGGCGACTCCAAAGGTCTTCAGGTAGTTCGCCGAAGACGTACCTGGAACCACGAATGCATCGGACGAGCCGATGAAGCGCTCTTTCAGCCGCTCAACGCCAGCATAACCACGACGCTGATCTCTTGCCGTGCTTTCAACCCAGAGAATCAGCGGGACCTTATTGCGATGCGCCCAGGCGAGTGCCTGCCATGAGGCAACGTAGCTGTATCCGCCGCAGAGCACAATGTCGGGCGCCGCCAAACGGAGAGCGCTGGTGAGCCCGCCATTCACAAGCAGGTTATATTTGCCCAGTCTTCGCCGGAAAGATGGCAGAACCTGGTAAGAAAAATTGATCTCGGCCTTGGGGATCGTCCATTCGCGCAGACTGGGATCGGTTTCCGAGAGGAAGATTACGTGAAGGTCAACATCACCCCGTCGTGCCAGCGCATTGAACACGGGAATCCTATACGGCGCGATGATCTCTGTAATGATGACCAACCGCGTCTTCATGGGGCGCACTCCGTGTAGATCCGAGACAGATTCTCTGCCTGTTTGCGAATGGTGAGGTGCTGGTGTACGGTGCGATGCGCCTGGACAGCAATCTGCTGTCGAAGATCAGGACGTCGCAAGAGCCCCGAGAGAACTTCAGTCACACCCCGCACATCGCATTGCTCAACCAAAAAGCCATTCGTGCCGCTCTGGACAATCTCCTCGATTCCCTGACCGCGGCATCCCACCACGGGCGTCCCGCAGGCCATAGCCTCCAGGTAAACGCAGCCGAGCGCTTCGGAAGAACTGGGCAGTACAAATACGCTGCAATGTTGCATGCGTTCGGCAACTTGTCTCCGGCTCAGCCGTCCCAGAAAGCTCACCCGGTCATCGATGCCTAGATCGCGGGCCAGTTGAGCGAGGTTGTCGCGTTCGCGGCCATTACCTACGATTTCACAAACCAGTCCGGGGAATTCGCTCCGCAGTGCGGCAACCGCGCGCAGCAGGATGTCGTGTCCTTTGCTAGGTATCAAGTCGCCTACGCTCAAGATTAACGGTCCCGAAGAGCGTGCATCTTGCGCAGGATGAAAAACATTGGTATCGACTCCGTTGTACACCACTTCGGTGGACAAGGGTCCGCCCTTGTTGACTTCCTCCCGCACGTGCTCACTAACGCAGATCACGGTGCGCGCCGATTTATAGGTCATGCTAGATACGCGTTCACACCATCGCCCGGCCATGCCTTTAACCTGATTTGTGGAATAAGCATCCAGGCCGTGAACAGAAACGACGTATGGGATTCCAAATTCTCGAAACAGCAGTGAGGCGGCGTGCCCACAGGGCAACGCACCGTGCGCGTGGACCAGGTCTATGTGGTCGCGCGCGTGCAGAGCCCTTACGGAACTCGCAAGCCTGCTGTACAGGAAGGCGCCCGAAGAAGCCAGACCGAAGCCCTTGGGTATTGCGAAGTATCTCGATAAGATGGCAGGGACAACGGTGGCAGCAATCGCTCTCTTCCTGCGATAGAAGGGCGCAGCCACAATGATGCTGTGCTTGACACCCCACTTCTCGAGCTCGCGCAAAGGTTCTGCGATGAAGCAGCCCGAACCTTCGTCTTCTTCCCGGGGATAGAAAGGAGCGAGTGTTAAGACATGAAGTTGTTTCTCGCCATGTGCCTGTGCCAGCACGGGGCGGCCCGAGATAGCCGGCTCACTGACTACGGCGAGGTTTCCGCAAGAAGTCATTCAGAGTCTATGCTCTACTCGATTCTTAACTGCTATTTCGAACAAACTTGCCCACTGGACCGCGATTCCATCCCAGTCGAATCCTTTTATGTGAGTTACCGCGGCAAGAGACATTCTTTCGCGCAGCTTTCGATCGCGAATCAGTAAGCCTAATTTCTGCTCCAAATCTGTTCCGGAGTTGGCCAGAAACCCAGTTTCGCCGTGCACCACGAATTCCGGATGGTAGGAATCCATTGCGACACAAGGCAATCCGCATGCGGCAGCCTGCGCCAGCACCTGCGGATGCCCCTCCAATTCGCTTGGAAAGAAGAAAACGTGGGCTTTCCTCATCTCTTCACCCAATGCCTTCTGCGAGAGGTGTCCGAGGAATGTGACATTCCGGCAATCGTGTTGCTGCGCTATTTGCCGGCAACTCTGCTCTTCCTCTCCCCGCCCCGCAATGCGGAACTCGACCTTTGGGAATCGCGCCGCCGCGCCTATGACCCGATCCACACGTTTGTACGGGCGGAACGAACCCGCATACAGCACAATGACCTGCTCAGTCGATCTCGAATCAGGTTTTGAGTAGTAATATCTACGATCCACACCGTCGTGCACAGTTGGTATCTGGTGACCTAGACGCTGTTCCATCACATGGGAAAGAAAGGCAGAATTTGCTGCCACCACATCGGCCTGATCGAAGTTGCGAGCCAGACTGGCTCTCGGAATGCCGTTCTGCAATCCACCCGTGACTGCGTAGCCGACCACGGCTGTTTTTAATCGAAAGCGTTGCTGGACCCAGAAAACGGCGGCATCCAGCGGCCCTTCTCGTGGGAAGAAATAAATCTCTGGTCTTATTCGCAGAAAGTGCGCCAGCATTCGCGCCGTATTCCCGTGTTTACTCCATTTCAACAATGTCGTGTTGGGCCGTGCCGCGATTCGCGGGTCAGCTGCTTGCTCGTGGAACATGACTACCCGAAAGCGCTCCGGCGAGAGTCGTGCGACCACCTCCTTCACCGTGAGGTTTTGCGCGTTGGTATCGTCCTCATCGGCAAACGAAGGCGTGAAAACGGAGATCATGTGCCGCAATTATCTCCGTACTGGGGAAAATAGCGTGGATTTCGCTGGTAGCTTTTGTGGTTCGTGCAGCTTACTGGTTCACGGCGGGCGAAGCTTGGTTCACGGGCAACGTTTGCAGCGCGTCCAGCATGCGAACGGTTTCGAGCACGGTGTCGCCGACAATCTGAAAGCTCTTGGGGCTTAGCTTATCCATGGTGTCCTGCGGAGTGTGGTGAAAGGCGTTGCCGTAACCGTAATCCAAATCGATGATGTCGGCCGACGGCACTCCTTTTCGGACAAACGGCAAGTGATCATCTTCAATGGCCGTAGTTCGCGTGAAGAAATGTGACTGGTATCCATACCGACTTGCGGCTTGGGAGACCAGATCCAATAGCCATGCCGTCGAATTCTGATCGCGATCGATGCTCAGATCGGCGTCGCCAATCATGTCGACGAGCAGATAGGACTTGATTTTCCCCAACGTTCCATTCTTCTGCCAAAGGTCGGCAAGTTGGCGGGTGCCGTACAAGCTATCGGTAGGGGACCATTGACGCACTGCCTCTTCGGCGTCGGTCCACACCAGCCACACACTGTAGCCGTCGCGCTTCTTTCCGCGAAATTCATTCGCGAACTCCAGCAGGATGCCCGTTGAAGAGCCTCCATCATTCGCGCCCACAAAAGGCGTGTTGCGGAGGTTGTATGGCGTATCGTAATGGCCGGCGATGACGATAATGCCATCGCGAGTTCCCGGATACTTCGCGATGATATTACGTGCCGGAAACTTTCCTTCCGGCGTATCGGCTGTGAAAACATCATCCACGACCTCATCACCCTTGAGATGGGCGTAGATGTAGTTCTCGAGCTTCTTGTGATTGGCGCTCCCGATCGGCCGCGGCCCGAAGCCAGTTACTTCTTTGGTGTATTGAAAAGCTCGAGCCGCGTTGATGGCAGGCAGCGGCCCGTTAGGCTCCGGAGCTGCGGGACTGGCGTCTGCGATTGCAGAACTTGAGCCTGGTGCTTTGTCTGCAGCTTCAGCGGTGCTTTTTTGTCGAGAACAAGCGGCTGAAGGAAGCACGAGCAAGAGAATCGCCCCGGTAAAGTACACAAGTCGCAACCGGTCTCCTAAAGCAGGATGTCCCATTAAGTTCCTTGCTTGTCTCGCCGAGCTCTGCGCTGCTTGGGATGCACCAGGTAGGCGATGGCGATGCTCAGGGCGTAGAGCGCGATCATCGGGGCCGCAAAAACGCACATGTTGAGAATATCGGTGGTCGGGGTCACGATCGCCGCAATGATGAAAATTACAAGGATAGAGTAGCGGAAGTTTCGCCACATCCAACCGGCCGTGACAATCCCCATCAGGGAAAGGAAGAACACCAAAATCGGCAACTCAAAGATGACACCCATGCCGATGATGATGGTCAAGAACAGATCGGTGTACTCGCCGATCGTGATCATCGGCTGGAACTGCTTGCCATAGCTGATGAGGAAGTTCAGAGCTTGTGGATAGACGATTCTGTAACCGAAAACTCCGCCGGCCAGGAACAAGCCGACCGTAGAAAACATAAAGGGCGTTACGTAGCGTCGTTCATGACGGTACAAGCCGGGAGATATGAAGAGCCATACCTGGTACAGCACAAAAGGAGAGGTCGCGAACAAACCCGCAAGAAACGCAACCTTCAGGTAAAGATTGAAAGGCTCTGTGGGATTCAAGTAGACCAATCTCTCCGACAGGCCATTGGCGCGCAGCGCCGTAATGATCGGCTTCTGCATCACGCCATATATCTTTTCCGCGTACGCCCAACAGGCAAAGAAGCCGACCGCCACTGCGATTAACGAATAAATGATACGTCGCCGAAGCTCCTCGAGGTGCTCGAGGAAACTCATCGCAGGCATCTGATCGTTCGTCTGCCCGCCGGCGGACGGCAGTTCGGCGGTCATTTCAGGCATCGGGAGCCTTGTTACTTAGCTGTTCTGCGGGGGGCGGCGGAATCGCGTGCAAGTCCTCCGAACCGCGGCTCTGTACCACTCCCTCCGGAGGTTCTGCGGGCGGCAGAATTTGCGGGGTGTGCTCGTGACGCGTCTCCGTCTCAAGGTTATTGATCTCGGCTTCAATCTGCGCCTTGAACTCATTGCTGGCACGCTTGAATTCATTGAGCGCCTTGCCCAGCTGTCGACCAATTTCCGGCATCTTCTTGGGCCCAAAAATGATCAGCGCCAGGAAGAAGATGAACGCCATTTCCGTAAAACCGAGATTCATACGCTCATAATACTTCGTTGCTCTATCCGGCAGCAATTCGCCAGCGCAGAAGCTTCGGGGCGTTCAGGACTGTGATCTTAATGGTTGGGTCTATGCCCCGCAAGATGAGCTGGGCCGTTTGTGCGACGTGCGCACCAGTGCACAGAGTTCGCACCAAAGTGATGAGATTCAGCATCTTATTACCATGGGAGAAGCGGCACTTGGCCGGTTACCCTTGGGCGAAGGTGCTGATTCCAAGAGTTTTACAGTCATGCTATACTGCGCGAAGTGTGTGTGGTATTTGGCAGCTTCTTCACGCCTCACTCAAGGATTAACCGATGGTTCGTAGTTCTCGCTCTTTCCTTCTTGTAGTTCTGATCTTAGCTGTATGTGGCTTCTTAGGCATGCTGTTCGCACAGCGAACCGCTCCTACGCCTTTGCCCGGCAGCGACTCCGATATCCGTGACAGCCTCAAAAGCTTTACGCAGGTTTACAACCTGGTGGAGGAGAACTACGCCGAACCCGTGAATCCGGACAAGGCCATTTACAACGGCGCCATCCCGGGCATGCTCCACTCGCTGGATCCGCATTCGAATTTCTTCGATCCCAAGTCGTACTCTCTGCTCAGAGAAGAGCAGCGCGGAAAATACTACGGCGTCGGCATGACCGTCGGCCCGCGCAACAACAAGGTAATCGTCATTGCGCCCTTTGTCGGAACGCCTGCTTATCGAGCCGGCATTCGTCCCGGCGACATCATCGCTGCCGTTGACGGCAAGGCCACCGATAACCTGAGCACTTCCGATGTGGCTGATTTGCTGAAAGGGCCAAAAGGAACGACAGTTCGCATCACCATCCTGCGCGAAGGCTCTGACAAGCCGCTCGAATTCAATGTCATTCGCGACGAGATTCCACGCAATAGCGTTGACCTGGCTTTCCAGATTCGTCCGGGTATTGGCTACATTCACGTGACCGGATTCCAGGAAACCACAGAGCATGAGGTTTCCGAGGCGCTCGACAAGTTCGGTGATATGAAGGGCCTGATCCTCGACCTGCGCCAGAACCCTGGTGGCCTTCTGAACGAAGGTGTTGGTGTGGCAGACAAGTTCCTGAAGAAGGGACAGCTGATCGTCTCTCATCACGGACGCGCTTCGCAGGAGAAGCGTTACGTGGCTACTCACGGGAATGGCGGACGAGAATATCCGCTGGTTGTACTCGTCAACCGTGGTACGGCCTCGGCAGCTGAAATTGTTGCCGGCGCCATTCAGGACCACGATCGCGGATTGATAGTCGGCGAGACTACCTTCGGCAAGGGACTGGTTCAGACTGTTTATCCGCTGTCGGAGAACACAGGTCTGGCGCTGACCACTGCGAAGTATTACACACCGAGCGGCCGCCTCATCCAACGCGATTACAGCAACGTCTCGCTCTACGACTATTACTACAACCGCGAAGGCGAGGACAACGGTCAGAGTCACGAGGTGAAGCTGACCGATAGTGGACGCACCGTCTACGGCGGCGGCGGAATCAGTCCCGATGTGAAGATCGCTGCGCAGAAGACCAATCACTTCCAGGACAGCCTGCTTCAGCATTACGCGTTCTTCAATTTCGCCAAGCACTACGTAGTCACCCATCCGAACGTAAGCAAGAATTTCGAAGTTGACGACGTAGTCCTGCAGGATTTCCGCAAGTTCCTGGAATCTGAGAAAGTTCCCTATACCGAAGCTGACCTCGTCCAGAACAATGATTGGGTTCGCTCGACCATCAAGAGCGAAGTCTTCATCGATGCGTTCGGGCAGGATGAAGGCCTCAAGGTACGTGCCGAGACCGATCCTCAGGTGGTCAAAGCCCTGGAACTGCTGCCGCAAGCCAAGCAGTTGGCGGAGAACGCCAAACACGTTCTGGCCCAGCGGAATAGCGCCACAACTCTCAGCCGCTAAGAACCTTGTCCGTAAAAGGCCCGAGCAATCGGGCCTTTTTCATTGCGGCGCAGTTTAGCTCTCCACCTGCATCCTTGCTTTCGCCGGCTCACCTATGTGAAAATCCGCCCACGAGCACGCAATCTGTGTTTGGGATCTTAGGATTTGCGCCGATTGTCCAAGAGTTTCCACCCGAAGTGTCGGTCTTCCAGAGATCAATCGCGTTCACACGGCCTGTGCGGCGGGACGAGAAAGCCTCGCCAGCAGCGTGCCTGCGGCCAATGAAGGAAATCACGCTGGCGTTGGCTGGACTCTTGGCACTAACGGCTGGATGGACCGATTGGCGCTCCCGCCGGATTCCTAACTGGCTGACAGTCTCGGGTTTAATCGTTGGACTTACGGTGAACACGATTGCAGGCGGGTGGGCAGGCGCCAAAATCGCGCTTGCAGGTGCGGGATTGGGTTTGCTGGTGCTCTTCCCTTTTGTAATCGTGAGAGCGCTAGGCGCCGGCGATTGGAAATTGGTGGGCGCGATGGGAGCGTTCCTGGGGCCCCGAACGTTGCTGGTGGTGCTCTTCACCGCATTGCTAGTAGCCGGGCTGATGGCCCTCGGGCTGGTCATCTACAGGCGACGACTCGGCCAAACAGTCCGAAACATTGGACGGCTTTTACTGGCATTCGCGACAGGACGCCCCGGGGATCCTTCGATCTCATTGGACAATCCCCATGCGGCGAAGGTGCCGTTTGGAGTGGCTTTTGCGGTGGCTGTTATTCTTTATGTGGGACGGGAAGCGGCACTGGGCAGGTGGGCGTAGCCGGATGAAAAACTGCTTCAGATTCTGGAAAGGGACCGAGGCTGCCGAGATCGCGGAATTCGCCATTGTCTTGCCGATTCTCTTGCTGCTGGTTCTCGCTATGTTCTGGGTTGGTCAGGCATACAACATCTCTAATAATCTGAATAAGGCAGCAACTGATGGATTGGCCGTCGCACTGAAAAATACCTGCGCGCTAACGTGCAACAATACCCCGGCCTCGAAGGTGCAGATTGCTAATGCTCTGGAGAAGGCATTTCAGGCTGGCAATTTGAAGGCTGGCAACCTGCAGGCTTACACACCCAAATCGGGCACACCTGCGTGTTCCGGTACGGCCGTCAGCTCAGTCACATCGTCAACGGGGGTGACATATTCGTTGGAGATCTGCACCGGTATGCCGTTATGGCCCGCCAGTACGGTACTTGGTACTCGCGTCGCGATGCAATACAGCACACCAATTGCCTCTCCCATCGCGGCATTTAAGAGCCTCACGTTGCAGGCAGTAGTCCAGGGAAGGCCCGAGAATTGATGTTTAAGGCCACTCACGTACGCAGCAGAGCGTGTTTCATGCGCGCTAGGCGGCACAGACTCTGGGCAAATTGTGCTGGCACTGCGGGTGCCCAGATCGTAGAACTCGCGATCACGCTTCCAGTTCTAGTCGGTCTTTGGTACGGCATTTTCGATTTCGGCCAGGCCTTCAATCTCAAGCAGAAGTTAAGTGATGTTACGCGTGAAGCCGCCCGTTTCGCTTCCAATCAAAGCACGAGCGACTTGACGAATTCATCTCCCCCATCGATTGCCGAGGTCCGCAACCTGGTATCCGCATACCTGAAGTCTAATAACGTGAGCGATTGCGGTTTGGGTACCACAGCCGTACCCGCTGGGACAAACTATACATGGGTCTTCACCGCCACCGGATGCGCCACAGGAAATCTGACGTTGACCATCAATCGCGGCAAAATCATTGCGATCGGCTCCGGGTCAAACGCAGTTACCTTGGAGGCGACTCAAGTAGATTTAACTTATCCCTACCAGTGGCAATTTGCCCGAGTCGTAAAGCTGATCGCGCCCACGGCGACCTTTTCCGGTCCGGCGCAGATTCCATCTACTGCGATCATGCCGAACATAAGTTAAGTCAGAGATGAAACGATCCCTTAACTATCGGCGAGACGAACGCGGGCAAACTTTGCTGCTCGTCGTGGTTGCAATGAGCGTCCTGCTGGGCATGGCCGCTCTGGCAATCGATATTGCTACCCTTTACACGGCGTCCAACGAAACCCGTCGCACGGCAGAAGCCGCCGCCTTGGCTGGTGCAGAAGCTTTCGTAAGCTCGGGGATGACGGCAGGGTGGCTTCCCCAGAGCACGGTGTGCAGTGGCAGTGTCGGTTCGCCCGGATTAGCTGAGCAGCGAGCCCTACAGGTAGTGGCTAACAACTCAGTCGCAGGAGGTACCGCCACACTGCAGGCTACTGCGTGCAATTTTACTAATGCCGCGAATCCTCAGTTTACCGTCACAGTGCAACGGGCTGCGCTCCCCACGTTCTTCGGGCGAATCTGGGGCAGCTTCCCCGGTTCAGTGACCGCAACAGCAAAGGCGGAAGCCTACAACCCTTCGGGGACGTCAGGGCCGCCAATTCAAGTTGGCTCCGTCAAACCATGGGCAGTGCCGAACTGCGATCCCACAAACCCAGGTCCCTTAAATGCTAGTTGTGGACCGGGAGCCTCTTTCTTTGTAAATGCATCAAGCGCGATTGCCAACTCCGGCTCGATCGCGGGCCATGTTGTGGACCTCACAGAAGTTCAGAATGGTCCTGTTGTAGGCGGCAGTTGGACTGGTTCCGGCTCCCCGCCAACGGTCAAGTTTCTCGCCGTCGACATCCCCATCACCGCTTCCTCTGCATCTTGTCCGGCATCCGGAACTCTGTCCTGCAATGCCAGTTTGCAGCCGGCAGCGCCAGGTTTCCCCGAAACCATAGCATGTGCAAATTCCACGCCCCTATCCTGTGGGCAAATACTCAATGTAAACCCCAGCACCGGTACTGCTACTCCCAGCGGGCATATCAGCAGTGAGCAAGCTGCCCTCTGCCTTATTCATGCCAATAATCGCGGTCGCAACATGGGACAGGACCAATTTTGTAACAACGGGCAAAACCCGAATTGCGCTCCCAGTTCGCCCATCTCAATTGACGGCGGTAGCAATAATCCCGATCCAGGTTTGCAGGGTCAAAACAGTATTAGTCGAAGCGACTCCGTGGTTACAGTCCCCATATTCAATCCCTGCGGAACGAGTTGCACTACTGGTTCGGTAACGATCGTCGGCTTTCTTCAACTCGGGGTAACACGCGTTCGCAACACTGGTCCTCTTCGCACAATTGTTATGAACGTCGTTGGCTGTGGCGCGACCAGTGGAACAAACCCCGTCTCCGGTGGCGGCGTCTCCCCCATCCCCGTCCGTTTAGTTCAATAATTTTTGAAATCGGAAGTGTCAGCCCTACTGCTCTTCAGGTGGCGGCGCATTTTCGTCCGGCACCGGCTGAACCGGCGGCTGACCCGGACCCGTGCTCTGCGGCATCTGGTCGGGAGGAACCTGGTTGATGTTGGGTGCGCCCTGGTTCGGCTGCTGACCCTGCACTTCCGGGGGCGGTTGGCCTGGTACTTCGTTGGTCTGTATCGGCGGGGGTGGCGGCATATCCGGCGGCGGAAGCTGCCCCTGCTCTTGAGGCACATCCGAAACGTCCTGCTCCTGATTCACAGGGTTAACCGGCTGCATCCCGGCTGGCATCGCAGTCCCCAAATCGCTCTTGGGACTCAGAATCACGCTCCGCAGCGATCCATCGTTCTGATCTGATCCAACAACGATGAAGTTGAATCGGGTTCCCGTAAGCAAAGCAGTTAAAACATCCTTTGCTGGACCGGGACCTGCATCGGCAACTACTTGCTCCTGTTCCGCACCCGCCGGAATTGGAATTTCGGCGCCCGTACGCTGCTGAATGGCATAGAGCACCTCGGCCAACGTGGCTTTCTGGGCATGAACCGTCAGTTCGCCCTTTTGAAAGTTGACCTGCAGGTTGGGTACAGGAGCTGGAGCTGGAGGTGCAGGCGGAGCAGCGGCGGCCACAGCTTCTGCTGTAACCGATTGCCCTGACGGTGGCTTCACGCCCGGTAGATCAACATCATCCCCACCAACTTTCAGGATGACAGAATTCCCATTGGGAACAATCTGATAAGGGCTCGCGCTGCTCAGATCCACCACCACCCGGGTGGTGGGAGGTTCGGCCGAAAATAGCCCCACCCGTACGCCTTTAATCCCACCCTGGTTGACGGCGAGTCCACGAAGCTGGCTTCCCGGTGCCGCTCCCGGGAAATCAATGACCAGGCGATCGGGGCCTGTCAGCAACTGGGTCTGCGTAGGTATCGGCTGGCTCGCAGTAATTTGAACCTGAATCCCGCGCTCATTCCCCAGGACGGAGACTCGTTGAACAGTGGCTTTCGACTGGGCAAAAGCAGGTACCCACAAAGCCATGAGAAAGCCCAGCGCGGCAGGAAAATATATGGCGATCCTGAACTTCTTAAGCATGGGGTTGGGCTTAAGCAATTGTACTATTCCTACAAAGGACAGCGCGCCAGCCGTTGGTAACAGCGCGCCAGCCGTTGGTATTAGTACCCAAGGGGCGTTCCGCTGTTTCGGGCAGAAATATCGGACCTTCCCGGCGCTGCGCTCGGCACAAAAACCCGAAGAGTCTATTGGGCGGGTTTCTTCGCGGGATGTTTCCCCGGGAGCCCGGCGGGATTCTCGTGCGTTCGTTCGCGGAAGCTGCCCCGCATGCCGCTGGCCAGCGAGACACTCGATTCGCCATATTTGTCCCGGAGCCGGTCAGCCGCCGAGAGCGCCTGTTTCCAGCGCTGGTGGCGATCGCCGTTCAGCAAGTCCAGCTGTGAATCCGTTGCTTCAAACGAAGCCGCATGGACGCCCAATAGTCTGATTTGCTGGCCGGGCTGCCAGTTTTTCCGGAAAAGCGTTCTTATCTGCTCGAAGACTTCCGTATCCAACTGGGTTGGGATAGCAAGCGTGTGAGCACGGGTAATGGTGGTGAAGTCTTTATACCGGAGTTTCAGCTGGACCGTGCGAGCATGCAATCCATGTTCGCGCAGCCGCCGGCAGACCATTTCGGAAAGACGCATGAGGGTGGACTCCAGCTGTTCGCGGCTGGCTGTATCCTCTCCGAAGGTGTGCTCATGGCTGATGGATTTCGGATCGGTGTCGGCACCTACATCGTTGTCGAACCATCCTCCAGCATCGTGTCCTTGCGCCTTACCGGCAAGTGCCAGGCCCCATTTCCCGAACCGCTCCTCGAGCACGGAATCTTCCAGCGCCGCCAGATCTCCGACCTTCCGAATTCCCAATGCGTGAAGGTTCTGTTCCATAACCTTGCCCACCCCGGGGATTGCACGCACGTCGAGCGGAGCGAGGAATTTGGCTTCCTGTCCGGGGATGACCCAGATCACGCCGTTCGGCTTGATTTGCGCTGAACCGACCTTGGCAACCAGGCGTGAGGTGCCAATGCCAATCGAGCAGTTCAGCTGAGTGGTGTCCTTGATGGTCCGATGAAGCGCGTGAGCGGCACGCAGGGGCGGCCCGTGCAAGCGCTCGGTTCCGGTCATGTCGACGTAAGCCTCGTCAATCGACGCCATTTCGAATTGTGGCGAGAACTGTCCGAGTACTTTGTAGACCTTCTCCGAGTACTCGCGGTAGCGCTCGGGATGGCCATCGACAAAGACAGCCTGCGGGCACTTCTTCGCGGCAGTCCGTAAGGGCATTGCGGAATGCACTCCGAACTTGCGCGCTTCATAAGAGGCGGCGGATACAACGCCACGTTCCCCCCGCTGTCCGCCTACCACGACAGCCTTGCCCTTCAGAGAAGGATCAAAGAGCTCTTCCACCGAGACGAAGAAGGCGTCCATGTCGACGTGGAAGATGACTTTGGGCAACGAGCACATGCGCAATCTGTTTGATTGCGATTGTACAAGGTGAGGTGGAAGAAGTTTTGCGGGTAGTGTGGCGCGGACATCGCTTCCCTTCCGCTGTCATCCTGAGCGAAACCCCCGGATCTTCAGCTGGCATCCTGCGCGGAACTTGGACTCGCACAGCGAGTCCAAGTGAAGTCGAAGGACCCCACTGCGGCAGCCGTTGCATCGGAAGCCGAAGGGAATTCTCACGATGCGTCCACGTTCACCCTCAACTGGAGCAGCAACTTAGTCCGCAGCCATCTCCTGCAGTTGCTCCGCATTTTGCCCACGAAGCTGCGTTTCGAGAGCCGCAAGTTGAGCCTCGATGTCCTCCACCGCTTTGCGCTTGCGGATGATCTCCTCCCGATAACGGCGCAGGAAGTAGTCGATCGTCTCAACACGAATCCTGATCGAGCCCGAAGGCTTGTTCTCGTCAAGATCCTTGAAACAGAAGTACGGTGTGCCCGACTTCTCGATGATGCCTTCGATCACGCCATAGATCGGCGCATCGTGTCCGCACTTGAAGCTGGAGATCTCGAGCGCCACCAGGTTGGGATGACGAGCCGTAAACTTCGCCGCCCAGACCTTGTGGTTCGTACTGCATGAATACGAGTTTTTCCAGGCATCGGAGATATCGAGGGGACTGCTGACCAGCCCGGCCCGCACTTCGTCCCCAAAGAGTCGCTCCAGCAGGTCTTCATCGGTCGGCAGGGTGTTCTGCGAGAACACGGGATAGCCCAACTTCTGGAACTCTTCCATGATTTCGTGATTGAGACCGGGATCATGGTGATACGGACGACCGAGCATAACGATCCCAATCCGGTCTTCTCGCTCCAGTTGATCGAGCACCTCGCGGGCGCGTTTCTTGGTGCTGGTCTCATAATCCTTCAAGCATTGGAAGCCCACTTCGACGGCACGATCATTTTCTTCCTGCGAGAGTCCGAGTAGAGGCTGCCACGCCTGCAGCATCTGGTGCGCAAAGAGCTTGCGGTCGGCGAAGTTCAGGATTGGATCGAGATACTTCACATTGTGCTCGGCAAAGACATCGTTTTCCTTGGTGAAAGCTGCCTTCACGGTCTCAGGTGTAGCAGTAACCGTGGGGCAGGCGTTCGTGCCCACAATCTTCATCAGCGGCGAATGCAGCACGTCGTACATGGGGAAGAAGATCACGTTCAGTGGTTTCTTGCGGTGCTTCTCCTGGATCAGGTTGTAAACGTGCGAGATGCCGATCTTCGCCGGGAAACAAGGATCGATCGCGCCACGGCTGGCACCCGCACGATACAGTTCGGATGTTGTGTAATCGGAGTAGATGATGTTCTCCGGCTGAATTCCGAGGCTCTCGAGATAACCATTAAACAGCGGCGCGTAAGTGTAGATGTTAAGCACGCGTGGTATGCCAATGCGCAGGCTCTTGCGATTTTGCATGAGAGCGATGCGCTCTTTGGCAGACTTCGTCCAGGCTCGCGTCGGGACCGGATCGGCAACGCTCTTCGGGCTGCGCGGGCGGAAGACTTCTTTCGAAGCCATGTCCACGAAATTTGGATGCTGATCCTTAATGTGGTCGAGACCAGCCTTGATGTTCTTCATCTCGTTGACATCTTCGACCGTTCCCTTTTCGCAGGTGGCAATGATGAGGCGCTGCTCGCCTTGCATCAGCGGCACTTTGGTGACCTTCTTGATGGGAACAAAACTGGTGTCGGCCTTCGGAGTGTCCGCCGTTTTGATGTCGATAAAGGTGCGGAGACAGTTATTCTTGCAGAAATTGCAGCGCGTGTTCTCGTTACGCGTGGTGCGGTACTCGATCTTGCGAACAGCTTCAAGACCTACGAAGCTGGTCTGGAGTCCGTTCCGCCACAGGCGCAAAGATTCTTGCGCCGCGCCGATTGCGCCCGATTCGCCACAATGCTCGTGAACGATGATTTCCGGACGTTTGCCTGCTGCCCGGAAACTGCTGTGGATGAAATCCACTTCGGCTTTGACGACTGCAAGATTGTTCTGTGTTCCTCCCTGCAGCACAAAACGCGAGCCAAGTGCCGCGAGGTTGGGGATGCTGGCCACGTACAGAAACACGTTCTTAGGCAGAACGGCTGCCAAGCCAGCGAGGATTTCTTCCGCGCGCCAGCCCTGGCGCTGAAAGTTCACGATGTCGGATTGCATGAACACCGCGCATCCATAACCAAACACGGGCATGGCATTCGCGGAGAAGGCCAGATCAGCGTACTCCTCCACTTTCAGCCCAAAGCCTTCCGCAGTCGATTGCAGGAAGTAGCCGTTCCCCGCCGAGCACTGGGTATTGAGCTTGAAATCTTTGACCCGGCCGTTGTGCAGGATGATCAGCTTGATATCCTGCCCACCCACGTCGACAATGACGTGCGGATCATCGTAGAACTTCAGAGCCGACTCGGTATGCGCAACGGTCTCAACCAGCGCGACGTCGGCCTTCAAGACATCCTTCAGAATGTCTTTCGCGTATCCGGTGGTCGCGACACCCAGAACTTCCAATTTGGCATTGTGCGCTTCCACCTGGCCACGCAGGTTTTCGAACATCTCGATCGTGTCCTGGATCGGGTTGCCGTTGGAAAGCTGGTAGGCCTTGCACAGGATGTCGCCGTTTTCGTTCAGCAGAACAGCTTTCGTCGAAGTTGATCCACCATCCACTCCAACGAAACCGGCAACAGTCTGGTTCTTCTGGAAGGTAGCCGGAACAAATTTCTTACGGCGATATTGCACTCGGAAATCTTCCAGTTCTGCCGGATTGCTGACCAGTCCCTTGGCTCCCGACTTGGCCTTCTCTTCCTGCCGGCCGAAGTCGATGTAGTGAACCAGTTGATCCATACCGCGGTAGCAGCCGATGCAGTCTTCTTCGCCCTTGCCGAACTCAATCGCGCCGAGGGCGGCAAAGTACTGTGCATTTTGTGGAACTTTGATCAGTTCCTCGGGCTTCGCGCCATCTGGAATTTGAACTTTGCGTTCCTGCCACATGCGCGGAATGTTTGCCTGCCAGGCTTCGCGCATACCGCGAATGAAGGAATTCGGCCCGCCAAGTAACAGCACGTGCGGCCTGAGTGTGTGGCCGCGTGTTAGAACGCTGAGATTTTGCAGGACGATCGCCTCGAACAACGACGCCATCAGCTCATCAGGAGGCGTACCTACCTTTTGCAGGCTGTTGATGTCCGTCTCGGCGAAGACACCGCACTTACCTGCTACCTTATGCAACTTGATACCGTGATAACCCTGCTCGCAGAGTTCGTCGCCAGGGATCTTGAGCTTCCCATTGATCTTATCGATAACTGCGCCTGTGCCGCCGGCGCACTTGTCGTTCATGGAGGGAATCTTCTTCTTACGCCCGCTTTCCTCGTCGTCTTTGAAAACGATGATCTTGGCGTCCTGCCCGCCAAGTTCGATGACGGAATACACTTCGGGATGAAGCTTCTCAACCGCCAGCGAAACAGCCGTCACTTCCTGGACAAACTTCGCGCCAATTTGATCGGCGATACCGCCACCGCCCGAACCCGTCATGAACATGCGGGTGTTGTGCTTGCTCACGCCCACTTCAGTCTCGATGCGTTCCAGGAACTCCAGCGTCTTTTCCGGTTGCTTGGTCTCGTGGCGCTGGTAGTCCTGCCAAAGGATCTCGTCTTTAGCCGCGTCAAGAACCACGGCTTTTACGGTGGTGGAACCCACATCGAGTCCGACCATGAACTGTGTTTGGTGGTCGTGCATCATCGTCTCCGGTCAGTGTGAAACAAGGAAAGTCGCGCCGGGCGGGAGGAGCGCCCACCCGGCAGAGTCACCATTTACTTAGGCGGCGTCGGGAAGCGCAACTCCCGAAACCCGCGAGCGCCGCACGAACTTCGATCGCGAGTTCATCCGATCGTTCACGTGCAGGATGAACTGCGCCGCGGTGCCCGCAATGCCCTCGCGGTGCGGAACGTGATAGAAGGGCCGCTTGAGTTCCGGATGCTCGGCGATGTATTCGCGAATGTCGTTCAGGCTCTTACCTGTCGACTTCAGACACTCCTCGAACTCGGCTTTGGCTTTGACCTTCGCCTCGCCGAGAGCCATCTGAACGCGGCTGTGGGCATTCACTTCGCCCTCACCGGACGTTTCGATGGGCAGGAAGATCATGTCCTTGAATTTGTTCACGACGGCCGACTGGACGCCATCGGACTGTGATGAAGGCATGCAGCCAAATGGTTTCAGCGCCAGCACCATGTGGCAGAGGTGATGCACGGTGTAGTAAACGTTCTTGCCGACTTCCAGGTGCCCTTCTCCACCGCGAGCAAACTGGTTATAGAAGGGATGTGCCATTTCGGCGAGTTCGTTCTGCGGGACCAGGTGGTGAGTGATGCCACCGAGGTGCTTGATGGTCCGGTGATAGAAGTAATTCCACATCTTCTCGCCTACGCCGATCCCCATCAGCTTCTTGCGAAGCCCTAGATCGTTGGCCATGTGCTTCTTGAGTTCGTACCACTTGGGATTCCGATAGGGGCGATTCACCGGCCACTTCTCCTTAGCGTGAGCCTTGGCCTGGTACATGAGATACGCCACCCAAGTTGCAATTGGCTCGACCACCACCTGGGCGCCTTCGCGTTCCAGGAAATCGAACATATGGAAATTGCCATCGCCTTCGGTGATCTGCGCCCAGAACTCGCCCGTGATTTTCACCACAGGTTTTACACGCGTCCGGTCCACCTCAATAGTGTTCAGCTTGTTGGCAGCGGTATCCAAGGCATTCAGATAATCTTTTCCCCACATGTGCTCGTGCCACTTGCCAAACACATTAAAGGTATTTCGCAGGACCTTGTTGCTCTTGAACTTGGGCTTTGCCCAGTCGGGCGCGCGCTCTTCAATTTCAAATGATTTCCGATTTCTCAGATCGTCGCACAGCCCGTCGACAGCCTCCCGAAAGACTTGCTCCGTCTGGCCCTTGCTGACTTCAAACGGCCTGATTTGATAGATCAGGTCGTTCAGCACGTCGCCCATGTGCATGGCGTTCAACATGCCGAAACCGAAGTCGATGGTGAATTTAAGACCTGGCTCCCCTGAAGCCGCCTTGATCCCATCGCTGTCTTTGAAGAGCAGGACGCGGAAGCCATCGAATCCGGCATTCTGCAAAGCGAAGCGGTACTCTGCTTCGTACATCCCGAAACGGCAGGGGCCGCACGATCCCGCCGTAAAGAAGACGTAATTATCGAGGATCTGCTGCCGCGGGATCCCCTCTTTCTCCAAAAACTGCAGGTACTGCACCAGATTGCCCACCGTGAAGTAGGTAGGATTGCACTGGCCGTTATTTCCATATTCTTTGCCGAGTTGGAACGCGGCGACATCAGGCACTGGCAACTTTTCGCACCGGTAACCACAGCCCTGGAAGACCGCGCGAATCAGGTCTTCATGCTTCCACGTGAATCCCCCGAACAGAATGGTTACGCGGTTGCGCTCCTCGGCGGTAAACGCCCGCTCTATCGGGCGATGAAAATGGGTAGGCTGATCCAGCCCAGCAATTTTGCGCAGTCGCATGCGTTCCGCTTCCAGGCGCTGCTTGATTTCGAGATCATCTTCAATGTGTACCAGTTTCGTCGCCATTACGATCCTCCGGCGTAGACGTGTTTCTGCTCGCAGAAATCACGGATGGAGTGTTTGGACAAGGCGAACGGCGTGAGTGCCATCCGAGGAGAGCGGGGACTAGCGGAAATAACGGGCGCTCCGAGACGCAAATCCGAGAAGGCTCGCGTAGGCTTCGGAGTCGGATACAAACTCACCGGAAACTCCTTGGGGCCGTGGTAAGGAGAGTCGATGTCGTGCGCCGGCAAAAGAACGCTGAGGCGAACTTACAGACGCGGGTCAGAGCAAAGTTAAAAGAGTCGTCCCGCTTCGCGTTCGGGAGGACCCCCGAGCTGAGTTACTCTTCAACTCACTTTTCATTTCTCAAGCTAAGCTGCCGTTTACCCCTTCATCAGTGCAGCCCGCTAGCCGACTAAAAACTGGGCTACCGTTGTAGCAAAAATCCACATTGTGATTCAAGCCAAGAAACAAGCTATAACAACGACGTTTTGTTTCATTGCTTTGCGCGACTTTCAATTCGGCTATTCGCGGATCTCTCGAATTTCAGGTGTTTCAAAACGCAACAGTAGATGAAAGTCGGCCAATGGGGTTGCACAAGCTTAAATTGTAAATCGATAATTTCCCTTCTGCCTCGCGATTATGACGGTGCGTTCGTGTCGCCCTACGCATTGGGCGTACCCGTTGCAAACGCGTCGTCTGTTTCACGTACGCCTCTGCGTTGCATCTTGAACTCTCCCCTTCCACATACCCCCTTTGCCGCGGCAATACTGAATCGCTGAATGAACAGTTGCTCCCAAGTAAAAGATTGCAATGAAGGGCAGGCAGGGCGCAAAGCACAGCGACCGCCCGTACAAACGTAGAGCGGGAACAAAAGCCAAGCTCATCAGTACCCATGCGCTTAAGCCAAGAATGGAAGCGGCGCCTCCACGAAACAGCAGCACAATCGGCAAGAGAAGAGTCACGAACGTCGCAACGAAGGTAAGCCCAAGCAGCAAAACAGAATGCCTCAGCTGAGTGAATGCACTACGTGAAATCATCGCCCCGATGTCGCGCCAACTGCGATACTCCCGAATGCTCCTGGATTTTCGCGTACTCCCCAGCCATAGCCTCCCGCCTCTCTGCTTAACGGCTCGAGCCAACGCACAATCGTCGATCAGTTCTCCGCGAATCGCCTCGATGCCGCCGATCTCTTTCAACGCCTGGGATCTAACCAGAATGCAGCCTCCGGCCGCGGCTGCGGTCCGGCGCTCTGGGCTTTTCACCCACTCCGGCGGATAAAGCATGAAAAAGAAAAAGACAAAGGCAGGGATCAGTGCCCGCTCCGCCAACGTTTCACATCGCAGCTCCACCATCAGAGAGACAAGGTCGTAACGGCCGCCCTCGGCTCGCGCGACCAACTGTGCGACAGCACTCGTGTCATGGACTACGTCGGCATCTGTCAGCAGATAATAGTCAGGATTCCAGGTGCCGGCCTGGCGCACGCCTTGAGAAACGGCCCACAGCTTTCCGGTCCAGCCAGGTGGCCGCGGCCCTGCTTCGACCATTGTGAGGCGCTTCGCTTCGCCTAGGCTTTCAGCCACCTCTTGCGCTACGGCAGTCGTGCGGTCGGAGCTCTCGTCGTCCACCAGAAAAGCTTGTAGCGGATAATCCTGAGCAATAAGGGACCGGAGGGCTTTGCCGACTACTTGCGCTTCGTTCCGGGCGGGAACGATTGCCGCAACTCGCTTTGGCTTAAGCTCGGAGAAGGCGATTGTTTCTGGTTGGCGCGCCAGCCAGAATCGGCCACGCCCTAGTAGGAGATAGCACCAGATCGCGAGGGGAGCGGCTCCCAGTATCTCCGCAGTCATGCTCGGATCACGTGCGCTTGCCGCTCTTGGAAAGTCGTACTCGACTCCGCGGCTCTTGCCGCTTTGTGCCAGGAAAGCGAAATTCGTGGCGCTTAAGGTCAACGCGACGACCTCGAAATGCCACTCCTTCGGCCTGCAAACGCAGTCTCTGTTCCACGGCATAGTCGCCGCGCAATTTAATCTCACCGCCCGACCCGAGGACGCGATGCCAGGGCAAGCCCACCGAGGAGCGCAGGGTCGCGACAACCTGTCTGGCGTGGCGGGGATACCCGGCAGCTTTTGCTACTCCGCCATACGTGGCCACATTCCCGGCAGGAATAGATCGAATGGCTGAGAGGATTTTCTCCCGGATGGAGTTTGTAGCTCGCTTGGATGCTTTCTTCGTGTTCATTACTAAGGACTACCGCCCGACTGTCCTGATACCACACTCGTAGCAGGCTACCATCCAATCCAACCACATCGAATCAGCCAGAGCGAACCAATGGAGACAAGTACCCACAGGGCGACGCCCTGCAGTAGCGGGCGAGGTCCAACTTTCTTAAGAGTTTCAGTTGAGATACCACTTCCGATCAGGAAAAGGGTCGCCGTAAGCCCAACCTTCGCAATCTTGGTTAATACGCTGTAGACCGGAGCGCCCGGACCAACATAGGTGCTGCAAACGGTCGCCAGACAAAAAAGCGCGATGAACCAGGGCCACTGGATACGCGCCTTGGCGTGGCGAATCACTGCAGTACCGACCGTCATAGGGACGATCCACAGCGCGCGCGCCAACTTCACGGTTGTGCCCACTGCTAAGGCCACTGCACCGTATTTTGCGGCAGCTCCCACGACTGAACTAGTGTCGTGGATCGCCAATGCCGCCCAGAGGCCGAATTGAGTCTGCGTAAGACCGAGTCCCACCCCTATCGCGGGGAACAGGAGGAGTGCAATGGAGTTGAGCAGAAAAACGGTGGCTAAAGACACGGCCATCTGTTCATCGGTGGCCTCGCTGACTGGACCTACTGCGGCGATCGCACTTCCCCCACAGATTGCTGTCCCGATCGAGATCAGAAATGCAGACGTCTTCTGAACATTGAACAAACTGCCAAGCGCAGTACCCATGAGCATGGCAAAGGTGATGCTTAGCAGGGTGTAGATGAAGCCATTGCGCCCCGCCCTCAGCACGTCGTGGAGATTCATCCCGAACCCGAGTCCCACAACCGAGCCCTGAAGAAGGTATTTCGACAGGACTCGCGAACTAGCCGCATAGGGATGACGGAAGATCAGTCCGAACGCTAGCCCCAGGGTAAGGGCAAAAGGCGGCGACACAAAGCTGCTGGCAGCGAGAATCAGGCCCGCTAAGAAGACAATTTTGGGGATCATTCGGCGGGTCAACCGATGCTCGAGAAACACACCGGTTAACTCACGATTATAGGGTGTTCGCGCCTGGGCTCAAACACCTTTCGCGCAGAATCCTCCCGCTACGAAAAGCAGATCCTGCATGGCAAAAAATCGGGTCTTCCTGAGTTGGCGCAGCGACCTGACTTGCAGAATTGCCAAGCGAGCAAAATTAGGCTGCCACTCCCTTTTTGAACGAGTTCACGGCCTGCTCGACCGTCTCATGAACTTCGAAAACCGTGACTAGCTTCGTGACCTGCAGCAAGTCGCCGACTCTCTTCGTCAGGCTAGCCAGGCGAATAGCGCCACCCGAATTTTGAGCAGTCGTGTAAAGTGCCACCAAGGTGCCTAGCCCGCCGCTATCGATGTAGCTGACGCCACCGAGGTTAAGCACTATCTCTTTGTTCATCAGAAGCAAGCTGCGAACTGCATCCCGCAGGCTGGCAGATTCCTCTCCGAATACTAGCCGGCCATCGCAGTCCACCACTGCTACGCCGTTCACCGTACGGTTACTGATACTCAGTTGCACAAGGCCTCCCGAAATCTCTCGGCAAAGAGCGTACCGCGCCTGACGCCACTCTGCAAGAGCAGAGAGCCCGATTCTTAGGCGTTCCACGGCGTCCGCCCGTATCACGTATAATCGGGCTTTCCATGAGCTATCAGGTCCTGGCGCGCAAGTACCGCCCCCAGAAATTCTCCGAGGTTATCGGACAAGAGCACGTTACCCAAACCCTGAAGAATGCCATCGAGCAGGGGCGGACCGCGCACGGATATATCTTCAGCGGTCACCGGGGAATCGGAAAAACCACAGTCGCTCGCATACTCGCCATGGCCCTGAACTGTCGCTCCACGGATCACCCGGTCCCAGAGCCCTGTGGAGTATGTGATTCCTGCACTGAGATCCGGGCCGGAAATTCGGTAGACGTTATCGAAATCGATGCGGCAACGAACCGCGGAATTGACGAGATTCGTGAGCTTCGGGAAGCCGCCCGATATCGTCCGGCCAGGGATCGTTTTAAGATTTACATCCTCGACGAAGCCCACCAGATCACCGATGCCGCCTTCAATGCGCTTTTGAAAACGCTCGAGGAACCGCCTGCGCATGTTGTGTTCATGCTGGCGACTACGCAGCCCGAAGACATCCCTCAAACCATCCGCTCGCGCTGCCAGCACTTCAGTTTTCGCGCCGTACGCTTCGAACAGATTTTGCAGCAGCTCAAAGATCTCGCGGCCAAAGAAAACGTCCGGGCGGATGAGGACGCCTTGGCGCTGCTGGCAGAAGCAGGTGACGGCTCCATGCGGGACGCCCTCTCGATCATGGATCAAGCGATTGCCTCTTCCGATGGACGGCTTACGCCCGACGCGGTTCGCCAGCTCGTGGGCGCGGTTACGTCCAGCGTGCTGGAAGACGTAATGCAGGCGGTGTCGCGTGGATCGAGCGAAGAAGTACTGCGTCTGCTGGACAGGTTGGTAAGCGAAGGTCATAGCCCCACTCACTTTGCCCGTCAGATGGTTCGTTTCGTCCGCAATACGATTGTGGCCAAGGTTGCCGGACCCGACTCTTCTCTGCTTCAGATTTCCAGCGATGAGCGAGCACGTGTGGCGAGAGCAGCAGAGCTGTTTTCCGAGGAAGACCTGGCGCGGCATCTGCAGATTATGCTCCGCACCCATAGCGACCTGGGTTACAAGCACGAGCAGCGATTCCATTTGGAATTGGGGCTCTTGAAGATGGCGCATGCCCAGCGCCTGCTCCCCCTTGAGCAGTTGCTCAGTGAGGCTGCGGTGCAGGTCAACTCGCCTTCGCGGCCGCAAGGCACAGCTCCTGCAAGGGCATCGATCGAGAGCCGGCGCACAACTTCCGATCCCGGAACGGCAACCCGCTCGAACTATGTTTCCCCCTTCGCGGCTGATTCCGCGCGCAAAGGTACGCTCAAGGCAGAAATAGCGAGCGAGCCGGCAAGCCAGGCGGGTCCACGTTTGGTTGCGACTGCTTCCGCGACAGCGGTCGTGATGGGCGCCACCGCCCCCGCGCCTGCCGTTTTGAATGTGCCAGAGATTGCGACTGGACCAGAACCGGTGGCCGTCGCGGAGGAACGCGCGATCCCGGAGTCGGTGCCCGTTAACTCCGATGTATCGGCGCTTCGTAACTCTATCCTGAACGCGGTAGCAGACGCGGGTCACCGAATGGTGACCTCGATGCTGGAGTCCGGCGAATGGCGAGTAGAAGGCAACGAACTGCAGATCAAAGTTGCGGCATCGCCAACCGTGATTGACATGTCGCTAGGCGCGGACGCCAAGCGCGTCATCGTGGCAGCAGCCAGCGGTGTACTGGGGAAGCCCGCGAGGCTGAACGTAATATCCGGGGGAACAGTGCAAAATTCGTCGCCCGCCACGCGCAGCAACGGATCCGGCCGTGGGCGGGCCGAACAGGAACCTGTGGTTCAGCGCATGCGCGAGAAATTCGGCGCCGAGATCAGGACCATCATTGATTATCGAGACAAGCGGTAAGAATTGTAGGAAAAGATTGCTATGGGTGGATTCAATCTACAGGAAATGATTGCGCAGGCGCGGAAACAGTATGACGTTCTGCAAAAGAAAATGCAGGAGACCATCGTAGATGCTTCGGCAGGCGGCGGCAGTGTGAACGTCAAGATGGATGGGCGTAAGAATCTGCTTTCCATCAAGATCGATCCCGAGGTCGTAAAGTCCGGAGACATCGAAATGCTGCAGGATCTAGTTACCGCAGCCGTCAATGAGGCCGCCAGAAAGATCGATGAGTCAATGCAGTCGGCGATGGGCGGAATGCTCGGCGGCATGGGAATTCCGGGCCTGTGATTCGGTCGCTTGCAGCACCGCAACTTCGAATCGCGAAATGGTTAGATTTACGAAAACAGGAAAATGTCTAAATTTGCCGAGCCCATGACGCGGCTCATTGACGAGCTAAAGAAGCTCCCTGGAATCGGAAGCAAGAGCGCTCAGCGGCTGGCCTTTCACATCCTGCGCTCCAGCGATGCCGACGCGGAAGCGCTGGCGGGCGCCGTACGTGATGTCAAAGCGAACCTCAGGCTGTGTTCCATTTGCAATAACATCACCGATATCGACCCTTGCACCTACTGCAGCAGTGCCACCCGTAATCAGCGGCTGGTCTGTGTGGTTGAGGAACCCACGAACATTGCGGCCATCGAAAAAACACGGCATTTCAATGGCGCTTACCACGTGCTGCACGGCTCTATCTCGCCCTTGCATGGAGTAGGCCCTGAACAGTTGCGTATCGGCAATCTGGCGCGACGGGTAGATTCGGGAGAGGTGGACGAGATAATCATTGCGACGAACCCCACCGTCGAAGGCGAAGCGACGGCTGTTTACTTGTCAGGTCAACTAAAGCGGCCGGGAATGAGGATAACCCGCATAGCCATGGGCATTCCGGTCGGCAGCGACATCGAATACGCTGACGAAATCACGATGCTGAAGGCCATGGAAGGACGTCGCGAACTGTAGGTCTCATCTCCGTCCACCGCCTCGAGCGGCATAATACTGCTCTTCTTCGCGGCCGATTGGCTGACTAGCTCCTTTCCCCACACGTTCATATCACTCCAAATTGTGCAACGTTTTGAACAGATTTAGGGCCACGCCCTGTCAATTTATCGAGCGATGGGCAACGTACATAAGCTTCCATTTCAGCTACTTAAGCTCCGTTTTCGAAGTGTCGCCTCATAGTTGGACAATTGGCAGGGCTATTGCTCCTGGAGGAGAGTCGGCAGTTTCGCTCCTCAAGTTTTCGGCTGCTGCCAAGGCAGTGCATACCGGGAAACCGGACCAGCCAAAATCGGGACTGGGTGCACTCCAGCACAGCCTGCGCCGCTTCGGGATGTAACCGCATCCCACCCGACGCTGGATAAACCGGGCTTACCAGCCCGGTTTTCTTTTTGCCTCTCACTCTTGTATCGACACTATCCTGCGTTTATGGTTCATGTGCCATTCCTGGCACCGAAGCTTGTCATGAACCTTCTCCTTCTAGGCAGCGGCAAAACCGGCTCTATGGTGGCCGACGTCGCGGCGCAGCGTAAGCACCATGTTCGGGTTCTGCGCTCGGCTGACAATCCGCAGGCCTCGGCGCTCACTCCCGAAACTCTGCGCGATTTCAACGTGGTCCTTGACTTCACCACGCCCGAGGCCGTGATGGGCAACATCATTGCGTGTGTAAATGCGGGTGCCAGCATGGTGGTGGGCACAACCGCGTGGTATGACGAAATGCCCAAGGTCAGGGAAATGGTCGAAAAGCGCAATGCCGGATTTCTGTTCGGCTCAAATTTCTCAATAGGCATAAATCTGTTTTACGAAATTGCCCGGGTTGCGGCGGGCGCTCTGAAGGAAGGATATGTTGGACAAATTTTCGAACGCCATCATGCGCAAAAGAAAGACGCTCCCTCAGGAACTGCCCTGGCCATCCAGCGCATATTGAAACAGGCCGCCGCCAACGAGGTGGAGATTACTTCCTTCCGCGAAGGCGACGTGGTGGGCATGCATGAACTCGTCTTTGACTCGCCCAGCGACAACATCTATTTGTGTCACGATGCGAAGTCCCGTCGCGGCTTCGCCGAAGGCGCGGTTCGCGCTGCTGAATGGCTTGCGGGTAGAAAGGGCTTCTTCGATTTTAAGGACGTGTGGCGGGATGTTTAGCATGTCGTTATAAGTGCGTACCCGCCCAATTCCGCCTGTTTGAGACTCCTACACCGAGCAAAGATTTAGGGTTCGCGCTATCCTTGGGCTATGAAACTTAGAGGATGTGGAACCGCCCTAGTCACTCCTTTCAAGTCTGATACTTCCGTCGATGAAGAAGCATTACGCGCGTTAGTAGCCTGGCAAGTGGAATCGGACATTGATTTTCTAGTGCCTTGCGGCACCACGGGCGAGACGCCCACGCTATCCCATGACGAATGGCTGCGGGTTATTGATGTCACCGTCGAAGTCGCTGGCGGTCGAGTTGCAATTGTTGCTGGCGCTACTTCTAATTCCACCCGCGACGCCGTAGAGAAAGCGAAAGAGGCCAGTTCCCGGCCCGGTGTAGACGCGATTCTCACCGCGTCACCTTACTACAACAAGCCGACCCAGGAAGGGCAGTACCGACATTTCAAAACCATCGCCGAATCGATAGATAAGCCGATCATCCTTTACAACGTACCTGGACGTACCGGGGCCAACCTGGAGCCGTCGACTCTAGCTCGTCTGGCCGAAGTGCCTAATATTGTGGGCGTGAAAGAGGCCAGCGGCAACATCTCGCAGGTCGCCGACGTTATCCATGCCGTGCCGCAGCACTTCCTGGTTCTCTCAGGAGACGATGCCCTGACCCTGCCGGTAATTTCCCTGGGCGGCATCGGAGTCATTTCCGTGGCTTCCAACGAGATCCCGCACGAGATGGCTGAGATGACGCGAGCCGCGCTCAATAATGACTGGGATACCGCACGTCGTCTTCACCACAAGTACCTGCCCTTGATGCAGGCTAATTTCATAGAATCGAATCCACTGCCGGTGAAGGCTGTTTTATCGATGATGGGGAAGTTGGAAGAAGTCTATCGCCTGCCGCTCCTTCCCATGAGACGTGACACGCGCTCCCGTCTGCAGAAGATAGCGACTGAGAGCGGAGTGGTCGCCAGGCCCGCGGCTGCTCCTGAGTCCACCGACTTCTTTATCTATGAGAACTGGCATGCCGGCCCTCACAAAGCAGTATTGCATCGTGCTTCGTGCGGGCAATGCAATAGCGGTAAAGGTCGCCCCGCAGGTCACGACGCGAATCATGCTCGTTGGCACGGACCCTTTGCCACACTCGCAGAAGCCCGCGACGCTTCCCAGCACATGGCCGGCGTATTAATCCGCAGTGAGTGCAAGTGCGTTTAGGGTCGAGCTGACCCCGTAGGGACCAGCAAGCCGACAGCAGTTATACTTCGTCTGCATGCAAACCTTGAAAGCTGCCATAGAGCGGCTGGCTTCGCTCGGAGAAGTGGAATCCGACCCTCAGGCGCGCACGGTCTTCCTCGAATTCCGGCAAGCTCTCACTGAAGGCAAGATTCGCGCCGGAGAAAAATCTGGCGATCGTTGGTCGGTAAACACATGGGTCAAGCGCGGCATTCTCCTGGGCTTTCGGCTCGGGGAACTCACCGAGATGAGTGATGGCTCGGTGCTCTCCTTCGTCGACAAGGACACCTTCCCTGCCCGGCAGTTTCATGTCACTGACCGTGTGCGCCTCGTGCCGGGTGGCTCTTCCGTCCGGGTTGGCGCGTATGTTGCACCGTCCGTGATCTGCATGCCTCCCATGTTTATCAATGTGGGTGCCTACGTCGATGAGGGCACGATGGTTGATTCCCACGCGCTCGTGGGTTCCTGCGCACAGGTGGGAAAGCGAGTACACCTGAGTGCGGGCGCCCAGATTGGGGGCGTGCTCGAACCGATCAACGCGGAGCCAGTGGTTATTGAAGACGATGTGCTAGTCGGTGGAAACTGCGGTGTTTATGAAGGAACCTGGGTCAGGGCCCGCGCCGTGCTCGGAGCAGGCACGATTCTCACGCGTTCCACGCCTCTGTACGACACGGTTCGAGGCGAGGTCTACCGCGCGACTCCTGACGCTCCCCTGCAGGTTCCCGAGAACGCGGTTGTGGTCCCAGGCTCTCGCGCGGTAAGCAAGGGCAAAGGTGCAGAGTGGAATCTGTCGCTCTACACACCAGTGATTGTGAAATATCGAGACGAGAAGACCGATCGCGGGATCGAGTTAGAAGACCTGCTGCGATAGCAACTGCTTACTGGACGATGCGCAGTTCAAGCTTTCCATCGCGCAGATCGACCTCTAAATGCCGCAGGTCTTCAATAACGGAATCGGCGTGAAGTTCTGAAGCCGAAAAGGTACTGGTCAACCCAATCGCTTTCATGCCGGCCGCGTGCGCGGCTTCGATTCCAGCCGGAGCATCTTCGATAACTAAACAGTCGGCTGCCTGCCTCCCAAGCAACCGTGCTCCCAGCAAATAGGGCTCGGGATGCGGCTTTCCTTCCTTTACTTCGTCGGCGGAAACCAGCACTTTAGGAACCGGCAGGTTTGCATGGCGAAGGCGCGATGTTGCCAGATGAGTTGTCCCTGAGGTCACTACGGCCCAGAGGCCCTCGGGGATCGCTTTCAACAACCCGGCGGCCCCGGGCATTACAGCCACGCCATCGGTATCGTCTGCCTCCCTTTCTTCGACGCGCCGTACTTCGGTCTCCAGTTCCAGATGTGGGGCAAGCAACTGGATGACTTCAACCGTACGCCGGCCGTGCGCGATTTCGAGAATCTTTTCGGGATCGATGTGGTGCTCTTCGGCCCAAAGCCGCCACTGCCGTTCCACCGACCGGGTCGAATCTACCAGAACTCCATCCAGATCGAAGAGCACTGCCGCACAGCGAAAAGTTGGCATCAAATTAAGCTTCCTGAACTGCTGGTACGGTGCGGACTCAGATCATTATCAAGATTCCAGCCTGGGCTCTGGCTCGATTACTAATTCTGCGGCTGCAATTTGCCGCCGGAGCGCAACATGCTTGTGCCGAAAATGACTCTGCGCCCGTTCACCCCAGGAGCGCACAAAATAGTAATTCAGTCCGGCGCCAATGACAGAACTGGCGATAGGAACCACGCGCCCGGCCCACTTCTCCACCACTTCCGTGCTGGCCCTCGTCGCAATCCGCTGGATCACCTTGGGCACGAAACGATTCACTACTTCTTTCTCCAGCAGTTCGCGGCTAATATCCACTCCTGCAGCGCTTGCGGCTGCGATCCACAGCTCGGCGATCTCGTCATCGGTGTTGTACTCGAAGCCGTACAGCAGGCTAAGCTTCTGCACCGTTCTCATGGTGATCGCTGCCAATATGCTCAAATCGGGGATGATCGTGATCATGCCGGCGATTCCTAATCCGGCTCCCTCGATCGCGGCTACTTTCATCCCACTACTGATAGTTTTGTGTGCAACGCCGTCGAGAAGACCCGGGTCCACGGAGTAGACTCCTCGAAATGTGCTGATCGGTAAGCCGTACGCTGCTTGCAACTGCAGCAGAAACTTGCTGGGATCCACTCGTACTGTCTCGTAGGCGCGGGTAAACCCGGCTCGCAGCGCCTGCTCTGCACGCGCAACTAGCCATGAGTGTTGCTTAGCTTCAGCCACGGTTCCACCTTACCGCAGACCTCCAGTGCGGGCAAACTCTCCTGCTCTGCCTGTGCTAGCATCAAGGCACCTCCTGATGCCAACTGGAAAACTGCAAGTCGTACCCCTGGGCGGTCTGGGCGAGTTTGGAATGAACTGCATGGCCGTACGCTGGGGCGAAGACATCATCGTCATCGATGCCGGCCTCATGTTCCCCGAATCCGAATTGCTCGGCGTCGATATCGTCGTTCCCGACATCTCTTATCTCACCGAGAATCGGCACCGTATCCGGGCCATCATTCTTACCCACGGGCATGAAGACCACATCGGCGCATTGCCCTGGATACTTTCAGAACTCAATGTGCCGGTGTGGGGCACCGAGTTCACGCTTGCTTATGTCGAAGACAAACTGGAAGAGCACGAATTGCTCAACAACGCGGATCTGCGCGAGATTCGCGCCGGCGAACGCTTCCGGGTAGGCGCCTTCACCATCCATCCTATCCAGGTGACTCATAGCCTGGTTGACTGCGTTGCTCTCGCTATCCACACGCCTCTCGGTGTGATCGTTCACACGGGCGACTTCAAGGTTGACCCGACTCCGACCGATAACAAGCTGTTCGATCTTCATGCCTTTGCCGAGTATGGCAAAGAAGGCGTGCTGGCGCTCTTCCAGGATTCCACCAATGTCGAGCGCAAGGGCTATACACCGAGCGAGCGCGCCGTACGCCGCAAATTCGATGAGGTCTTCGCGCGCACGCAACGCAGGTTGTTCATCTCCTGCTTCTCGTCTTCTATCCACCGCATCAAGCTCGCCGTTGAGTTAGCCCACGAGCACGGCCGCAAGGTCGCATTCATCGGCCGCTCAATGACCAGTTCCGCCGAGATTGCCGCCGACCTTGGCTACATGGATATTCCCGATGGCTTGCTCATCCATCCCGGTGAGATGAAGAACTTCGCGCCTGAAAAAGTTTGCGTCATGATCAGCGGAACCCAGGGCGAGCCCATGTCGGCGCTTTCGCGGGCCGCGGTCGACAACCACAAACACGCCAAGATCGAGAAGGGCGATACCGTGGTGCTTTCGTCGCGAATCATTCCCGGAAACGAGAAAACCATTTACCGCATGGTCGATCATCTTTTCCGGCGCGAAGCCCATGTTATTTACGAGGATGGATCCTCGCCTCCGGTGCACGTCAGCGGCCACGCCAGCCAGGAGGAATTAAAACTTGTCATCAACCTGGTAAAACCCCGCTATTTCATTCCTGTCCACGGCGAATACCGTCAGCTCAAGCTCCATGCCGAGATGGCCGGGGCAATGCATGGCGCTGTAGGAAACGTTATCCTTATTGAAAGTGGCGATGTTCTGGAATTCGATGAGCTGGGCGCGCGCAAAGCGGGACGGGTCAACGTTGGCCGCGTGTGCATCGATTCTGGCTCGCGCACCGATGTGGTTGAAGATCTCATTATCAAGGACCGGCGCCACCTCAGTGAGGATGGCATCGTGCTGCCGATCATCGCGATCAACAAGCTCAGCGGCCGTGTAGAAACCAGTCCTGAGATCGTGAGCCGTGGGTTTTCGCCGGGAGAGGATGGCTTCATGGACGGAGCCCGCGAAATAGTCATGCAGACGCTCGATGTCTCCAGCCAGGAGGAGAAGGCTGACTACGGTGTGATTAAGGAGAAGATTCGCGCAGACTTGAAGCGCTACATTTCCAAGCAGACGCAAAAGCGCCCCCTGATCATGCCCGTAATATTGGAAATCTGATTCAGGAGCATGCGCGAGATAACTCCCACGCACAGCATGGATATCACAAGTGGAGAACTGCGAATCGTATCCCTCAACGATATAAAACAAGCTCAGGAGCGTTTGTGCGGCGTAATCGTGCACACGCCGTTATTGCAGTGGCATGCTCACGAGACCTCCGTAACGCAAGACTCCCGGCGCCTCTACCTGAAGCCCGAAAACTTGCAGCCCATTGGCGCCTTTAAACTTCGCGGAGCGTACAACAAGATCGTGTCGCTATCCGATCAAGAAGCGCGCCGGGGGGTGATCGCATACTCGAGCGGCAACCATGCCCAGGGAGTCGCCTACGCCGCGCGGGCCTTGGGTGTAAAGGCCGTGATCGTAATGCCACGCGATGCGCCTGCCTTAAAGCTGGAAGCAACTGCCTCCATGGAGGCTGAGCTGGTGCTGGTAGGACCCAGCAGTTCCGAACGCCAGGCCAAGGCCGAAGAACTCGCTGCGGAGCATGGATATGTGATTGTTCCGCCATATAACGACGAAAAAATCATCGCCGGCCAGGGGACCATCGGATTAGAAATTCTGGCCGAATTACCGGAGGTCGAGACCGTTATTGTGCCGGTTGGTGGGGGAGGTTTGATCAGCGGGGTGGCTGCTGCCGTCAAACTCAGCAAGCCGTCGGTAAACGTGATAGGTGTCGAACCCGAGCTCGCGGCTGACGCGCAGGCGAGTTTCCGGTCAGGGAAAATCGTCCCCTTTTCGGCTGAGCAAGTGCTGCGCACTGAGGCCGACGGTCTCCGGACGCAAAGCATTGGTGAATTGAATTTTCAACATATTCGTAAGTATGTGGACGACATCATTACGGTGAAAGAACAGGAAATTGACGCGGCCATGCGCCTGCTGGCGGGTGATCCCAGGACTGTTGCGGAACCCAGTGGGGCCGTCTCGGTTGCCGGTTTCCTGTTTCACGCGAGCGAACTTCCTAAAACAAAATTCAATGTCGCGGTCATCAGTGGCGGCAATATCGCGCCCGAGATGCTCGCCGAATTGCGCAATCATGAACGCACGCCATCGGGATTGAAAGGCGAAGGAGTCAGGTCATGAGGTCTGTGTGGCGGCTAGTTAGAATCGTGCCGCTTCTGCTGCTCTGTTCAACGAGCTGGGCCGCAGAGCGTGCCGCCTTGGTGCGCGAGGCCATCATCTATCTCTCCCCGGACGTGAACTCATCCAAGCTTGGCCAGGCCGAACGCGGCAGAGAGATGGTGATTCTGGAGAACACGCGTGGCTGGATTCATGTCGAGGCGCTGCTTGGCCCGGCGCGCCCTCCCGACGCTGCCATCGTCGATGACGAAGAGGATTCGGAGAAGACCATAACCGGATGGATCCAGGATAAGGGCACTGTGCGCGCGTCCACGCCGAAGGGTGACGAGATCCTGTATGGAGAGGCTGCCGATTCAGAGGATCAGGGCAGCCGCCGTCATGGCCGGCGCGGAGCTGCGCAGGATGCCATGCGCCTTTACCGGCGCGTTTACGACTACTTTCCCGGGTCGCCTTTGGCTGCTCAGGCGCTGTACCGTGCAGCCGACATCCGCTGGCAAATTGAAAAAGAAGATGTGATGACGCGGCCATCCGCAAAAGCTCGCGAGTCTTATCTCCGCGAAGGCATGAATGAAGAGTGGATGAAGTTGGTCATCAAGAAGTATCCCGATACCAGGTGGGCCGATTTAGCCGCATTCCAGATGATCGACAACAAGCTCTGCGGTGATTGGCAAGGCTCGTCGAAGTGTCCCGACAAAGAAGCCGAGCTTTATGAGAAGTACGCGAAGGAGCACTCCGGCTCTCCCGTAGCTGCGCACGCGCTCTATAACGCCGCCTGGCGCAGGTCGGCCCTCATCGAGATATACAAAACAGAAGAGCAGGGAAAAAAATCGGAAGAGTCTAAAAACCGCGCGGTGGCACTGGCTCAACAAGCTATTTCGCAGTATGCTCAGCAGACCGATTGGGCCACGCGCGCGCAACGGCTGATTTTCCTGATACAGCAAAATATCCCGACGTACGGAAACGCTACGGACTAATCCCCCAGTCCTTCGCAGCTAGAACGTCAAAGCCCGGGCCCTTCCTAATCTCCGCGCCCCTGGAGGGAAATTGAACGACTACCTACTATCGGTGTTGCTGGGCGTCATTGAAGGCGTAACTGAATTCCTGCCGGTCAGTTCCACCGCTCACCTTCGCATAGCGGAAGGCCTGTTGCACATCGATCTCTCAGATGGCTACTGGAAAATGTACACGATCGTGATCCAGTTGGGTGCAATTCTCTGTCTCCCGGTATATTTTTGGTCCCGCATCGCAAAATTTGTGGGCACGTTTCCGCACGGAGAACGGGGGGACCGCACCGCACTAACCCATCCGCTCAGCTTGACCGCGATTGCATTCGTGGTCACCGCCATCCCCTCCTTCCTGCTGACCAAGCTGATCGGTAAAAATCTTGAGAGCTTGTACGTCATGGGCGCTTCTCTGCTCGTAGGCGGAATCGTGATGTGGATCGTGGATGGCATGAAAGCGGTTTGGGAAATCTCCGGACCAAAGGCGCCCAGGAACCCCATTCATACCTGGAAGATGGAAGACATGTCATTCGGCCAGGCGGTGTGGATTGGGGCTTGCCAGATCCTTTCCGCAGTTTTTCCCGGGACCTCGCGTTCTATGGCGACCATCGCAGCCGGACAACTCGCGGGCATGTCCCGGGCTGCGGCCCTTGAGTTTTCATTCTTTCTCTCTATACCGACCATGGTCGTCGCAACCGGCTACACGCTGCTGAAATCGCTCCGGGGAAAAGGCGAGAATCCCATTGGCATTTCGCACCTGAGCTCGCCTCAGTGGGTTGTTCTCGCCATTGGTTTTATAGTTTCGTTTCTCGTGGCCTACGGCAGCGTGGCCTGGTTTATGGCCTGGGTGCGGAAGCGCGGCTTTGCTCCCTTCGCGCTATATCGGATTATTGTCGGCATTGCCGTTCTGGCCTGGGCTCGAACTCTGGTCTCCTGACGCGATTACCCGTGTTCCCAACGCTCCTGGTCGTGAAAAGAATTTGCACACCCGTACCTAGTTCCTGATTGCCGGGATAGCTACTTCTTGTCATAATCGTTTGGCTCTGGCGTGATTGCGGCAGTGGGATTGACGGTTTATCGTCTACCCTGACTGCGAATTGACGCCCCATGAAGGCTTTCGCTCAGATTTTTTCCCCGACCGCTAACCGTCGGCTCAACGAGCTGATTGGCTTCTTGCTGTGCGTCTCCGCGCTCCTCCTTTTTCTCGCGCTCGCGTCCTACTCCCCGCTGGACCCATCGTTCAATAGTGCATCGGGTCTGACCGATGCTCGGGCGGCCCGTAACTGGATCGGGCTGGTCGGCGCTATTTCCTCCGATTTGTTTCTCCAATTTTTCGGGGTGGGCGCATTCCTGGTCGTGGGATTTCTTGTCGTCCTGGGACTGCGCTGGTTTCGTTCACGCAAGGTACAGTCGCCCGTGGCGAAGACCCTGGGCGCAACATGGATGGTGGTTTTCGTTCCTGCGCTGCTGGCTCTTTTACCGGGACACGTCCGCTGGATGGGCGTGATCCCTGTCGAAGGTTTGCTGGGCCGAATGGTCGGCGATCTGCTGATTCATTACTTCAACCTTGCAGGCGCATACATCGTTTGCGCGGCTTTCCTGGCCATCGCACTGTACCTATCTACCGCCTTTTCGTTTTCATCGTTGCAGTTATGGCTGCCAACCCGTTTCGCGTTTCTGATCGCACTCTGGGACAAATGGAAGGATTGGCAGGAAACCCGCTCCCGTCGCAAGGCTCAGAGAGAGCTTGAAAAGCGCCGGGCAGCCAAGCCCATAGTCGCGGCTAAACTCGTTCCGGCGCGGCCTGAGCCTGCACCGTCCCTGAGCGTCGCCCCTGCTTACCGGAACGGCATCGAGAGGATGACTACTGAGCCGCAGCCTCAACCGGAGCCGGTCCCCACTGCTGCGCCCTTGCAGGAGTCCGCCCTCGCCGCTCCGGAAGTTACCGAGCGCGCCGACAGCTCACAAAAACCCAAGACAACCATGCCGCGCATCGCCGGTGGATTCAAGCTGCCGCCGAGCAGCCTTTTGCATCGGCCAGACGAACAGCACGCCATCGACGCAGACGAACTGAAACTTCTCGCCCAGGTCCTAACCGAAAAATGCGCGGAATTCGATGTGCGGGGCCAAGTCACGCAAATCAACCCGGGCCCGGTTGTGACTACGTTCGAGTTCAAGCCGGAAGCTGGTATCAAATACAGCCGCATCACCAATCTTACGGACGATCTCTGCCTCGGCCTCAAGGCCGAAAGTATCTTGATCGAGCGTATGGCGGGAAAGTCGACAGTCGGCGTGCAGGTGCCGAATCGCGAGCGAGAAATCATCTGGCTGCGCGAGAACATCGAGTCGCAAGAGTTCATTGGTTCCAAGTCCAAGCTCACGCTGGCCATGGGCAAAGACATCAATGGCCGCATCGTGGTGGCGGATCTCGCGGGCATGCCTCACCTGCTGATTGCCGGCTCTACAGGAACGGGAAAGAGCGTGGCGATCAATGCCATGATCATGTCGATCCTCTACAAATCGACGCCCGAGCAAGTGCGATTGGTGCTGGTTGATCCCAAGCGTCTGGAACTTGGCAACTACGAAGGTGTTCCCCATCTGTACACACCCATCATCACCGAACCGAAGCTGGCGGCCAATGCGCTGCGCAACGCGGTGCGCGAGATGGAGAAACGCCTGAAACTGCTCGCCGCCAAAGGCGTTCGCAACATCGATCAATACAACCGGCTTTTTGACGGGCCAAATACGCCAAGCTTGTTCGGTGAGAATTCCGAGGAGAGGCCCCTTCCTTATATTGTCATCATCATCGATGAGTTGGCGGATCTCATGATGCTGGATCAGAGCAACGTGGAGGAGTCGATAACGCGTCTTGCACAAATGGCGCGGGCCGTCGGCATCCACCTGGTGCTCGCTACCCAACGCCCGTCGGTCGACGTCATAACTGGATTGATCAAAGCTAATTTCCCCGCGCGGGTTTCCTTCCGGGTTGCGACCAAAGTGGACTCACGCACCATCCTCGACGCCAACGGCGCCGAATCTCTGCTTGGCAAGGGTGACATGCTCTACCTGCCCTCTGGCTCCGCGCGCGTGCACCGCTTGCACGCTCCCTTTGTTACCGAGAAAGAAATCGCCGCCGTGGTCGAGTTCTGGCGCTCTCAAGGATTGGCTGAATACCAGGAGCAATTCCTGCAAGCGCCGAAAGAAGAACGCGAATCCGCCGACGGTGCCGCTACGGCCGAAGCGGGCGAGGAAGGCGAACACGACCCGCTGTTCGAAGATGCGGTTCGCTTGGTTGTGGAGTTTCTTTCCAGCACATTGGGATCCTAAGCTTAGAATTCCACGTGGACAAGTTGTCGCG
>JADMIO012713023.1_pt1 | contig 75630 bp, 67 predicted proteins | sample 8958161 | NCBI WGS metagenome assembly JADMIO01 (sample SAMN16585339, study PRJNA669376) | soil metagenome | isolation source: Crop rotation soil | place: USA: Cullars Rotation, Alabama | collected 2011
CTTTCCCATCTAATTACGGGTTGACAGTAAATCTAGAATTCGGAAGACCTCACTACTTTTTACTTGAGATGCTAGAGTTCTTGCGTTCAGTCTTCGAGTATTTAACATCAGGAAACGAGCAGCAATTTATGCAGAACAAAAATGATGAGGAGTTGGACCGCATGGCTGTCGATCTAACGGAAAACTGGGAGCGAGACAATCGTGAGTGGATTCTACGGAATATTAAGTCTTACAAGAAGTCGATGCGATTTATGCCCAGGCCATCTGTGAGAGAGTGGTGGGAATATATGTTTAACTATCGGAAAATCTCGATAGATAGTGAAATGGATCTCTTTGTGCCAAGGCTATTTCTTCAATATGATAAGCAGGCCAAGAAAGTAATACGAGTTTTGACCTGGTCCAATTATATACCGCAGGTGTTCCCGAAGTGTGATATTGTGCTATTACTTAAAATAGTCGAGAGCACTGATGGTACGCCACCGGCTGTAAAGTTAACAAAGATAGTATCATATGACAGCCTGGTGAATCTACTTGGCAGTCGATTGGTGCAGAGATCATGTCAAGGACAGGATCTGTTAATCTACGACCCTGAAGATAATACTCGGGAACCAGATCTCTCCCAAATCGATAACTGTCCATTAGGCCAAGGTCGCGATCTAGTGGAGATTAATGATCCATGGATCTACGAAATTCCGTTAGAGTAATCCCTTCACAATAGTGATGTGAACTTATGGGCCAGCCCGATGTCCTGGAATCAACAATTCAGACGCCACCGGGTGGGGTCGGTTTTTGCAATACTTTTGCTGGAAATAAGTGGAAGTCAGAGTGATGCAGAAGTGCAATAGGGTAGAAATTGATTACTGCTACAGATGGTAGCATTGTACTACAGTCCAATTACTAATCGGAGTCCGTCAAGTATACGTATCAGGCTGATTGTGAATCGATACGAAATTATTTCAATGATCTTGACCTATTAACGATCAAGGAATTGAAAGAATTAGCGCGTCAATGTGGGGCGTACCGAGGAAAGATGGTCAAGAAAATCGGGTATGTCCCGTTTAAAAAAGCGGAACAAATAAAAGAAATACGACGTAGACTCGGCAATCTAGGAAACTATAACTACTTGACACACGATCGGCCCGATCGATTTAGTAATTGGGTGGATATTATGAAAGATAGAAAGGGAATCGCTGATGAAGAAAGGGAACTGACGGTTATTTGCCTCTGAAGAGCGTATGCAACATTGCTGGTAAATCTTTAATCTATTCAAATAATATGATGACCACGAGTAGCGACAAACCTGAAAAATCTAAGCTCCCAATTCCCGACAGGGTTCATGAACGCTTGCCAAAATTTCTGAATGATATCAATATTCATTTTACACTCGCTCACGAGCGTGATGTCTTCTTGACTGCCGCGCTGCCTATAATGGCCAATAGTCTCAAAGGAGTTGTGGGTTGCCACCATGACGGGCTTGTGGCGCCAAATCTATACACCTTTATTGTAGCACCCTCTGCCAGCGGCAAGGGGGTGCTACGATTTGCCCGCGAGCTTGGATTGCTTATCGAAAATCGATTTCAAGGTCGCTCCTTGCCTTCAGATGAGGCGGCCAGCGATCTGGAGGCGGTCGTGAAGCCACTTTCCTCGGTATGTCGGAAGACATTCTTCCTTCCCGGCAACACGTCGGAAACGGGGCTATTGGAAGCCTTGGTGGATAACGGCGGAAGTGGAGTAATCGTGGAATCCGAGATGAAAACTCTTCTTTCAGCCATGAAGAACAGCATCGGAGACCTACGATACTATTTGTTAAATGGATTCCATCAAGAGCAAATTTCAAAACAGCGTAAGGGGGTCCGGGTATTTGTTCCGCGCCCAACTTTCTCGATCGTAGCTTCGGGGACGCCGGAAGATGTAGTAGCATTAATTCCAAACCTACAGGATGGATTGTTCAGTCGATTTGCCTTTTATAGTTTCGAGGCACCCTCATACTGGAAAACCCATAGGCCGACGAACAGCGGTGAGATGTTGCAACAGGCGATTCAGGACGCTGCTGTGATACTGAACGAGATCAATACGGTGCTATCCCAGCGCGGAACCGACCTTGTCATTGAACTTCCGCCTGGAGGCTGGGACCATTTTGACGCAGTATTCGATCAAGAAATGAACGAAATCATTGCAATTGGGCCAGCCGCCCTGGAGGCGAGTGTTAAACGCTCGGCTCACATCGCTTTCAGGATTGCCTGTATATTGACCACACTGGATGCGTACGAGACGGGAAGTGACCTAAGCAAGGCTGATCGTATTACGGCAGATCTCGAACATGTTGAAATCGCTGTGGAATTGGCGGTTCATTACCTGCAACATGCGAAACAGATCGCAGCCAGCCTTTACGGCTCGAAGATGAGTAACGCAGAAGCTCGGAAGGAGGAATTCATTGCCAGGCTCCCGCTGAGCGAGTTTTCGACAGATGTTGCGCATCGAATCGGGACAGAGATGGGAATGTCTAAACGAACCATCAATTACTGGCTCGTTAAACTGGTAGAGTCTGGGACTCTGATTCGACTCCGGCAGGGAATGTATGCGCGGGCAATTATACAGCAGGCGCCCGAGGGCGAAGGCCGGACTCATCCTCGGGCACGCCGGCAGCTTTCCACAATACCCAGCTAATCGTGGTGATCGCATCGAGGCTGAACTGTCACCTGTCCCCCGGGTCCAACGGTCCTAGTAAGCGGTCATCTGACGGTGGCTGGCCCTCGACAGCCACAGGACAGACAAGTGTCTTGCTCGACCTACCCCGAAGGGTGAGGAAAGCAAGGGACAGACGGCGCCGGCCGCCTGGAGGGCCATTATGAATGGGCGAATATATCTGCCAGCAGGAGAAGTAGTTATTGCCCTTTTGCACTTTCCAGGGCCAGCAACGGTCTCGGAAGTGCAAAAGGGCAATAGTGCAAGCAGGTACAGCGCCACTGAATCCGCCAGCAGATCTCATCCTGGGAAATCGGAAGACGACAAATGTACTTCTTCGCCCCGTCCACAATACCTCCAAATAATACCTAATCCAATTTCCGATACCTCCAAAAATAATTCAAAATCGCCACTTTTGCCATGGTGATTTCTTTCTGATGTGGTCCGATGTCCGATACCAAATCTTGTCAAAACGTCACCACGAATTTTCTAGATGGGTTAGAAAATTATTGACTTTCCGGGTGGGATCGAGGGCTGGGGGTGGGGAGGGGAGCGGGTGGGACTACCTGGAGCGGGAACTGGGAGCGTCTGAGGAGGGGACGACCGGCCGTGGCAGAAGGGGGCGCCTAGGCCACAGAGCGATAGAAAGCAACTTGCACTTCTGCACAATCTTGGCATCCAAGATGATACAGAAGTGCCAAAATGCAGAAGCGCAACTGCTCCGATGCGGGAGTAGGGTTCCGGCTTCAGGATAGAGTTAGAATGCCCGGGAAAAACATTCTGGGTGGCATGAGAGAAGGAAGGATCTGATGGATCATTGGTTCCCGGTCGATGTTAAGGGAGTGAGGGCTCAGGTGACCTGTGCTGATGGAGGCTATACTGGAGAACTGCTCACCCAGAGAGAACAACTCCGTCAACGCCGTCGACTCCGCCTTGAGATTGTCAAACGAAATGATACGACCACAGGCTTTGTTGTCCTCCGCGTCGATCGGTTGTCGAGCGCAGGTTTGCATGGCTCAGCTTCCATCGTCGTTTGAGTAAAGACTTTGAAGCATTACCCGAGACCAGCCAGACGTTGATTTACGTCGCTATGATCCGACTCATGCTTGCTCGACTCTGAAACTATACTTTTAAAACGCCCTCTTATTGATTTTCTTAACCAGTATTATTGCCAATCTGCCGCCGCCCGTAAACGCAAAGCTGCGGACCAATTGGACATTGCAAACACTTTGGATTTTTTGCACAGATCTCCATCGTAAAATCGAGCAGCGCATAATTGAATTCGTGAACATTGCCGTGTGGTGTTATTGACTCGGCAAGTTTTATCAACCACTTCTCGCGTCGTGTCTCTCCATGCATTGGACGATCCACCATGCGACACATCCATCTTACCGTATTTGCATCAATCAAAGCGGCATATCTTTTACAGTGCAAGCTAACCATCGCTGCTGCGACATAGGGACCGACTCCGGGGAGTTCCAATAGTTTTTCATAAGTGCAGGGGACAGTGCCATGGGTGACTGCGAGATAATCACAGAGTTTTTTGAGCCATGGTGCCCGCCAGCGGAGTCCCAACGGATAGACGATCTGCTCAATTTCCTCTAGCCGGGCACCTTCCAACATCTCGGCTTCAGGAAAGCGCGAGATGAACTTTTCATACACCGGTACGACATTACGTGCTCGTGTTCTCTGAAGAAGGACTTCACCAATCAATGCGTGCCATAGCCTTGAAGGATTACGCCACGGGAAGTCCTTATAGTTATTTCGACCCCAATTCAGTATTCGCTGACGGATGTTACGTATTGCATCGACCGACAGAATTATTTCGGTTGGCTGGCCGGGCCAAGGACCCGGCTCATTAGCCATTCGCTTATCCATCTGCCATAGAGTTGCAGAAGTGTTCGTAAACTACCTGCGCAATCTGTCGTGCAAGCAATGGCGGGACAGCGTTTCCTACCTGTTTGTATTGTTCAGTACGTGGGCCTTCAAAGAAATAATTATCAGGAAATGTCTGTAAACGAGCAGCTTCACGAACGGTAAGGCTACGGCATTGAGCAGGGTCTGGATGTATGAAATAATGACCGTCCTTAGCAATATGAGACATGACTGTAGTAGCAGGACTATTCCTGAGTTGAACACGAAATCGATCAGAAAACAGATTGTCATTCTTCACTGCTTCGTTCACATTCTTATGTTGGGGACGTAGTTCTTTTGGGAAATCAGACAGGCGTATGGATCGGCCATAGATCTGTGCAAAGGCAGAGGCAAATACATAGCGACGCAGATCATCCTCTCGATGAGCGCGGGTAACATGATTGCAAACTCCCCCTATTCTCTTGTCAATGAACCACTCACTCTCATATTTCGGTTCCGAATTTACTCGTGTCACAATAAATTCTTGACCTACGTCTAGGTGCCCGTTAAGGCTCATAGTAACATGCTGAATCTTGTCTCTCAGCCGCTGGTCAACAGTCCCATCCTTAAACCACTTCTGGTCACAAATGGATCGTATGGCGTGGTGCCAGCTATCAAGACTGTCCCTGCCCCTGGAAATCTGACTTCTTAGAGGCGGCAGGTCGCCAATGACATCCCACAGTGATGTTGCGGTAGAACGTTGAAGGTAGCCAATGTCACCATCAAGGTCTGATCGAATACCAAGGAGAAATACACGGTGCCTTGCTTGCGGAATGCCGTAGTCTTCGGCCTTAACCACATATTCAGATGGCAATGGATCGAGGCCATCAAACAAGCCAGGAGACTCAATCAGCGGATAAATGTCATAATGCAGACTGAACTCAGGGGATGTTCTTCCATTCTTATAAATAGCTTTATATGGATGCTTCAGATCACTTAGAATTCGTTTGAAAATACTTTTGCCTTCCACAGTTGATGAGAGTATCCCTTTTACATTTTCCATCACAAAAAACGGCGGATGATGATCTGCGATAATGCGCAAGTATTCCCGATACAGAAAGTGACGGTGGTCCTTCTCAAAATTCTGTTGTTCCTTGTTCTTGCCATTCATGCGCGACCTGCCAACAATGGAATATGCTTGGCAGGGTGGGCCCCCCACCAGAACCCAACGATCACTATTTTGTAGGGCTTTCGAGATCCTGTCTTTGACTTCGGACCTAGATGGCTTTGTCGCACCCAGTTCAGCTAGCCATGCCTCAGACATAGCTTCCCGCGCCTCATCGGGATAGCATTCGAACATATCCTCTCGTGATATCTTGCCCTGAAGATAAAGATAGTATTCTTCGGGAGCCTTTCCTCTAGCGAACTTTCGAAAGAAGCTGCGGAGTTCAAGGGTGCGGTGTGCAAATGTGTCTTTTTCAATTGAAAGCTTAATCTGAAAGGGCTTAATTCCACCTTTAGTCTCAAGGCTGGAAAATCCTTCACCCAATCCACCCGGACCAGCGAATAAATCAATTACAGGAATCAATGGTTCAGTTGACGATTTCTTGTTGTCAACACGATTTTGTTTCATAGGAAATGAAGATAGAGGGCATGAGTATAAGTCGCCAAACAAGAAATGAGAGTATTTAAATTCTAAGTCCCAGCTTCTTCGCTTCGTCCAAGATCTTCTCGCCCTGTACAGCCTGCTTCTGTGAAGGCACCTTGCCTTCAGCCACAATTTTTCCAAGACTAAATGCAAGAGCACGCTGCCAAGGTTGCAGGTTCTTTGTCTCTTTTGCCCATTTCGATATCCCGAACCACGTCTCAGCAGGAACCGAACATATAATACCTGCCTCTTCATCGGTGGCACGTACCGGAGTCCCTGGTATCCGGTTAGTCGCACCATTTCTCCTGTCAATTGGGATCAACTCATGCTGGAATGCCGCCGGAAGCGCAATGTCGAGTTCGAAACACGCATCACGACATTTCTCACGCTTGCACCATTCTGTCACATTCGCGCCTCCCGGTGGCTGTGTGATGAACTTATGAATGTGTTGAGCAACATCCCCAATGATCTTCTGTAAGGCAGAGGATATTGCCTGTTCGCGCCAGATGCGATCAAGATCGATGCACTGAGCAGTTTTGTGCGAGAGAAATGACAGAGTATAGGTCACGATATTCGCACCATATCCTCCAAACTTCTCTGAACGCACAATTTTCTCAGTCTGCCGGAACAATATGGCCTTTGCTACCAGATGTTCGAAATAGACAGTATCGGGATCAGTTCTGTGTTCCTGCAAATTTACGGTAAAATCGGAAAAGTTCTTCTGTGCACCCCGACTTACTATATGTGGGCGCTGCATCCAAGTATTCTCGAACTTGGCCACATCGGTCTTGGTGAACATCTGTGCACGTGGGTGAATAGAATCCCACGCTCTTATCTTTGCCGGTGTCCGCTCTTGGTTACGGGCATCAGCATATTGCCCTCGTGCACGCTCATAGAACCATCGTGTTTGTAGATGGGCACCAAGAGCCACTGGTGCCCAGATTGTACGCGAAAGTTCCTCGATCTTACGGTGGAAAGGATCATTAGCTGAAAAGTCAGCAACATTGACTTTGTTCTGGCTATTAGCATAACGTGCAATATGGGCAACGAAATCATCGAGTTTTGTATTATCGTTAATAACGCTCAACTTCATTTGCACAGAGACGTTAGAGACATCAGCTTTATCTCGCTTGGCTGCATAATATAGTGAAGCGGTTGTCTGCCCCCCATTAACAATCTGTAGATCAGTAACGGCTTTTATAGCGTACTGTCCACTTGACAATTTGGTAACTTCAATTTTCTCTGCGGTCGCGGTCAACCCGTTGTTATAGGCCAGAAACATCTGGGGCTCCTCTAACACAGTGCGCCGAATACCCTTGTTGACATCCCCCCTGACTTGCAAGAACGAACGTACATTACGTTCTAGCAATCGTGAGCCGAATTCACCGTAAATATCTACGAGCATTGGGCCAGGCAGCATCAGCAAATAACTTGTGTAGTCTTCATTCGACTGTGGCATAGGTAGACAGGGAATCGCACCACATTCACGCTTTGTAAAATCAATTTCGATTTTCTCGCGTGCACTGCCAGAACTCCACCAACGATATAGCCGTTCAATATCCCAGACATGGTGGGATACCGGCAACCCTTCCACTACTTCATCTTTAATATTGGCAACCCGTACCACACCATCGGTTAGCAGGAACAAACGTACACAGGATAATATTCTATCCTTCGCCCGCAGATGATAAATCGTTTGTGCTGCATCAAATACCGGCGAAGATTCTTCAAGCTTAACATGATATCCGGTGAGAGACCGTTGCAGGAATGTACGTGCCTGACGAAATGCCTGATCGAGATCTATCTTGCTCACACGCTCTGGTGGCACGGTATCGGTATATACACAGACAAGTAGATCCAAGCATTCTCCACCCTGACTGAAACCATAGCCATTGAGACGCACACCACGAGCCTGATAGTAGCAGATATCGCCATCTTCTAATTCACCTGCCTCGTTCAGATATTCTATCATTCGGCCTGTGAAGACATTCTCAGGAAATTCATCATGTTCTTTCGCCTCTGCTTCCGATATTATCTGTTGTTGTAGATCGAGGGCGAACTGCTTAAGTGTCAGTGCCATAGAGGATTCACGGGTTATTGATTGGCCAAATGGATCGTTTCCTTTACTTCGCCTGCTGATACTGAAAAATGTTTGCACTCGGCTACACTTATGCAGTAAGATACATCTCCAACACCAGAACATAGATCGGCCTCTACAATACGTGGGAAGCCTTCGGTGACTCTGAAAAAGTTACTTTCCCGGATACTATAGCCAACCGTTGAGTAGCGATGAGCATGAGTGTCCAAATATCCCGCATCCACCAACGCCTCCTCAAATTTTTGCAGGGTTACATGGTCAGGTCCTAGTGTATTGCGCAATGATGTAATGATCTCGACTAAGGTTTCGCCGGTGCCTCGCAATGTCTCCAACGAGAGATGATGCAGAAAGAGAGCATGTAGGTACGAATCGTCAAGTTGGCGTTCATTGGTAATTCGTAGCGTCTGCAATTGTTTCGCAATCGATGTCTTGACCTCGACTGCACAATTCACGAACTGAAAGTCCTGCGGTGTGCGCTGTGCACCAGTCCAACTAAAAACACCCTGCGCTCCCAGTTCCGGCAGTACGTGTTCGCGTAGAAAGTGCAACTCACCATATAGTCCGCGTTGCGCTTCGTCGCTCAGCCCTTCAGCATGGCTTTCAAGGAATTTCTGCCACCTTTGCATACGGTTGATGAAGGTGGTAACCGCGCTTTGGTCATTTTCCTGCAAGGCTATGTACCTGGACAGGTCATCGACCAGAGCTGTAAAGATGTCTTTGAAACGTTCCTCTTTCAGAATCAGACCAAGCGATGCATGTGCAGGACCATCGGAGGGCAGTGTAGCACTTAGTATTTCAAGCCCACGTGTTTCTGGTAGTTCCTCACGCAGCGGTAGCGCGGTCCGCTGCACCCGTAGGAGGAAAACACGCCGGTCATCTGGTTTCTTGAAGCCCAAGAAAAGATCACGGCTCGATTCAGGGTGGATGCGCCGGATCTGAATGCCAGAGGCAAGAACGTCATGTAACTCTGCTTCAAGGGCCTGCCACAATTTTTCACTCGTCATCGCCATCCGTTTCCATTGAATCAAAGATTGTCTTCAAAAGCACTTTGTTGACCATATACTCGATTGGTTGTGCTCGTTCACTCACCGGAAAGCTGATGGCAAATCCAATGACAGGGTTTTCGCTATTAATACCGGCCTTGGATGGATCGAGAGGATAAATCAATAGCAGACCATTCGAGTCCGGTCGAAGCTCACGCACAATGCGACCGTTCGGAACATCCGGCTCTTTATTGTCCTTTGTCTTAATTTCTCCCTCGCGGAACCTTTGCCTTGTAAACTCCAGCGCCCGCATGGTTTCTGCATCGTCAAAGTCGAGGTATTGGTCGGTTGGGCTGATGATATTGCTCTTGCGCAACGCATATACGGTGCTGGTAGAGTTATCCGCTGGCTGACGTTCGATCAATCCGACTTCCGTTTCAGTACCAATGTCAGATTTGTTCGTTTTTTTGGCATCTGAAATTAAGGCCACAGTCCAATTCGACAAATCACCCTGCTCATTCTGCTTCGTGATATATTGAGCCAGACGTGACGGATCGGCCTGCAAACACTGAGGATGCACAGCTATATGGTTTAGGAAAATATTAATGATACGCTCCGCTTTAACGTCTTGCCAGAGCCGGACATCTCGTTTGTTCCTCCGCTTAGATGGTCCGAGTGAAGAGATAAACTCTGCCGTTATCTCAAAGTTTATACGAATTGTATTGGGGTCTTTATGCAGATGTGTCGTTTGCACAAGTTCTCCGGTATAAGACAGCATCATTTTTTCACCATGCCGCATTTTGTTCAATGCGGTAACGAACAGTCCTTCAGGATGTGTTCGCACTCGTAGTCCATAATCTGTTGGCGTCAGATTTGCCGCCGACATATAATCAAATTCACGCCGCAACTCCTGCTCCGCCAGCGTAATGTGACGATACCAGTTGACCAGTTGCCTCGTTGTGTACAAGCGACATAGATCGAGGTAGCCAGGACGATAGCCAAACCAACGGCCCATCTGCATAAGCGTGTCGTACATCTTTGAGGCACGCAGATAATATGAAACCGATAAACCTTCAAGCGTCAGGCCACGTGCTAACTTGTCACCGCCAATAGCTATTACACTGCGTCCGTGAGGATGTTCCATATAGTCAAGAATGTCTCTGGCCGTACCGTTGATTTTCTTGATATCAATCTTGGAGACTGCATTGTGAAGTTCGTTGTCTATTTGCTGCCACGTCATCGCGACCGCATTAGATTCCTGCATCTTAGCGATAGTCGGCTCAAAGTCCTGCTCCCACAATTGTCTCAGTTCCGTGCGAACCCCTTCTGAGGCATTGCCGTCGCCATAGGCAATTCGACGTTTTAAATTCGCCAGTTCATCGCTCACCAGTTCTGCCACATATCCCTGTACGTCTACAAATCGCGTAACGTGAATCAACATCGAATTGTGAGAACTTACCTGACCTCGGACGCGGCGTGCAGCACATACCAAGATAAAGGCTCGAAGTGCCTCCTTTAAAGATGGCGGCAGCTTAGTGGGCCTATGATGCTTGTCATGTTTCTCGGGAAAGTCAGTAATGTAATCATCAATTGTTCTGACAATTGGCAATGATTCAACACCTTCAATGTTGGCGTCCGGGTCTGCATCAAGACCAAATACGCGAGTCGGACCAACGTAGCTCGTTGAGACTGGCAGATTAATAATAAAACTACGCGGGAAGATATCATCGCCCAGTTCATCGTGCTTCTCATCGGGATCGATGAAGATATTGGCGAATGGAGTCGCGGTATAACCAACGTAGGCGACCTTATTAAAACTGCCAAGAAGCTCACGAATTTTTTTATTAATAGCACTGGGTTCGTAATCGTTCGGGTCTTCACCGTCGCCGGGTGCACGAGTATTTACAGAAGCCGTATCTGCCTCGTCGTCAATTACTAGCAGTGGCACATCATGGATGATTTTACGGTCGGTCTTCACATCTTTCTGGCCGCGCACCACCAGTGCCCATTGGATCAGGTTATGTAGTACCGACTTGTTTTTCTTGACGACCAGAATTACCGGATCGCCACCAATCGTCACACCAATTTGATTGGCGACCCTCTTGTTGAAATCGCCTTGCTCTTCACTATTTGTCAGAGAATGGATATAGAGTAACTTGAACGGAATGCGCCCGACACCAATCTTCGAATTCTCTTGGTTGAAGCGGCGATTCTGTTTCGTGTCAAAGCCTAGTACACCCTCATCAATACGAAGCTGAGTCTGAGAGCGCAGGCTATTATGCATTCCCGCCAAGATGATGACCAGCTTGTAACCGGCATCCACTGCCTTGCAGATTAGTCCCGTATAATTGGCCGTTTTCCCTGACTGTACGCTACCGACAACCATGCCCCGCCGATCCCAGGGGGCAGGGCGTTGCGGGTTTTCGAGCCGTTCAAGAATCGAGTCTGTCAGGTCTCCCAATCGATTCACAATCTGGGGTGGCCAGCCGAGTTCGTCTTCGAGATATGCCTCGTAGCGCCGCCAGAAGTCCCAGCCGATCTTAGCACGATGATCCGGCAGCCAGATGTCATGCCCCGTCGGATCGTCGAGAGTCTTACCTGTACCTACCCAGATACTAAGCAAACCTTCAATCTCTCGACTCAGAGCATCGGCATTCACATCACCGCCGCCAGCCGATTTGCCCGTATTAATGGCAATATCCACCATCGTGCGAATTACCTCAACCGAGAGATCACTCCGTCCTTTTAATAAGGTCAGCGCCAATGCACGCGATCTTACATAATCTGGTGTCATCTCGACTACTGGCTCAATCATTTCGGTTCTTTCCTACCTCGTTAATGATTTCTGTATCGGTTAATAGACTCTCGTCATTCCCATACTCATCTAACGAGGCGATAAGTTCCGGAAACCGATTAAATGGTTCCATCATCGCCAGTCGTTCTTTCGCCTGTCTTGGTGTAAGCTTCTGATTGCGTAGTATGGCTTTGTATGCTTGTCGCATGACAGTGGCTATCTGGTTTGTTTTTACCTGCTCAAATGGTGTCGCGTGCTGCTCTGGCTTTTCGGAGTTGTTGATCGTAATTAGCGCCACGGGAACGGTTTCCTCGGTGAGCCTGAGCAGGGCACGGACAGAGGCTTTATCACCAGCAGTCTGTAGCACATCATTTACTAAGGGATGTTCGCGATTAATAGAATAGAAAACCTTGCCGTGCCGCACTTTCTGTTCCCACAGAAACAGGTGATCCTTACCGTTCTTAGATATCAGTTTCGCGCCACGGTGTCGATAGACCTCGGATGCTGTGGATCGTGTCAGCCGTGCAATTCGCTTAAGTGATTCACACAATTTCGATGGAGGATGAACATAGGCTTTCCTCACATCTAACTGCCATTCCTCATCCAGATCATTCGGCAAATCAATTCGAATGCGTGTCAGCTTATAATGCTCCTCCTTTTGAAAGCCTAGGCCTAGCCAGTCGCCCGGAATGAGTAGTCGTCGATTGCGGTAAATGTAAAAGCCCTGATGCGCATTCCATCCATTTGGCCCGCCTGCGTGGATGAAAGTATCACTATCAAGCCGGGTATAGTGCGGCAGAACATAGGGTGTTACTTCGATTTTGTGTTTTCCTAACGACAGAGTTTCTACTGGCAACTGTTGGGTGGAGGGATGGTTCGCCAGAAATGGGTTCCACGGCACAATTAATTGATTATTAATCCAGAACTTGATTGCTCGTGTTCCCTGCATATAGTCGTGAAATATCATTGCCAGATGATCTCTCACAATATCCACTAGCCTCAAGAAGTCACTCTGCGCTGCGCTGTCATTCGTCTTCGTGCCCCAGACAAGCCGATCCATATTTTGCCAGAGGACAATCGTACCTGTTGCTCGCTGTTCCAATTCCTGCAAATGAGGCTCAGACTTAGAAGGGGCATCGCGCAGGAGCCGCCATTCATTATGTTTCACGACATAATCAAGATCCCAACAACGTGTGAACTCAGCGCCTTTACGCTTGCGTGAACGCACCGTTAGAAGGCGACACTGCGAGAACGAGGCTGTCTTCAAGCCTAGACCGAATCGGCCCAGATCGTGCCGGTCGCGTACTTCGAGTGGGCTGTGACTACCAATCCGCATTGCTTCAATGAGTTCGCTCTCGGTCATTCCACGTCCATCATCTCGGATCGAAATTGTGGAATACTCGCCATCCCAATGAAAGTGTAGCCAGACATTTTTCGATCCTGCCGCGATACTGTTATCTACTAGGTCAGCGATGGCTGTCTGTAGATCGTAGCCAAATGCCCTTAGAGATTCAATCATCGCTCCGGGCTTTGGACTGGCATCATCATATTCGAGGGCGCAATCCATAGCGGGATGGTTTACTTTCGCAACTTTAGTCTTGGATTGCATACCTGTGTGCTTTGTATTATCGTCCTTGTGAGGGAGATCTCAAGCTGTTCGGCTTTGGAAGCCGTATCGATCATATTCTTCAAGAACGTCCTTCTCCTTGAATTCTACTTCTTCGGGTGATAGGATCTTAATTTCCATATTCAATCCTTATATCACTGCGTCAATATTTTGAGCGGTATCAACCACCTCAAATAATGCCGAAGGAATCTTCTTCTTCAAATCTTCCAGAATGAGGTCAATACGCTCTTCAACGAACACATCCAGAGCATTATCGGGCATCGTCTCTTTATGAGACCATTCGATGATTTTCATTGGCAGGAAGTGACCCGGCATAATGTTGATGAATTCCGGCGACTCGTAATCCCTCATGTACTCTAGTGGGTTCCTATTGGTAATATCAAGGTTCGTTATCTGGGTCAGGTACGCAATGTTCATCAGGCTGTCACTACTGATTTTATTCTTGTGCTTGGTGCTCAGGACATATTCCGAATTTGTCGGAAATATGTGATGGAGATTAGGTTTGTCTGTCGAGAAGAAGATATTCTGCACGATCACCTCTCTATCACAATGCTCCCAATCTTTCGGTCGTTTGCTGGCGTACAGAGCGAGTACAGCACGGCTCCATCGTCCCCTAGTGCTATACGATGCCGACCGCAACTTTTCCTTGTCGATGAGGAACCGACCGAACTGATAGTTCTTTGTCTTCTTCTCCGTTTCCAAGAATTCTACATGCTGAAATAAATGGGTCGTGTTGCTCAGCAGATCTTCGTTATGGAAACAGTAATACCAGAAGTATTCTTTTAGAAAATCATAGTCTGGATCGGCGCTCTTGTGGAAGTACGAGGCGATTGTGAAGTACAAATACCGGAACGGTATCAGATAGGGGGTCTGGATGTGAAGATGGTTCTCAAAGAAGTCAAATGTCTTGAGCATGGCTTTCTTTGCATCTTCCCATATTTGGGTGATGTGCTCAGTCCTAATATTGCTGAGATACTTGTCAGTAATGTTACTAACACCTGAACTTTGAATATTTCGGTTAATCAGGACTGCAAGAGTTTGGAGATATTCAAGATCTCCAATTTCGAGGAACTTACTCTGATTGGTGGACCGAAAGTCATCGAGGAGATCACGCAGATAGAACCCTTCGTTATAATCGGTCTTTGGCCGGAATGTCTTTGCAACTACAATATCGAAGATGTTGAGAGGCTTTCCTGCTTGATTGATTCTCTCAAAGATCTGACAGACCTCAGTGACCTGGATTCCCTTGACTTCAACAAATGAGATTCGATAGTTATCGAGAACCTCTTTTATCCGACGAAGTTCTTCACGAACGGGATGACGGTAGGGCTGATATTCTCCGCCCGGAGTGTCTACCAGCCTCTCTTCAATCTTGCCGAAGTTGTTCTTAACATCTATAAGTTTAACAACCAGTCCTTCGTCATATCGCTTCTTCTTGCCAATATTTGCCAGTAGCTCACCATTGCGATCGTCAATCTCATTCCAAAAGAGAAAACGATTCTTATAGCTCTCGTCATCGGTTTCGCCACTGCTCCTAACCGTAAGGTCTACATACACGGTAGGGTCGAAGCCCGGATTGTTTTCGATATACCCTCCGTGAAGGGAGGTAAGCAAAGAGGTCGTCCGCTGCTGGCCATCGAGGATGTATTGATATTCGGTTCGGATGAAATCTGGGTCCGTGATTTCATGCCCGCCTATCTGGCGGTGGTTCTGTAATTTCAGGTCTGTCTTCCAGATGAGGATACTACCAATTGGATAGAACTTGTAGATACTATCCCAAAGCTTCTTCACATTCTCTTTCTCCCAGACGACATCTCGTTGGAAGGTCGGGATCTGATAGTTCTTGTTGCGAAGTTCGTCTAGATATGTGGTCAATCCCTTATGAGTAGGAAGAATCCTATCAGTGTAGTTCATACTAAATCGAATCGAGTGTGGATCAATCGAAGAAGATCCTTGGCTGGTGGCAATCATCTGAGGAACGGAGGAGTGCAGGGCCAAGGCAACGGCTGGGTGAAGATACAGCGGAGCAGGCCAAAAAGTCCAGAGGGAGCCAGAAATGTCGATTTCTTTATCAAATCGGTCCATTCTGAACGCAATCGTCAGTCGGCTCTGCGTCCGGCTGGTCCCCGTTAGCATCCCGAACCTCTATCCGACACCTATCCAACGACAACAACGGATCAATGGAGTCGATATACTCCTTCGCCCATTTGATCCATCGAGCCTGTTCTGGACTTAACCTCCACCCATCCGCTGACCGCCGAAGAGTCTCTTCCACGGCTTTGACATACCGCCGCAATGTGGCGCATTCCTCCCAACTCCGGGCCTCCTCATAGAGCCGTCTGGTTCGAGTCGAGATCCCTCTTCTACGAGCGCCCTCCGCAGCTTTAATACGGGCCTCTTCCTCTCGCTTCCGTCGTTGCTCGGCCCATCGTTCTTCCTGCTCTTGCCGCTCCCTCTTCAGTTTCTGAGCCACCTGCTCGAAACTGTCGATGATCTCCTCGAAGTGGTCTTCAATCTTCCCCTTCTTCGGACCGTCGATCCAGATTCTCTCGGGCTTGATGTAGCTCCCCTTCGGCTCGTACAGCATCAGTCGTAGCAGTCCCGAGGGCATGAGGACCTTCTCTCCGTTTTCCCATTGCCAAGTCTTGTTCCGGAATTTCGCTACCGTGGGAGGTCCTACCGAAACACGTTGTAGCTTCTCATCGAGGCGAACTCCTACCGGTTCATCGAGGACGTTTACCTTGGTCGTTGCAGTCCTCCAGCCGTTGGAGATCGTGATGGTATACCCCTTCTTCTCCAGGGTCTTCAGCAGGGCCTCAGCAAGACAGAGGGCGCGATGGAGATTCTCCTGCGACACCCGAAGGTCGAAGGCTCCTTCGTCGCAGGAGGGCCGAAGTAGGTCATGATCTCTCGTTTTTTGCTTGGTCAGGATGGACTGGAGTTGCCGGACGAGAGGATGGGGAGAGGTGAGGCGATCTGGGACTTGAGAGGTTGACATCGCTGAAAGAGGAAAGAATTGGAGATCAATTCTCGATGAAGGTCATCAAGTTTATCGATCTGCAATCCTCAACTCGTAGGCCAACGCGGGTTCCGATGAGATTATTTTTTCATTATCTCCATAATGGACAAACAGAAGTGGTGATCGCTGGTTTGCAATTCGCCCGTGTCATCACGCCGGATCTCCAAGGCTCGGATCTCGGTGTAGGGCCTCCAGCTTGTTGAAAATCGACCAGGGCGCTCCCCAGTAATCTTACCGCATCCAATCATTATTATGGAAGAGTCCACGGTATCGCCTTTCATCGTAATGATTGAAAAGTTCTTCCCTCCCGAGAACTCGGTTCTATAGAACTCGATCAAAAAGGAACATGCGTTCAAACTCTTCCGGACTCTTGCATCCTGGCAATGAATGCCGCTGCCTGGTATTGCAGAACGTCTCGATGTAGGCGAAGATGCCCCGTTGTGCCTCATCTCGTGTCTGATAGCGTTGCATTTGAACGATTTTGATTGAGTCAGCGATTTGGGCGATTTGACTTCATCTGGTTCAGGTATCATTGAGAGGATATTCTGAGTCCCGCTGTAATCAAGGTGCGTTTGCCGCGTACCCTTCTTTTGTGTCTGAATCCTTACATTGCGGTCCATCAAGTACAGTCGGTTTCTGATTCTAATCCAGTCTACCAATGGCAACAACCAATTCAGGCTCTCCTTTAGAGGCATTGGCCTCAGATCTAATCTCCGCCGTCGAGTCGATGATCGAAAAGATCCAGACCACTCCAGAGCAACCAGCTTCGAACTTCACGGCCGAAGATCGGACTAACTTCCTCTACGTCCTCTACTCTGCAATGGGAACGCCGATGCGTGCAGGCGTAGTGGCGGGATCGGTAGGCAAGCGAGAGGCGAATGCTCTCCAGAACGAGGTCCGTAGCATGGCCACAAGTGGGTTTGTAACTAGCTTCCGGACATTAGAACTAGGATCGGAACGGTTGGCCCAGCAGATCGGTAAGTGGTTCTCAGAGCTTTTCGGTTCTATGTTGCCATTAGCCGGGATAGTAGGGACCGCAGATACAGCGTCCGTAACGCCACCTGCTGCAAATGGCGAAGGTTCGGCGCCGAAGAGAAGGGGGAGACCAGCAGGTAAGCGTGGAAGGAAGCGTGGGCGTCCCTCGAAGACTGGAGCCACCCCGGCTGCTACTGAAGATACCTCTACGGCACCGAAACGCCGTGGACGACCACGGAAGGCTGGTTCTGACAATGAAGTGTCGGCAACAAAGGGACGGAGAGGACGGCCGCGTAAGGCGGCAGCATCAGCCGAATCGGTCGAAGCGCCAAAACGTCGTGGTCGCAAACCCAAAGCTGCCTCCGAGTCAGCAGATAACGCCTCAGCACCAAAGAGACGAGGTAGGGCAAGGAAGAACAAGCCAGCCGACCAAGGTACATCTGCACCGGCACGGAAAGGTCGGTCGAGGAAGGCAGCAGCGGCTAAGGCTCCTACCAGCGCCTAGATCTTTATTCTGTATCGTATACGGAACCGAATGCCCAGCCGGCGGACGCCGGCCGGGCATCACCCTGCAATCATTGCCGAATCGATCCATGATTCGCTCTATCATAGTTGTATGGATTGCCGCCCTGGTTCTTCTGACCGGGGTGGCGACGGCCAATGCCCAATCGGTCCCTCAGGGCATATCGGGAGCTGATACGGTCAAAACACTCCCCAAGCTTCTCGAATGGGTTAATGATTATGAAGGTGATCTGAACCAGGCTGAACAGGCCGAGTTCACCAAGTTGATGATGGCACACGAGAAGAAGACTTCGAATCAAATAGTACTGGTGACGGTTGACTCAATCTCTCCATATACTGACATTGCCGAGTATACTACCGACCTGGCGAATCACGCTGGAATTGGCCAGAAGGGCAAGGATAATGGAGTCCTGATCGTATTCAGCCAGAAGCTTAGGCTGGTGAGAATCGGTGTGGGGCTTGGGTTGGAGAATCGTCTGACTGATTCTGTCTGTTCCCGGATCATCCAGGAGTCGATGACGCCAAGATTCAGGGATGGAGCATATGCCACTGGTTTGTCGGAAGGATTGCAGTATATCATCTTACTGCTCGAAAGCCGAATAGAAAGCACTGGTGGTGACTAAACGGGTCAATCCAAAGAGCGAAACCCATAGAGAAGGAATGGCCCAATGAACAATCGAATCTATTACAGTAATTGAAATGACGGAATCAGATCTTCAAGCATTGGTAGATGGGGAGATAGAAGAATCGTTGATTCTCGATTATAAGGCTGCTGATGCTCTTGGCAAATCGGATGGAAAGAAGAAGGAAATCACAAAGGATGTGTCTGCAATGGCCAACTCGGCCGGTGGGCAGATTATATATGGCATCAAGGAGTTTGATGCTGATGACCGTAAGCATCTGCCCGAAAGGATTGACCCGGTCAAGCGAACAGATTTCACTCGGGAATGGCTCCAGCAAGTCATCAATGGAATTCAGCCACGCCTAACGGATATTGAGATCGAATCGATCGCAATTGAGGGCCGTCCAGATATGGTGGTATATGTAGTTAGTATTCCTCAAAGCCACACTGCACATCAAGCCTCAGATTTTCGCTATTATCGGCGATTCAATACGCTTTCGGTTCCTATGAGTGATTACGAAGTTCGGGATGTAATGTCTCGACGCCAACATCCGTTAATAGAGTTAAGTTTTCAGATTGTTGTCAAGAAGGTTACATATCGACAGAATCCACTTCTTTCCGGAATTGGCATCCCGAATGACAAGGCAGAAAAGGTCGTTACGGAGGCTTCATTACACGTGATCGCGACTAATTTGGGGAGTCAATTTGCAAAGTATATCAATGGTGTTGTGGAGATACCCGAAGTTCTGATTCGTAAAGAGAAGAAGAGTATTATGGAATCAGATCCATTGCCAACTGACACATACCGATCTCTTACCTTCAGAAACACACGACGCGATGTTGTCGATGTTGTTTCAACGGGAATCTCGTCTCACCGAAAGTATGGAGCCTCATGGTTTGATCCGCTCCTTCCTGGACTTCACCGGGAATTGTTGGATGTCGACCTAGATTATAAAGCCTTCTCCAATTATTCCGGCAAATCCGAGTTGCGGTGGGCGGTATATGCAGACAATGCCCCTGAGCAATCAGGATCTATGGAGCTTTCTCAGATCGCTATCGATGACCAGCGCCCTGAGGAATAAATTCACCATATCGACCCTGTATCTCATTGCTTTGATTGGGTACTGGCTTGGATAGCGATGTTCACGGATCGGTTGGCCAACCGATTGAATGAAATCCGAAATAATTCAGAATGCATCAGAAGTCGACTATATATTGAACAATATTCAAGGATCAGGAAACATATATGAATTGGACCCAACATGATCTGAGAGCCTTCAGAACCTATCTGAATGAATCTCAGGAGCAATTCGCAACCAGGCTTCGAAGAGAGCGGGCACAAACTGTAATAATTGAAACGATTGATCTTTCAGGTCTAGAACAACCAGTCCCTTTTGCCATCTCATCAACTAGGAATGAAGGCTTAAGTAATCATAGTTGAATTCTATCAAATACTATCGTCGTTATACTTATGGGCAATGCCATCATGATAGATCCTTCAGAACTTGAAAGCGTGTATACGAAGTATGGTTTCGAGGTTACTTCCATTAAACAACGTGGGGTAAAGGCATTTGTACTGCGTTCTGGATATTTTCATAATGCAGACATTGTTCCGTTCATAGAAGAAGCAGACGTGGAATCAGCGAAGAAAGATCTGGAGTCATTCGGTATTGCTTGCACCATTCGCCACTTCAGCAGTATTGATGATGCACAACAACAATTATTTGCCGGTTTCTTTGCTGCTGGAGTGAGTAGAAAGCGACTCTTGCAAGACTACCAACGATTTGCAAAGGGAATTTCAGATACGATTAATGCCGAGTATTCATACGTCTCCGCACGGTACACAACCGCTTCCCAAAGCGAGGGTCTTAACCCCCAAATAGTCGAGTATATTCTTGACTTATTACGATCAGAGGGACCAGTTCTTGTAATAGTTGAAGCTGCTGCCGGGTTCGGAAAATCCTGTACTGCATTTGAGGTGCTCAAGCACCTTCTCTCAGACAGTAGCGATCAAGTCCCAATTCTTACAGAGCTGTCCTTAAATCGACAAGCAAAAATATTTCGCTATGTTCTTCTTGATGAAATTGACCGAAATTTCCCCGGATTACATTCAGATCTTGTTCAAGAGCAAATCCAAGCAGGTCGAACACCGTTAATACTTGATGGATTTGATGAATTGCTATCGCGAAGTAGCGCAGGTCAAGAGAGCTACAATGATGCTGAACCAATGCTTCAGACCATTGGTGAGATTCTAACTGGCCAAGCCAAGGTGTTGCTAACAACCAGGCGTACCGCTTTTTTCTCCGATCCAGAATTTGACAAATGGATGTCTACTAAGCCTACGGATTTTGCAGTTCATAGAATTAGGTTAGAACGACCCACCTTGGAAGATTGGTTAGGCGCAACTCGTGTACAAAAACTTGCAGGCATTTCGGCACCAATTAGTGACATCGCTAATCCGGTTCTTCTTGCATTCCTTAGAAATGTCAGCGACCAAGCGTTTGATGTATTATGCAATAATCCGGATAAGATTGTTGCAATATACCTTGAAGCCATGCTCGATAGAGAAAAGGAGCGACAGAACCTCAAGATGAGCGTCGATGACCAATTAAAGATTTTTAGAGATTTGGCAAGAGACATGGTTCGAGAAACATTCACGACCGACAGTAGAGAATACATTCAACTTCGTATTCTTGAAAGTCACACTGGTCTCCTGGATCAAGTGCGGAAACTATACAATCGTGAAGAACGCCCAACTACCGAGGAGATTGCAACAAAACTTGCCAGTCATGCACTGTTAGATCGGCGAGATGGGAATGACCAACAAGTTGGGTTTGTCAATGAATTCGTTCTCGGGACGTTAGTAGGAGATGTTGTAATTTTTGAGGATGATAGTGCAAGCTGCTCAATAATGATGACGCGCAAGCCTGAGTTGTTTGTCGATCTTGCTGCAACGGCCTATGCTGTTCAATCCGGCGAAAAGCGTGATTCCCTGTGGCATCGACTGAGCGAAGTAATCAATCACTTCGATGTAACTCAACAACTAGCGATAGACCTTAATCTTCAAAGACAGCTTAACCGCACTGTAGTCAACGCGGCCATCGAGAGCCTGATTATTTCGAAATGTTCTGTCGGAAATCACTTAATAAAGAACGCGGTCTTTTCAGATTGTGTGTTTCGCAATGTCGAATTTCTAGGCGCTGGTCTGACACAAGTCACGTTTCTCAATTGTGCGTTTTACAATTGCCATGTTACTGGACGTGCTGAGGGTGATGTTTGGGTATTTGGTTGCCGAGGGGACAAGAGCTTAATGGAGATTGAAGGACTTGTTCAAGAGAACCCAGATAAGGCGGAGACTATAGAATTATCAGATTCATTTCTTCGTAGTGTGTTAGAGAATTTTTGGCCTAAAGGTAAGGTTTATGCTGTAAGGGATAAGTCATTGCGAACATTGTATCGTGGGCATGCCGCCCAGGACTTCGATGCTGTAGCATCAGCAATTACACAACTGAGAAGGCGTGGTTTAATTCGAGTGGACCGTGATATGGCACACTTGGACCTAGACAGATTAAATGAAATAGCGAACATTCTTCAACGCGATGTGCAATAATTTGAGGGCCGACATTGTTTATGGGTTCAACTAAAGGAATTGGTTTGAATGATCGTATTTTTCGGTCGGGTGAGGACCATATCGCTCGTGAACTTCGCCGCCAAATCGAGTCGCACTTATATCGATTGGGTCTCCTCTGTCGTGTATTTGTACGAGTGAAATCCGATCAGTCCTTAAGGTCTAAACTTGATCGAAACGGTGGCGCCTACTATGTTAATGGTAGGAAAATACAGGATCTGTTCGGAGTGCGTATAGTTCTATATTTTAGTGATGATAGCGATATCGCTCAGTCGATCATCAGATCGGCATATTCATTTGACTCGGCGTCGGTTTCAGAATCAACAAATGATATATTCGGGCCTGTTAGGTGTAACTTGGTATTTCGAGTTCCATTAGAGTTGTTAGAATTCAGTGAAATGATGAAGAACCACTCAGCCATTGATTCTACCTTTGAGGTCCAGTTCAGAACTGTTCTTTCCGAAGGCTGGCATGAGGTTGAACACGATCTCCGTTACAAGAGAAGCAATGAATGGGCACATCAGGATGATCTAAACCGCGCATTGAATGGTATTATGGCAACGTTGGAAAATTGTGACTGGTCCATGATGAAAATATTTGATGAAATGGCATGGCGTCACTATAGGTCGGGAAATACTCGCGCTATGATTCAGTCGAAATTTCGTTTAAAATTTGACGGCGACGATGAGCAGCATGAGGCCCTGTGGGATTTGTTTGATCAAAATCACGAATTGAGTAAGAAGCTGTTTCGTGTAAATAGAAATGAATTACTTTGTGAGATGCTGAATATTAAGGGTGTAATTCCAATTACCTTTTCTAATATCGTCCACTTATGTAATCGATTCTTTATCAATGATGGATCGATAAAGCGATTGGAGCCGATCTTGGTTAGTGAGGTGTTGGATAGACATTTAGCCTGATCAATCCAATATGGAAATTATGGAGGGGCTTGTAACCATACCAGATTCCAATGGTGAAGCGGAATCGGTTCCGGCCGATACCAAGGAGGCCACAGCACATACCGAGATCCAGTGGCAACTTCTGAAGCTGGGCAATGACATGGGCTTGGATATATGGGCAGCGAGGAATGATCGTGGCCGATCTTATAATGGGAATCGCTATGCAGATCTACCCCGCATGAAACAGGAACTGCCCTTACAATTCGATGAGGCGACCAATAAGACCATCGAGTTGATTGACGTCCTCTGGCTGAAGGGAAATGCCATTGTAGCGGCATTCGAGATCGAGAGTACCACATCGATCTATTCAGGGTTGTTGAGGATGTCCGATCTGATATCAATGCAGCCGAATCTCAACATTCCCCTGTATCTGGTAGCTCCAGATGAGTGCAGGGACAAGGTCATCACCGAGGTGAACCGACCCACGTTCTCACGCTTGGCTCCTCCGATGTCAGAGATGCGCCGATTCATAGCCGTCACAGCACTTCGGGAACAGATGGCAACGATTGCCCCCATTGTTCGGTATCTCAAGCCAGAGTTCCTGGAGGAAATATCTGAGTCCTGCGAGGTCGAGGACGCCTAGATCAAGCACGATCCACTCTGTGACCCTTCCTTTCCACTGGACTTGGACTAAGCTGATCCAACGGATTACTACCTCTATCCCGGTCCAGACACAACTAGTTGCATTCCCAGTTCCTTAGGGCTATATTCGCCCACTAACCCGGAGGAGCCATGTTTATGTTTCTCAGGGCTATCCGCCGTTCGATCGCTAGATACTCTGTATCGTCTTACTTCTCGGTGAAGGATTCCTCTCGCCATCGGCATTTGCTACTGGCTCAAAGAAGTAAGCACCTGCATCGAACGGATGCGATCTTCCATTTGCTGGAAGGTATCGAAAACAAGCTGCGTAATCCGGGCTTACATTCTCCTACTATACCGGAGGGCGGGCCATAAGCATTGCTGACTGGTTCGAATATATCTGTACACTCGATGCTAATTGCTGTTGAATAAGAACCCAGGGAATATGGGTTGTCTAGCCATTTCATCAATCGAATGAGTCATTCGAACCGATACATTACTCTAATTCACTGAGGGAGCGTTTAGATGAAGGGAAATCTCGCTCGTTGCCGCATTTAATAGCCAGGAAAACGCCGTAACTACCTGCTGTGATTTAGCGCGCAAGATTTTACATGAGGAAAACACCAAGGCATTCAAGGACGTAATAGCAACACTGCTTGGCAACAATCAGCCAGTTTCTGTAAGACCGTTATTCAGTCAATAGACTAGGCGATTCTGGAGTGTACCAAGTTTGCTAATTTTTCAGTGTTAGTTTTTTACGATATGATGAAACCAAGTTTGTTGGTCGGTATGCTTGGTGCGTTATTTGTCATAATCGGCATGTGATGACCTTGTTAACCTTGAGCAGACCTACAAGTATACAGCAATAGCTAAAAGGATGATTCACACTACTCGGTGCAGCAATAAATCACTTTGCTGAGATAATAATATGAAAATTTGCGTTTTACTCTTGATACTTGCCACCTCGCCAATACTTGCACAAACTGAATTTCCAATTCAATCAGCATTCAATAAAAAATGGCAACAGAGCTTATACGTGGAAAATGCAATGGATTTACTAAAGGACCGAGGAAATCTGGGCGAAATATTTAACATCAAGGCGTTCACGGAGACATACGAGCGTTACAAGAAGTCCGGCGTAACGTTTAGTCAAGCCGAAATGCAAGACTTTCTAAACAAGGGCGGCTCAGATATCGATAAGTTTAATGCACTCGCAACCTCATTATCAACTTATAATCCCGGCGGGAATATAGTCGAATATGCTAAGGCCGCCAGTACTCTTGCTGGAACAATGGCCAATAACCCTGTTGCAAAAGTAGCATCAACGACAACCAATGCTCTACTAGATGTAGGAAGTAGAGCTGCCAAAACCGTCTTTGGACCGACAGCACAACGCAATGCCCAGGGAGAGGTAGTTGACTATGTCCATGAGTTTAATGAAATGGGGCGGACCGAGCTATCTTATGCACTTACCCTTGCTAATCAAGACCCGGAATTCAAAGCTGCTCTAGATGCTTATTTAGCACCGCGAGTACAAGTCAATATCGATACTCCAGCCGACCAAATACTAACATCGAACAAGAAACTTCAGAATAATGTACTTATACGAAACCTAAAAACAACGCTCGATCAAATGGCTGAAGACCAGCACATAACTACTGACGAGCTAAAACAATTTTTGTCTCAAGATAATGCACTGACCACAAAATCTGTGGAAGCTAGCGTAGAAGTGCTTTCAAAGATTGCAGAAATTAAAAAAGGGATAAATGACGCTAATAAGAGAGCCCAGGCAGAGCAGGACCTGCAACAAAAGCAAATCGCCTTGAATAATGCGATCCAAGATGCCCATGCCGCTACCGACATCATAACTACCTTTGTTGGATTTGACGATCCTAAGCTTGCTCATTTCCTCTCTACAAGCAGTCATAGTACAATTCAGATTGTGGGATCGATCAAACAATTTAGTTTGGGCAGTATGAGTGCCACAGTGATGACTGGTAATATCGTTGGGGCGGTCATGAGCTTTTCATCACTATTTGGTGAGGCCGAGCCTAGTATCGCCGATATACTAGTGCCGCGCCTTAATGCGCTTCAGGAGCAAATTTCGAACTTGCATCAGGCAATGGAGTATTATTTCAAGCGTGTGGATGCCCGTTTGGACAATATCTATACTACTCTACAAAACGGAATTTATGATATAAAAACTGATATCCGACATGTAGACCAGAAACTAGATGGCATTCTAGACAATATGGGCCGTGCAAGAGATCAGTTGTATAAATTAAATGAAGCAATTGATCGAAGATTTCTCGCGCTAACTGATGAGAACAAGAGTCTTGCATACAATAAGGTGTTGGGATGGAAGGACTTGCACGGGAAATCAGTATCGTCTATCACTAAAAATGACCTTGATGAAGGGTTGACCAATTTTTACACATGGTCAACAGTGTGGTCGAAAGATGCCATCCACTCTGGAATATTACACACACACGTTAATGAAAAAACTCTGTCTGACGTAGAACAGATGGAGAATGTTTTTGCTGAACTAAATAATCCTATAGAGCGTCTACAGCTAATTGCAAAGCTCTGTAGCATATTAGGTAACAAAGAGGTTGCTCCTACTAACGATGGGATGCTGCCTAATGGTTTGATATGGATGCTCGGAAGCGAGTCCTATTTGAGGGCTCTAAAAGAATGGGATGAAATGATGAGGTATGAAGGTTATACGCCTCAAGGCCAGCTTAACGACATGATAGGGATTGGCCAGGAAGTTCATCAAGCTATACAAGCTATTACTTTAGACAGAGCCTCGAAACAACCAAAGAGGGAATTTTTTCATACGATTATTGATCTATTAGGAATAGAAGGAGACCGCCTAGATAATGCACTCAAGGATGTTGAAAGGAAATTTAGACAAGAACGTAATATATCCGATGATCTTGAGAAATTCCATTTTTGGAATAATCCTGGTCAGGCAACAGAGTATTTGCCAACTAATTTGGTAGCCCGAGATCGAAATCATCGGGGGCCCGATATTCCCATAACAGCCAGAATCGTTTCAGCCTTTGTGCCAAATGGATTACTGGCGGCAGAGGAACTTGGTCTCGGATACATCAAGTTTGTTTGGGACTATGAGGAGGCTAATCCAAACGAATCTGCAGAGATAGGTCGTGTTAACGGAATCCTTCTCTATGCCGGACTAGTACCAAATGATGTCGGCAAGAAGATTTTGGGCCCGGCCTCTGAATTATCAAAAACAGATGAACTTTCTGGTCTCGTATTTACTTCGCGAGCTAGCCTACGTGGAATACCTATCGAAAAAGGTAGCGAAACAGCCAAAGTTAATTCGTTCATAAAAGACAATTGGATGTCGGGCTTAAATCTTGCAGAACGATTCGTTAAGGATTTCGACCTTCGTTACGCAAAGTACCAGAATGATCAAGGGTATGCCGGACATTGGCTTGGAGCAGTGAGCTTGAATCGAAGGCTGGAAGAATACATGCAACCGCTGCGGCGAAAGCTTGCTGATACAATCCTGAATGTAATACGACGAAACACGGGAGGAATAAGAGATGAATCAGTTCGCTTTCGTGCCGTGAATCGTATTGTCCGATCCATCATTGAGCTTGGCCTGTCTCGGTCTACCCAGTCAAACGATAGCTTGCGTGCCATTTTGTATGGAAAGAAGCATATTCTTGACGCACAGGAAATCCTAGATAATTTTACTCGATATTATACCGAGATTGCTGATGCAAGGATTGAGGAAAGGAGCCAGGAATTAAACAACTGGGATAACAGGCTAAAGCAAATAGTCAAGGAAAATCCAACATTCGACGCTTTCGCCACACAGTTAATCGCTATGTACAAGGACCAAGCCCGCCCTTGGATAATTAACGGCTATGGTGATGGACGTGACCCGGACTATTCTATGAAGGGAGCATCAGATTATCGACGTGGCCTTAACGAGATGCTAGAGAAGATCATCGTAGACCAGGTTCTAATAAATGGGTTTAGCGGCGAGCCGTTGTCAGATGTTGAGATGGTTTTGGCTCGTCTTGGGGCGGCTAGATCAAAATGGAACGAATCGTCATATAGAGGCGAAGATGCTTCATCGGAGAAGTCTACAGAGATCTATCGCAGTATGAATCGGTATGGCGTTGTTGCCGGGCCGCTATTTGGAGTGGGCGTTAATACAAATATTAGTTCCGTTATAAGGCTTGAGGGCCGTACTTCATTAATTGCTGGTACGCTTGAGGGCAGTGTTTATTTGCTAGGAGACAATACTGCGCCTTTCATAGGAATTGGTGGAGGATATCTAAATCAATCCCTATCCTTGGAACCGCCGGTAAACCGGGTAAAATGGGGAGAAATGCACGTGGGGATTGAGTACGCTTGGCCAAAATGGTTCATCGCGGGTAATTTAAAATATTTATTTACTAAGAGCGAGACAGCACATGGGGAACCGGCGGCGTTTCGCGTTGGTAGATGGTTGGGTGACATAGTACTTGGAGTGCGGCTCTTCTGAGCTCGTGGGGAAGCTGGCGAAGTACTTGGAGGTAACGGGAAGTAAATACGGATCGGGGTGAAGATAGGCTTCGGGACGATTCATATTGGTGCCTGGCCTAGATGAATGTCACGAAGTTTAGAAATGTTCGTGCGATGTTGGGCTGAGTGACAAGCTTTCTAGATTTATTATCTTTTTCTAATACTCTAGATCTATCGGGAAGATGCCATTATTTCCACGGACTCGTATCCTTGCACAGTTTGTAGTGCTATTTGTTGTGTTGTCTTTCGATACTTCGTCGACTTGCTACGGTCAATCCTTGGAATCTTCTCTCGGCTGGTCCAACTTTATCGAGACTGTCTCGCCAATTGACAACTACTTTACTCTGACCAATCCCCCGGCCGGGACCATCAGTGTATCCTTCTACATAGACAAGTATAATGGATCATTGCCAATCCAGATCGATAATAAGGGGTCAGATGGCTGGGTGAAGTCTTTTGATATGGGGCTAGTGAAGCCGGGGGCCACGCTATCAGTCGTCTGCTTGAACTGGAAGGGGGATACCCTCGGTTCTGTACTCCGGCATCCAATCGATGTGCTTCCACGACCAGCCTGGTTGATCGAGGCGACCATATCTAGTGTTCAAGTATCTGGCCACTCGATCTCGATGCAAGCCAACTATCCAATCGCGGCCCTTGTCGACCAACAGGTGCCAGATACTATTACGGCAATAGGAAAGAGGCGATTCTCGATGTTTGGTGGATCGGTTCAGATGGGAATCAAGTATAACCTCGATGATCGTACATCTCAGGTCTCTGACCCAGCTATGAGGTTCGGCGTCAACATCTTCAATCAGAAGAAAGCATTCAGGTCGATCCCGATCCGTCAGGGGGCATTATCGCTCGATACCAACTTTAACCTCTCTGCCCGGGTGGCCGATTCCAGCTATGTCAGGCTGTTCAGTATCGATGTCCCCACGATTTCCATTCCGATCTCCTTCTTTGCAGATATCGAATTTGACGCAGGATTGGACTTCTGGGCGACCTTGAAGGGAAGTGCAGTGGTTGGCCAGCAGGATGGAGCCTGGGGCTTTATAAAGGATGGGAACGATGTTACGCGGCTATCAGGGAGGGTCTATGGCACAGGGTGGATGCGTGGGGGGATAAGCGTCCTGCTCGGGTTAGCCTCTGTACGGGGAACCCTCGGTGTGAACGAGATGCTCGGTGGGGCTTTGACCTATGTGAGCGTCCCTACCCCGAAAACTGAGACTTTGTTCGGGGGCAATCTATCTGTTTGGGGCGAGCTTCGAGCTAAGGTTCTATGGTGGACGGTGGCATCTATTGGCCCCAAGACTCTCTATCAGACGAGTTTTGGTAATCTCCCTGGTCGAATTATCAGAACAGACCCAGATGGCGCCCTCGGCAAATCCACGACCATCCAGGTGAATCCGGCATTTGAGGTGCCAGCTCATAACCCGCAACCAGCGTTAGATTCCAGAAACAGAACCTTGGTCTCGGCATGGCTCTCGGATTCTATCGACCATTACGATCTTTGGTTGGCATCTTTGCACGATACGGCCTCTCGTTTTGATCTGCCGGTTCATGTCCTGCAGAACTATCGTCCGATGATGAGTCCCCAGATTTCCGTTACTCCCGACGGATCAGCATTCATGGCCTGGTGCCAGAGCCGCTATACTCCCTCTACAATCCCGCCAAATGCCTCGCTCCAGAACGTGGTTGCCTCCCAGGACATCGTTGTAGCCCTCTACGACGGCCAATCACAGGTCACTGGTCCAGCGGCCCCCATCGACGACGATTCTACGGGGAATGAAACTGGAAGGGCCGAGGCAGAACCCCGAATTTGCTCCATTGATGATTCCCATGGCCTGGTCGTATGGCTCGGCCGAAAGGATGGCGATAGTACTGTTGGCGTCTGGTCCTCGAATCTAGTCCGCAGTGGAATGTCGCTCCAGGCGTCAATACCCCAATCGATCAGCTCGGTAGAGGGGACCAACAGGAATCTTACCCTCACAAGGCTCGGAGACCATCAGGCCATGGCCTTCTGGGTAAACGATCTTCCACCAGGGCCTTCAGGAAGGAGCGATACCCGCATTATGTATTCAACATACAATGGAAGCTCCTGGAGCGCTCCAGCGACCTATATGGTAGGAGTATCACCAATGGACAAGTTCGGTGAGGTAGCCGTGTCGATGTCCAACGATCAATATGGCGTAATAGCTTCAACATTCTCCACACGCGACAGCAACGGCCATATTGACCGATCAGTTAATGCTGATATCTGGGATATTCAAAAGGGGCAATGGAACTCCGGAACGAGCTATCACCACGCGGATACTACTGCTGACTTCCAGAATCTTCAGGTATCGATAAGCAAATACGGGAAGGCCGCTGTCTCCTATCAGTCGATTCCACGGGCCTACGATTCAGCCGTGAATGATAATGGTAGCCGCATTCTGGCCCTGATGGATCTCCAGTATCTGGGCAACGGATGGCGTGAAATTCGAGGGATGGACCCCTTGAGTAATCCTGCATCCTTTGTATGGTCGGCCCAGACGGCATTCGGGACGGATGAGACATTTTATGAGCTGATGGAGGAGAAGGGAGACAGCATCGCCAGGAATGCGAAGAGATTTGGTGAACGGAATCTGAATCTTGTACTCCGAGCAGTTCACGTATATAACGATCTAACGATTGGTGATATCGATGAACCAGGAACTCCGACTGGACGAGAAACGGATGTCGAGGAAACTGAACGAGATCTGCGCCGTGCCGGCGCAGAAGTCTCAACAATTGGCAATCAGATTGTACTCTCCTACAATGTTCGCCAATCATCGAGGGTCAAGATTCAGATATATGATCCGAGTGGGGCCAATAAGGGAGTGATTCTCGACCAAGTTCTGGAAAGTGGGGAGTACCGAACGAGAGTCTCTACTGAGGGTCTGGCAAGTGGGCTGTACCTATGCCAGGTGATGATTGATGGGAATATGAGTAGCAATGCATTTGTTATTCGCTAATAGCAATATTTTATATTGTGATATTAGAATGTTGACAAAGTTCACGTAAAAAGACTTCGATATTTTTATGGCAGGCACTGATTCGAATAGTCCGCAGCCACTACCGGCACTCCAATACATATTTCTGAGCGCCGGGGCATTCGTTTGTGCAATCGGTATTTTACTTGCCTACATTATTTGGGCCGAAGACTTGATTCGATCTGGTATCAGTCACGATGTGTTTTATGTATTATTGATTCCCTTGGGGCTTAGTGCAGCAGCTTTCCTGTTCGGGGCAATGCGATCATTCGCACGTATACAAGGTCTAGAGATAAGCAAGAATCTTGAATTAGGTGGGCCTGCGGCAATCTTTGTACTAGTTGTAATCGCTGGATTTAAAATAGTTCCTGCTGCACCCGATACCTTTGATTTCACAGTGTTTGTGCGGGGGAACAACGAGAGCCTAGATCGAGCTATCTTTAATGGTGATCTAAAAATCGACATTGAAGGTACCCGTAGCAGTTCGCATATAGACAAAGATGGCAGAGCACAGTTTCAAAAAATATCGGCTAAATATTTAGCACACACTACACGGATTGTTTCCGATGTTAATGGATTTAGACTTGTTGCACCAGATTCGGTATACAGCTTGTCGTGGAAAACAGTATATGTTCAATTGCAGCCAGATCGACAGGATTCCTTAATATACGGTCGTGTCTTTGATTATTCTGGAGATCCACTAACTAGTATAGCAACAGTTCAAGTGGGGCAGTTGAAAACAAAAACTGATAGCTTCGGAAGGTTCAGGCTAGAGGTGCCACCCAATCTGCGAAGAGAAACCTATTTCGTTGTTGCAACAATGGATGGGTTTCAACAATATACAGACTCTGTCTATACTACAGGTGACTCTATAACAATTCCGATGGTTAGGTAGGCTATGAGATCTATTTCAGTCATATTCTTGCTTATCCTTGTTGTCCAGCTACATCTGTTCCCACAGGAAATACGTGGGTATGTCAAAATCAAGGGTACACCACAAAGGCCACTGGTTGGTGCCTTAATCAAAGGGGTAGGATCGAATCAGGCCCAAACTGGTTCTGAGGGGACCTTTGCGCTCAGATTTCAGGGGCAAAATATTGGTGGTCCAGCAAAGCTGCAAATCGGCAACCGTGGTAATTTCACCGTGGCTAATATACGATACCGGTACTGCGAGCCTGTGCTGGTTCAATCTATTATCATTCCAAGGAATCCGGAGGATTCGGTAACTATTCTTGTTGAACCTGCTACAAATACAACCAAACCTGAAACAATTGAGCGGGATGAACAAAGAATTCGCGAGTACCAGCAGCAGCATCAAGATAATTATAAAGTGAACCGCAAGCTCGACCGAATCGACGAAAAAGTTGGATACCTAGCAGAGAAATTAAATGAATTAGCGACTCCTGTAAGTCCACAGCTAGCCAAAGCTAACGAATACTACAAAAAGGGCGACTATCAGTCATCACTTCAGGCAATCTCTACCGAACGGGCAATGAGTGAAATTGAGCGTGCTGACAAACTGAGAATCAGAGCAATCCAGGACCTTCTATTTAAGGCACGGTTGTTTGCCGTAACAGGTATGTACGACAGCTCGTACTCAGTCTACACAGCTCTCATTAAAATTGACTCCAGCAATATCGAGCTACTGAAGGAATTCGTGTTCGTAATGGGTTCCAAGTTAAAAGGCGGAAATGACGAAACCCTAAGTCGTTTAACTAAGGCCCTCAGGTTATCTACCACACCCCATGATTCGGCAGAGTGCATTGCGATACTAGCCGTCCATAATCTTCGTAATCGAGCATTTGGGGAAGCCTTGTCGTTGTACGAGCGTGCCTTCAATATATCCAAACGGGATGACGATGCCGATACTACCAAAGCGAATCTTTTTCTTGCAGCGGTTGCCGCAGACGCAAGTAGTTCTGCTTTTCTTGCTCAGGATAGTACTAGGGGTATCTATTGGCACAGGGTGGCCTTCGACTATTACAACCAGAAAGCGCATTCAGATGGAAGCTATTATCGATACATAGGTGATTTAATTGAAAATCTGCGCTTTAACATGCGCGCCTACTGGGTTTCTAAGTATCCAAATCTCCATATTGATGAGGAAGCCTTTGATAAGTTTGCTCTGCCGAGCGACGAGCGCCTCCGACAGCTTGCATCATATCTGAATGCAATTCACTACTTTGAGGGAGAAGTCCTAAAAGCATCACGGGGTAATGAAAAGCCTCTGGCAACGATCGATATTAGATACGGTGCGCGCACTTATTTCCTTGATGGCGTTCTAATTGATCGACATTTTCCAGGAATGAATTACGGGCTGAACAAGTTGTATTTATGTCTATCACTATTAAATGCTGCTTCAGTTTGTCCGCGTCTACCCAGTGAAGAGAAAATGTTAGATATTAACGAAGAATGTGATGTTGAGGACGCTATTAGCATGTGTCAGCAGGCTTTGAAGCTTTTGCCATCTGCAATTGAGGCAGATACATCACGGCTTACAGTAGCTCAGTTAATACTGTGGCGTTGGTCGCTCTTGGAATACTATTATGGCAATACTTATGAAGGCATCAAGCTCGGAGTCCGGACCCTTGATACTATGAGGGAGCTACTAAGGCGAAAACCTGAACCGCGGTCGGGTCAGATTGCGTCTTACACGTCTGGAGTGGTAACGTTGTTGAATAAATGCGTGAATTCACTGGAAGACTCTGTAGGATATAATCTCGGTCAACGAGAGGTGAAATTCTTGCGTTCAAGCTTTAACAACCTTGCAACTGATAATGAACTGTTTGACATTCTTCGGGTCAGTTATACATGGGTAAAGAATATCATTACGGCCCTTGGTTCGCGTGAGGAATCGCGGAATTATATGCTGGCGGCTGGGGAAAAGGAATTGGATCGAATTAAGCGATTGGCTAAAGACCGCCTGTCTACTAGCCTTGATTCGAGATGGCAGCAGGAGCTAATGGCGTTTGATGAGCTGGAACGTTTGCTTGCAGAGGCCATTAAAATACCGGCCCAGTCTATAGCAGTCAATTTTAAGAACCGAACAGCCTATAGGTTCCTGGACCACGCAAGCAATTTATCCGCGCTCGGCCCGCAGAATTTATCCCTAGCATCTGCCGAGAGAGAAGAGGGACTCCGCAGGCTAATGGCGATTCTTTCTGAATACACGGATAGTTGTAGATACTTTGGTGCAGTAACAAGTAGCTTGTGCTATATCATTAGGTTCGAATACCAATTCGGGCGGCCTACCAGATTGCCCGAGGAGATTGATTCACTGGTTCGGCGTGTGGAGAAGTATGGTTCAGAATGTGCAGACGTATTTCAGTCCGCAGATTTTTTATCTATTGTGTTAATGGATATTGCTTTGAAAGTGCGCCAGTGCAGATTTAACGAAGCCTTAGAGGGGTTTTGGGCAGCCCGACAACAACGTGTTGAGTTTCCCAGAGAGTTCTTTCCGCTATTGCTCGTGGCTGGAATTATGGAAGGAGATTCAAGAAGCGTGAAATTTTTCAGCACAGTTATCGAGCCAACTATTCCTGCTATGGTCCTTGTCAGACCCTCGTCAGGGGCAGGTATACCGTTTGAGCTGGTACCACTAGGGGAGTGGATTGAAAGGATGAATATCGAACTTCGTAGTTGTCCCAATAATGATACATCTCGGATCGAGTTAGCAATTAGATTACTCAAGGAACGCACTGATAAATAGCAGCTCACTTCTTTCAGTTACATCAGTGCCTATGGGCATTTCGTGCTGTACTCAACAACCACCTTTCTGCGTCCTTTAGTGTATACGTGTTGGAAATGAGAATTCGGCTCACGAGGTTCTATCTGCGATGAAACGGTGCTTATGCCCGTTGCTGATGTATTAGTGCCGACCAAATTCCTCCTACCTATTTATAATAGCCTTACCTTCCTTAACCCCATCTCCAGCCTCAACCCTATACATATACACCCCATTTGTCAATTCTTCGGTGCCCAGCCTGATCTTCTGAACTCCAGAACCCATCCTCATACTCTCCTCTGCCACCAACTTACCCTGGCCATCGAACATCGAGATCTTTACGGTTCCTTCGGTTGGTAGGACCAGGTTGAAGGTGATCTCGTCTTTGGCCAGTAGGGGGGAGACAAAGACCTGAAGTTCAGACCGGTTCCGATCTCCCTTTACATCAAGGAGAAAGAACGCGAAGTCTGCATAGACCGGCAGATGATCCGACCCGTCATAAAGAGCCTGGGCAATCTCGTCTGATACAGCACCGTTCGGAATCTGATTGATAGAATCATTGAAATGCTTGCCATCGTTACCGTAGACCGTATATGATTCATGGTCGTAATGGTTGAGCATGGCCCGGTTGGCAAGGATAAAGTCAAACCTGTCATCCATCCCGCCACCTATGAACCCTCCATACTGTCTTATGTGGGTCGATTGGGTGTGAAATCTGGCAAAGGAAGAATCAGAATGCCACTTTCCCGGAGCATTAACTGGATCGTAGAGCATCCGGTCATCTGGAAAGGATGAGTTAAAGAGAAGCGTGTCATAGGGCGCATCGGTCGAGGCATAGACGTTGAGATCTCCGGCCAGGACGATGTTCTCATTCCTACCGAACTGTTCGATCACATTGCGAACAACCAAAGCCTCATTCAGCCGGGATACCTTATCGGTATCGAGCGTTCCAGCCTTGAGGTGCATGCTCAGGATGTTGACAGTATCTCCCGTGACCCGGCTGATGAGACTGTATATCGCGATGTCCCGGAGATCGGTGGGGAGGTAGGTGGTGCCGTTTAGTGTGGTTCGGGTCGAATCGTAGAAGAGTCCGTTATCACTATCTGGGCCATCGTTGAAAGGGGCGTAAGCATACCGATCAGGCCGAACCTGCTGAAGTACAGACTGCCTGAACTCCTCCATGCCTTCCGCCTTGTACATCTCCTGAACCACGAGCACATCCGGATCGATACCCTTCATGATCTTCACGTAGGAACTGTCCCGGGGCGAGGGTCCAGCATCCGGGTACTGGAGGAGGTTATAAGTGGCGATGCGAATGTTGAAGATGAACTGCGCTTGTAGGCCAATTGGAACCAGAAGGAGGAGTACGAAGAAGAGCAGGATGTAGTGAAGTGATTTCATATAAGGAATGAATCTAGAATCGATTCTGAATGGAGTGGGTCCAAGATACTGAACGAATTCTGAATCTCTTCAGATGCTCGGCGCCGGCGCCGAGCTTATTACTTGCACTCGGAGTGTGTCCCTGGACCAGATAACGACTGGGGCCAGCGTGATCGATACGAGGATCACTCCCAAATTTCCGTGAGGCAAGTAGGACACAATCGCCGATCACCAAGATTAAATTCTTGTTAGGAGATCTACCGTATTGACAATGCAACATTCATTAACTAAATTCCCCACCGAGATGATAATTACCTGCCAGGTATCATCTCAATTGCCTAACATCGGATCGACCAGATAGATGTGCACCCTCTAGGCGACACCCTTGCTTCTGCCCAGCACGAAACGGCAGATCCACCTGTATCGCTAATTGATTCATAAAATTGCCTTCCTTGAAAACAACCGACTCCTGATTCCAGCTAGGGTTCGGGAGTCGGGGATATATCCTTGTTGAAAGCCGCATCACTCGGACCAGAGTAGCTTTCTCAGGATAATGATTCGTCATTTGATCCCAATTATCGTTTGCCATTCATGAAAACTACTCTGAATGGTCATAGGGACCGTATTGCCAAATCGATATGAATAATCCGACAGTCATTATTCTAACACCCCCACCATGACGTAGTGAGATAAAGTATTCACGGACAACCATAGATCAATTGATAATTTATCGAGATTGAGTTATGAGTGATTTCTCATCTATTCAAAACAGATTGTCGCTTGCTAGGCAGATTGTACAACGAATCGCCACAGTCTTGGTGCTTAGTACATTGGCTCTATCATCGACTTCATATGGACGATCTCGACATAGTACAATAAGGAAGGGAGCCGTAGCGGGAGTACATGTACATAAGAAGCGGCAGTCAAAGCCAAAGAAAGTGGCGGTCAAGCCAGCAACGACTTTGAATCTCGAAGATTTAGTCTTCACGGGACACTATCGAAAGAATTCCAAGATCTCAATTGTGCGATCGGCCAGTGGTGACATTGTTGCTGCTCAACACTTTGCAAATCTCCGGGACCTTCTGAACGATCTCCCACCTGACGCTACTATTCGGTCAAAGTATCATCTCACTACGAGTAATGTTAGCAATGTCATACAGGAACGAGTGGATGAGGAGAAAAAGAATGTAGAGGTAGACTGCTGGATTCACGCGATAAAATTTGAGGACCATAGCAAAGGGGCTGGTAACGACAATGACTTCCACATCATTGTAGGGAGTTCGTCCAATCCAGCTACCGCAAAATATATGAACGTCGAAGTCTCTGGCCTGCCCTCGACAGATGGCAAGGATAAGGATGCAATCCGGGGAACCCGAACGAAGCTCCTCAGCATGTTCCCTGGAAAGCATTTCACCGATCACTTCACGCTGATTACTCCAGCCAGGCATGTAACCGTTCGAGGATCGCTCTTCTTCGATGGTGGGCACGCAGCCGGAGCAGTGGGACCGAATGGTAAGAATCCAACAACAGTCTGGGAGATCCATCCGATTGTTAGTATTGAGGGTCTTTAGACAGACCGGTTGGTCGTGGTTCTAACGCTGCCTAAACTGAGTCGCTACAAACGAAACGTCATTTAATATCTTATTACGATGAAGGAATACAGGTATCCTGGCTCATTATTTCATTTACTCCCCCTTGTTGCCTTCCTGTTGGTCGCCATAACCACCTGCTATGGTGCTGGAGGAACCCGGGATGATTCATACATCATCTATATCGGTAATTTGAACTATGATTCAATAGCAGATACTTTGCGTGGCTATCGAGACTCGACATATCAGTTAACTCCGGACCGGATCTGCTGGGGGCAAATTGATTCGAGTCGCATTAATAGTCATAAGAAAGCGCCGGCCCCGTTAGAAACCACAATTGAGTACCCAAATTGGCGCAAAATTGCGATGTCCGTGGCAGTACAGGATGTGAATGCTGATACCGTAACCGATATCATCTTCTACTTCTGGGGAGATGCCGGAGATGTTAATCACAAGAAGGATACGTTGCGAAGCCTTGTTGTCTTTGGGCAATCTGGACTGCAAAAGACAAAGAAGATCAACCTTGCAACAATCAATAATGGGTTTCAAGAAAGGCCATTCTTTGCCATGGATCTGCGGCTTGGGAGTGGGCTAAAGCAAAAAGGGCGAAGAGACCCATCAGGAAGATCCAGCTACATCCTGGAAAAGATTAGCCATACAGTCAAACAGGGGGATACCAGTCACCACTCGGCCCCCAATGTTCTGTCAGTTGAGCCAACAGTATCAATCTACCCTAATCCTGCAGCGTACGCCACGAATGTGGAAGTAAAGAAACTACAGCCTGGTGATTATCGAGTTGAGCTGGTGGCTGTGAACGGAATGCGATATCGCGACCAAGAGATCAATGTTGGAACCAGTGGCGAATTTCTGCAAATGCTTCAACTAAGTGATGTCCCGACCGGATACTACGTAGTCCAGGTCTTTACCAGCAATACCGTTGTTGGCTCTTATCCGGTGGTGGTGGTTCATTAGCCACGGTCGATCCCCGGAGTTTCTCTATTCGTCGTAAGCTCATTCCCAAAACTTCATTCGTCCGCTTGTATGAAAGCAACTAACTCAACGCTGCTTAGAATAGTCCTGGTCAATGTATCCCTCCTTGCCCTTATTGGAAAGCTGAGTGCTCAGTATAGCCAGGATGTTGCAAATCTAAAATCTGCCTCTGAGCAATATGATGAGCGGGGATACTACGGAAGCAAAGCTATTTCAGTTGATGGTAAACTCTCAGTCGGTAACGCAAATGGGAATGTTTCATACTCATATCCTATTTCCAGCAACTATCATCGCGGATACAAGCTCAATGTCAATCTAAACTATTGTAACTCAGTAGCCTTTACGGCATTTCATAAAATCAATCTATCTGACCCCGGATATTACGATCCAGAGAGTGCATTTACCTACCCCAATGCATATCAGGGTTGGTCAAAATTTCACCAGAATCGTCCAGCCTGGATCATCGGCGTTAATGGATTTGCCATCCAGGCTATTTCAACAGCCACTCATTTCCATTCGGACCCGGCATCACCACTGTTCAACTCGATGTCATATGAGTTCAACGATAATCATATGATTTGGCTGATGGATGGCTATGACTATTGTAATAGAATGGAAGATTTTGGTGCGGGTGCCTCATTCTTGTCTCAATATGATGATGTAATTAAGTTGCTCCGAGATGATGGCAGTGTGCTGGAACTGCATAATATCAACCCATCTGCGACATCTGGATTTGCGGATTCAGCAACTGCCCTCTATACGGGATATTATCATACTCTCCAGGCAAACGATAAGGGGTATGCAAAGGTCGAGTACGATACTACATACTGGACACCATCGATGCGAGAGATAGATAATGAACAATGCACGTGGTTTGCACCGCAAATTCCACGGAAAGTCCATTACTATGCCGGAGACGGCCTTGAGTATATCTTTAGAGAATGGACGGCCCCATATGGAATGGGACCATTGCGGGATCTAATATCCCGATCTAGTGGTGTATGGTCAGGGCCAACGATCTTCTATCTGGAGCAGATTCGGTCCAGCGGAGGTGTTGTAACAAACTTCGATCGCTATCGCCATTATCCGATCATCCCCGATATGTTTTCGCTACATAATGTTGACTCTACACGGGGTCGTGCGCCCATCTGGAATTTTGACGATCACACAATTACGTACGGGACAAACTCGCTCACAATTGAGGCACTTGGACGAACGACAAAAGTGTTCTTCAATCGGGTAATGCTGAGTGGAAACGCTGTCGATCAAGATATGCTCGGTGATGAGGGATTGTGGCTCCCACTGGGGGGATTTGGAATGCCAGGCGATCATACAAGATATCTTGCCACAGTGAGCGAGACAGACCCAGAACCATATAAGTCGTGGCTTGGGTATGTTACGCAGATAGTTGATCCGGAGGGCAGAACTACGAACTTTGAATACGAAAAATATACTACGAAGTACAAGAACTTTGGTTTTCCGAGGCCTAAAAATGGAATCGGCAATATCGTGCTTACGTTAGACAATCTTCGGTTACATCGCGTTATTGAGCCAACTGCGAAGTATTTCATTGACTATTATGGAGTAGGTGGGGCAGACTACAATCCTGCTACTCCACGCATTCTGGAGCCACCGAATAACACGCATGACTTCTACACGCTTAATAACGTTGTTAAGAGGGTTCAGAAATACGATCCTACAGATACGCTGTTGACTATCGATCAGTATTACTTCAGCATGCATTTTGATGGCAATTCGCCATTGATCGATTACAGTATAGTGAAAAATACGGACAATCTTACCGGGAAGTACAAATCAACCCAATTCGATTACTTTGCAGACCAACTCCCCAGTAGTTTGGTAGGAGTTCCTGGCCCGAGGTTTACGGAACTCCGGGGTGTTACCGAAGTTGCCGGTGGTGTAACCACCTACACTGCAACCCAATACGGATTCCTTGGTCAGTACCCAACCCCCAATACAGGGACCACGTGGAACACCATGTTCTTCATTCCAGAACTTAAAAAGGAAGTCTACGTTAACTCTGTCTTGAAGCAACGGCAGACATTTCGATACAATGTTGACACAGTTCGAAAATTCGGATTCGACACATCTCTGACAAGGAACTTCGGCCAGGATGCCATTCGAAAGATTACTCGTACCTATGACGGAAATGGAACGTTGCAGACGTTAGATACCACAGATTTTCTACATCTACCACTGCTGGATACCAATTATACAGTGGTGGATACATCGCTGCTTAAGTTCCCGACCCAAGCTAAATACGAACATTATCGTGATTCCGTAGTAGCTTTAGGAGAAGTCTGTCCTAAATGGGAAATTATGATGTTCCGCCCTGGGATCTACACCTACGACCTCGATACGGTCAGTGGCCTTGCATCTCTCCCGCCCACCTATAGTCTGACCAAGCGTAATGTTACATACGATGCTTCTGGCAACTTGCTGGGTGGAAAGCTGTTTATATACGATACGAATTTCATCCCTGATGTAAGTGCCCCTGCACCATATCGAGGAGGAATACTTGCCGACACCATTATCAGTCGTGGAGATCTACATCGAGTTCTCGGTAACAGCTACCGGTATGATTGGTCGTATGGGGCAACGTTGCCTTCCTACAAAGGCAATGCTAACGGAAGCGGGGTCGATATGTTCTACGGGTTCCTGCCCGTATACAACCCATTGACGGGATATTATGGTGGACCCACGGGCAAGATCGTTCAAGATAACAATACTGTATCGACCCGTGAGTTAAGTGGAGATTACTTTGGCGTAGGATATGGGCTGCCGCAGCTTGAACGAAAAAGCGTTCGGCGTTATAATCCTGCTGGCTCACTGGTTAGCGATACCCTGTTACATCATTATCAGCGAACTTTCTATGGCCTAGTAGCCGAAGACGTTGATGAAAACGGGTGGATGTCAAGTTTTGATTATGACCACAATGGCAGGGTGACAAAGGCCGTGCTCCCGTATGACTTTCAGGCGGTAGACAGTGTTACCCACACGGAGTTTGAAAGTAGTGAGTCCTACGAATCAATAGGGTGGTCCGACTATACATCATATTCTGATACGGTACATTGTGATCCGCACGATGCGATTTACACGCCACTAAGCTACAATACAGTGTTGCATGGCGTGCTAGGAGCTGATTATCCTGAGCACCATATTCCAAACTGCTCAACCGGAGTGGTAACACATAAGAAAGATGGTCCTTCAATCCAGCGAACAGTAACATCTCCTATTCCGTATGACTGGCGGTCACCTGCGGTTGGTCACATTGATTTCCTCACAAGGCCAGATGGTGTCGATTCTGTCCTCCGTATCGACAGTGCCTACCTCGAATTCTATATCACACAGGCGTTAGGAAACTGCGTCAATCTTGTTGTAGAAATTCCCCTGTTAAGCTTCTCTGAGACTTACGTGTTCAATTGCAGTGTACCTGCTATGGATAGTATCTCCGCTGGAAACTACCCGTTTAGAATCGACCTGTCTGATTATACGAATGATCTGAAGACAATCGGGCAGATCGGGGTGAAGTTCTCAGTGACTACCCTTAACGGACAGGTGGCCCTTGTCAGTGGGATCAATGGCGAGGATACGCGACCGCGCCTTCATATGAAAGGTCGGTTCAGAAAGGTTGATCGGTTTGGGGACTACACACTTGCATACACCTACAACGATGACTCGCTGATCAACAATACCTCTGTCAAAGTTGACGACTATAGGCATACGTTTAACACCTGGGACACAACCTCCCTGGGTAGATTCCGGCGAACCGCATCGAAGCACTATTTTGGTGGAGATGGCCAGATACGAACGTCCCGGTTAACAATAGGTTCAGAGACCTCGCCGATTCGGATCGATACGGTAACCACCTCGCACACGGGAATGGGGCTAGTAAGTGGTGTCCGCGACCAGGAAGGAGATGTAACAGGAACTGAATATGATGAACTCGGTAGGCCCGTGAAGCTAAATAACGCCGATGGCACATTCTCAACCGTTACATATTTGGCTGGATCACTTACTACTTGCGGTATTACAGCAAGTGGTCAAGATTTCCACGGCTTCTGTTCAGCAAAGATAACCCGCAATGAAAACGGGGTGGAGTTCAAACAATACAGCGATGCCTTCGACCGGTTACGTCGTGAAGTCAGTAACGCCCATAATGTGCCAAGTTCTCCCGACCTTATTACTTGGTATGAGTATGATGCTGCTGGGCGTTTGACGCAGGTGGTTAACCCGAAGGGAGATACTACACGCTACTTCTATGACGAATATGGGCGAGTCAAATTCAAGCAACAGCCTGACCTGGGAACTGTTTCCTATGCATATGACAAGGTAGGTAATGCACGATTTACGCAGTCCCAGCAACAGGCTACTGACGGCAAGCTGACTTTTACTGAGTATGATGATCTGAATCGACCTACCGTTATCGGCGAGGCCCGAATCCTAACAGAAGGTCTTGCAAGTGCTCCATCGGTAACTGGCGAACCGTATCTCAATCGTCTGACCGAAAGAATTGATGCCAGCATTCTGCAAGATAGTGGCCAGAGCACTACCGTCAGTGCGAATAAGACGCTGTTCCAACAAGCCGTGCGTTCAGTACCGAGTTTCTGGAATCCAATCTTTATAGATTCATCAATTTGCCCGTTGATGCCCGATTCAGTGCTCGGGGAAACGGAAACTCCCATAGGACCGTTCCTGAAGCATCCTACACAATACTATCAGCCTCTGACGGCTGTGTGGGGAACTCCAAACGACTTCGAGAATGTGGCCAAGTACCCCGAGTTCCCGCGTATTGGTATAAGTTATGATCGTCTTCCCGATACTCTTGGAGCAATCTGGAGCCTGTTCCCATCGCATGCGAAGTGGGATTCGTTGGCACCACAGAAGAAGGTGCGTAACCTCAAGGGACATGAGGCAGCGGTTGCATACCGTGAACACGATGGCGAACCATTTCACTATGCGGTCATGAGTTATGATGAGAGAGGGCGGTTGGAAGCTTTGCTGAGGTACAATGATAATCTGGGCTTCGATGCGGTTTACTATACCTATAACTCTGCCAATAAAGTAGTGTCTGTCCGCGTAGCTGACCCCATGCGTCAGTTTACTACCTGGTATGGCTATAACTGGAATGGACAGATAGATTCGGTTTGGACGCTTCTTTCCAATCAGTATCAAGGTTTAGGCATTGCTACCCCGAAGTACGTACAGCCACAGACCAAGCCGACGTCACCTGAGATAGTTTATAGCTATACGAAGACCGGACAGGTCGCCGGTATGGAGTACCCGGCAGTGCAGGCATTCACTGGCTATGCGTATAATCACCGAAAGTGGTTGGATTCGATGACTGCCTGGTATACTGTAGGGTTCCCAATACCCAGCACACAGCCATTGTTCAAACAGGTGCTGGCTTATGATTCTATCGGACAAATAATCAGCCAGCGTTGGAAACACGCTGGCATGGCTGAACAAACCCAGTACTATAGCTACGACTCGCTTCAGCGGTTGACCAACTGGGGCAATGGGGGAGTAGACTCATCGACCTATGCATATGATGCGGTGGGCAACCGTCAGTTAGCCGCAAACCCCGGAGGAATTGTTACCTATAGCTACCTGGGTTCGGGACCAAACCAGTTAACCGGGTTAACCGAGATTAGCGGACCATTCCAGACAGCGACGGGTTATAGCTACAATTTTGATGGCGCTGTGACCGGCGCTAGTAGGTCACGGTTCTTACCACCGAACATCATGCAGGATTCCGTTCGTCAGGAGTTTACATACAGCTGGCGCCATCTGACGAGACAGTATACGTATCAGCACATGACTATGGGACCGATGTTTGCAGAACAGTTCGACTGGCGTTACCGCTATTCCGCTGGCGGAGAGCGTGAGCAGAAACGTCTGTACAGCGGCCAGGACGCGATGCATAATGCCATTCCAAATCATCCTTGGGTATACTATCTTCTTGGAGTGGGCAAGGGGCAGTTGGCAATATACCACGGGCAGGAGATGGACCAGAGCGGTTGTGCAATGCCGGGCTGGAGCGCGTATATGTATCCGGTCGAGTACCTTACATATGGAGCAGGGGATGGTGCGTGTCTTATCACGAAACCCTTGGGAGGAGCTTGGGCCAGGGAGTACAGGGTGGTGGACCATCTCGGTTCTGTTCGAGCAAGTATAACTCCAGGATTTCTTGGTAATGCGATTGCCTCATTTGACTACGAACCATTTGGTAAGTTGCTAACTAGCAGCTCGTTACCAGTAGATCACAAAAGCTATATTGATAAAGAGAAAGACAAAGAAAGCGGATTGTCCGATTTCGGTGTGAGGAAATACTCAGAAGTTGAAGGACGGTTCCTTGCTATTGACCCAAGGTGGGAAGACTTTCGCTCGATTACTCCATACAATTACGCCGAGAATGATCCGGTACGTCTAAAAGATCCGAATGGGGATTGTCCCCTATGTATAGCTGCGGGGATCGGGTTTCTAGTCGGAGCCGGTGTTGAAGGCGTAAGGCAATATGTGAGTGGAGAAAAGGCCGATCTTGGTAAGATGGCATATGAGGGAGTGAAGGGAGCTGGAATAACTCTCGTGGCGGCTGTAGCACCCGAAGCGTTGAGTGGGGTCGCAGGCCAGGCTGCTATTGGTGCTGGCTTTCAAATAACTACGGGGGTCGCTGAACGGGCAGCCGGTGTAGCCGAGGGCAAGCCCTTGGGTCTCAACGAAATTGCTAAGGATGGAGTAGTGGGTGGATTATCATCGGGCCTTGGTGCTCTTGCTGGTAAAGCTCTAAAACCCACAGCCGATAAATGGTTAAAGGTAGGTGAACCACAGAAAGTACACTGGGCGTCGTCGACAAGAGTGCCAGTCTCAATGCCGACAAGGTTAATGTCCGCTACTATGAATCAGTCTGCGAAAGTAGGCGTACCTGGCATTGTCGGCGCCCCTGTCACCATCAGTACAGGTTTGCCACAGAACATTCAGCCTTTCAATCAGAGCCAATATTTTGATTACCATCATCAGCAAGACAATAATCGAGCGCCATCGATTCCACATCGGTAGTGCATAAGAGGAGTAATGGCAGTTAGGCTTGCCAAGCTTGCAACTCCTTGGCTGGAGGTTTTTGATTGCAAGTCTCATATATTAGAGTTTCCGTGTGGATAATAGGATTAAAAGCCAATAGGCAGGTTAATCCATATCTCTCTTATCTCTAAATTTGAATTACTCAGCCTTGCTATGCCTATAACTAACATTGCAGAATACCGGGTTGCCAAGCGATTCCGAGTTCTGTATGTAATGACTGGAACTGTAAGCGCTTCATTGATAATAGCGGGTTTTGTTCTCGATGGAAGTGCCGAGGATTTTGGAGTGATTATTGAGGCAGCACTCCTATTAATTGGATTCTTGGCATTTACCTGGAATTCTTTTGTGGATCGAGTAATCTTAACAGATACCTACGTAGAACACATTACGCTAATTTCCCAGCGCAGAATTTACTTTAAAGACATTAATCGCTATTCCTATAGAGGGGGGGGGATTAAGATCTCTTCTAAACGCACTTCGATGCAAATACTTGGACACTTCCAACCAATAGAGGAGATTGCGAATAAAATCGAATCTCGATCACCGAGACGACAGAATCGGTAATTCAAATACCTGCAATATATCACTACTCATGAACGTGAGCTGTAAATTTAGCAATCTTATTGCTTCGGGAAAGCTGCTCGGTAAATTTCTTTATGATCACGCTTTTATGATTGAGTTCCTATAATACATGAGTTTCGTCGTCGAACTTCTTAGTGCTACACTTGCGAGGATTTTTGGTCGAGCCGCGCACGCCAGAAACCGTGCTATTACCTTTCTAATGGGGACTATTTTTATTATAGTCTCTCTTTTGTTGATCTACCTTTATTCATTTGTTTACATCCCCGTTCCTGTTGGAAACTATCTAACGCGCAACATTCGATACGAGCACCCATTTGCCGAAGGTGCCAAGAATGGGCGACGCATCGTGTTAGCTTTCGAAGGGAGATCATTCAAGATAGACCATCATCTCTGGCCATCAGACATTAATGAGACTCAGCTATTAGAACTTCTCACCCGTGACAGTGTAGCTCGGCTTTGGATGAAGTCTCCTGATGATATATATATCCAGGGAATTGAAACGTCCTCTTTTCGAATCGATCCAAGTGTGGGGGCCGAGTGGGATAACTCAAATCGGCGGTATCTATTATGGATTGGGATTGGTTTGTCAATTCTTGGCATAACAACAGTCCTGAGCGCTTTTCGTGGAAAGTGAGCTTCCTGGGTAGCGTTTTAGACATTCCTCTGATGTTGATATTCCCCCGGTAATATAGACAGGTACATAAGTACCGGGAATGCTCAGCAAGTTTGTACACTTTTCCATTTCCCCTCGGAGTATTGATCTGCACTCACAATCTCACCCCAACCCTCACCCGGCTTCCTCTGGGTCCCTGGAGGTCAATCGGCTGACTCTTGGTGAAGATCAGAGGGAGAGATAGTACACGCGGCCGCAGGTTCAACCTTCGGTAAAATTATATAACCGTACCCATTCCCTTCGATTCTATAGTGTTTCCTGACTTTCCTGTTGAGTCGTATCCTCCTCAAGGCGTAACTATCAAGCAATTCGTTCATCGACAACGCCACTTGATTCCTGCCTCTACGACCGAACTGACCTGCCACCTGGCGTTTGAGGTCTGACTCCAGTATGTACCCCTGATTGTCGATCGTCTCCATAACGATCTCATGAATTTTGTCTATTCTCTCTATCGAGAGGGGATTCAGTTCTTGACCGGCCATCTGAGGGAAGACCTCGTTGGCTATGGACTGACCGTAGGTTCTCAGGTAGTTTTCGTAGGTGCGGTTCTTTGCTGCTATAGCTGGGGTGGGAGACGCGAATATACGATTGGTATTAGTAGTGCCGATTTAGCATAGAATGGGTTTGCCCTCATTCTTTATTATGTTAGATCCAACAGAGGCCAGGAATGGTCTATAACTTCAGTTGCCTATTACTAGGATTGTCAAATGTCACTTCAGAATCTTACCACAAAGAATCAAGTCGCAATTGACTTTGATAAGATATTGTCACTCCCAGGCAGTAATGAAAATGCCATTCAGAAGCATTTGGAAGCAAATACGGACTTGATACCGTTGCCCTGGCTGTTAAACCACAACCTTCATTTTAATTTTATATTTTCAAAATTGCCTATCGGCGGCGAATACATTTGTGATTTCGCATATCTAACTAAGTCGAGCGACCGGTGGCAGGTAGTACTGGTGGAATTGGAGGGTTCCAATAAATCCATATTTACCAACAGTCGTGGCAACCCGGTCTTTACGGCAGAATTTAATAACGCCTTCGATCAGGTCCTTTCCTGGAAAGCATATTTAGAGAATAATATAGCGAGTTTTAAGTCCTCTCTGCAACCTCTACTTGCCCCGTTGGAGCAGAATCCAATCGAACCTCGGTTCGTTTTAGTCATTGGAAGAAGTTCAGAGTTGAATACCGAACCACGAATGGCCATGTTCAAACAAAAACATGCCGACGATTTTTTTGTTCTTACATATGATTCCCTAATTAGAAGGTATAATGCTCACAAGCGCCAGTTTAAAAACATTGTTGCGAAAGTGAAAAATGGGTTTGAGCTGCGATCAATTAACAATTCCACGAACGCATTCAGTTACTTGAACAGTAATCAATTGTTCCTTACTGGAGACGTTCGTAATAAGCTCATTGCTCAGCACTATGATATAATTGCGTGGGAAAACGGACAGTTCTTAAACCTGAGCGGTGCCGTGACGTCGGGAATATTCAACGGCGACGACTTTAGGATAATTAATACAGACGATTGATTTAGCAACCGTTGCAGCGGTTATGACATAGGTAGCTGAGAGACTCCGAATTGCGGAACCTTGATGCGGCAGCGTGGCACTCAATTCCGACGCAGATTCTATTCTTATGTGTTTCAAGTTAAAGATGTTGAAGAGGAAGTAGCACGACTGGAGTGCCTACAAAATATCATCAATACATCAACAATCTCAGTATTTATTCGAAATCAATTTGTCAATTGATGCGAATTAATTATATTTATCCATACTCATTAAGAGTGCCCGAGGGATCAAGCCCTTTGACGGCACAGCAACCTGCAATAGCAAGGTGCTACAGCTTGCATAGATCATTCGAGATCTATGAGCAATGAGAGGCAAAGCTTATTCCAATAAGATTGTTGGCCTCTTCATCAAGCGAGATGAGGGGGCTTTGTTTTGTTGCCCCACCTGAACAAATCGATCAACAATCTATCAGGGCGAATGACCAACTATAATCAAGTCGAGACAGTGTTTCGAAAGAAGCTTCGGACCATCAGCTTGAAACTAGATCGGCAGTTTGTCTGCGAACCATCGAGAAACGAGAAAATATCAGATCCCTGGGAGGTGTTCTACATCTTGAAGGCACTTTTCGCCACATTGGATGACAACCAGGAACACCTCATTCTATTGGTACTGAATCAATCCAATCAGGTCACAGGTTATAAGGTTCTGTCATCTGGAAGCCAGGATGCGAGTCTTATTGATTGCAAGATTCTATTTCGGACGGTCTTGCTCCTAGGTGCTCGGACCATTATCATTGCCCACAATCATCCCTCCGAGAGCTTGCGTCCATCCCGGGAGGATCTCGTTATGACTCGGAAGATTGCGGCGGCCGCAAAGCTGTTGGATGTTCGATTGCTGGATCACTTGATTGTTACTCATCGAGATTTCGTTTCACTAGCTGAGACCCATTCTGAATACTTCATTGACAATTCATAAGGAATCTGGGCGCTGCCGGCGCCCAGCCATCTCGATCGAGACATTGGGCACATAGCTATCGTATTCTCGAATCCCATTATAGAATCATCTCCTATACCGTCATGAAGGCATCCAACAAGCTCCAGGATTTCATTCTGAAATTGGTCAACAAGTTCGATGTCGACCTCAGTCAGGTTGGTTCTCATATCCGATTGGATATGAAGGGCTGCGATTGCCTCTGGATCGAGCGGATCGGTATCAATCTGGTATCGGTTGCTCACTACTTCGACATGAATGGGGATCTCATTCCTGATCCCGAAGTCATCTTCTTCACTGGCTATACGGAATGGATTGCGATATCGATTAAGAATCAATTGAGCAATAGTGTGGTCGGGGTGGTACATCGGAAGGGGGACCGCATAAAGGCTTACCACAGGGCACGCCAGGAGGCTCTGGCTGCATACTGCGATATGTGGGCAGATAACCTGGATCTTCTGGGGTGGATGGAGGATGGGGTCTGTACGGTCTCCTCGGGGCATTATGGAACGATCCTGAAGGAGTTGATGGGCATTCTTCGAGAGCACAGTATTAGATTCGAAGAGGTATGAGGGTGATCGGAGTAGGTGGGGAGCGATGGGCGCATCATCAGAACTATCCACCCGAATTTCTCTGGAGTTCGGCCATTACTGCTGCCATTAACTCGGGTACGGATATCTGCAATGAAGCCGCAAGTTTCAAAATCGTACCAAGTCCTGGCTCTCTGTCCCCATTTTCGATGCGGGAGATAAACTTTCTATCAATGCCAGATCTCCACGATAATTGCTCCTGGGTCATATTGGCTGATTTCCGAAACCGGGCCAGGATGATCCCGAAGGCCACTACATCAGCACGCTTCTTTGACTCTCTCGATTCTGTCGAACGCTGCTGACTAGCCATAGCCAGCAAGCTATCAGCGAACCATACTGCGTCTTGGGGTCTATCGACCCCAAAAGGCGAGATTTGTTGTATATTTGATGGAATCTGAACCTGTCTTCAGACCCTCTCTACAATACTAGATCACTATGAGCCAAATCATTCCAGAAGCTGCTCCACAGCCTGTTGAACAAGGTGCATCTACGGCTGCGTCCAGATCCTTTCCTGTAAAGGTTCTTGTCGCCGGAGTTGCGATTATCAATTGCTTGGCGATCATTTGGGTGTTTGGTCCGGATCGAGAAGGTGCCTTTTGGGAAAATTTGAAGTGTCCTGAAAAGCTCGGTCCCAATATTCCTGAGATGATCCTGCTTGCTATCCTGGGGTTCGTATCGTTTTTCCTAGGACTGGGAGTATTGGGTCGGTGGAAGTCGCTCATCGTCAGTCTAATCATCTCGACCTACCTTGCCATCAGGTTCATCCTCCCTGCCTTCTCCTTTCACTGAAACTCCCATTCCAAAATCACCATGAATCGATCATCAATACCGATCGGGATCGCTCTGGTTGGATTCATAATCATTTCTGACCAACTCCAGGCGCAGGATACTACCCAGAAGCCGGTCCCAGCTATTGCCCGACAAGCAACTGATTCGTTGATACCTCCGGAAGGTCGAACCATCTTGCTACGACCAGATGGCACCTGGAGGTGGGTCGGGGAGGAGCCGGTGAAGGCTACGGCTCCAGCGGTGCCAGATCCTGCCGATGTGGCTGTGGTCCGTGGGTATTTGGCTGCCGACACATGGGAGCAGCGATTGAAGTTTGTTATGGATTCAGCCAAAGTTCGACCACTGATGGCGAAGTATTATGAAAATTATTCGGGACCTACAACGTTCAGTCGAATTATTTCATCGATTACAGGAAATGAAAAGGTAGGAGGTTGGGTTACAGTCAAAGTAGTTGGAGGTGGCGTAGGTCCGTACTATCTAAAATTGACTCCTGATGGATGGAAGATTGATTGGATCAGCAGCATTGGTGTGAATCCTACATCTCTCACTGTCATTCGTGCTTCAACGGTAGCAACCCCTGTTAGGCTAAGAGTAAATGCCACACTATTTTCGGACTACACCCTTTGTACAGGTTATCAATACGAAATTTCCGTATGGAGGCTCCAAGTCAGTGACGGCAAGGGGTCGGAGTTCGTTTTCGTCCCCAAGGAGTCGGCGGAAGGAAGGGCAATTTATGATGTTCTGAAGGACGGCGACCAACACCGAATGGTTCTTGATATAAGAATCGCTACATCGAACTGTGGACTACGAGTCTATGATGGCAAGCCATATGCAAAAGGTGGTTCCATCACAACCAGTAATTTGACGATATCCAAGGTCATCGCAATCGATACCTGGCGGGTCGACAATTGATTCCGGATTGTATGGAAATCTATACCCTTTCCTAATTGTCTCCACCGAGACTGACTTATAAGCGGTTCGTTGTGCAGTATGGAAGTCGGCGCTGATCTTCTAAATCTTATGCTTGAATGATCTTGAATCGATTATAAGTAGCATTGTATCGATTGTAGATGCTTGATCGGGAATAGATATACTGTATGCTCTACGGGGAGGAGTGGGGCATATGGTGGTATCTGGTCGTTTTCGTAAAGGCTGTTACGGTTCAAGCTTCTCTATCACCGATCTCTTCCGATCTTGATCGATCGAGATTTCCAATATACTCGCTTGGGGCCAACCACTGTTGCCATCGATCGGCACTATTCTTTCAGGAACCAACAATCCGTTGATGTCTTGACGTGTGGGCACCGATCGTGTCATCAAGACCCCATCGGGAAACATTATTCTCAGGATCTCTCGAATGTTGCGAGGCATCATTAAGCTCTCCGATAGATTTTGCAAATGGGGATCGGTACCTTTAGCTTAACGAAGACTCGTACTTTTTGTTGCGAAAGAAGAATGCCAAGTTTCGATCAGCTTCAATCAACGGCCAGAAGTAAGGATAGAGTATGTCATGTGACAGCATCTACCCTCCTACACCCAGTGGCACCATAACGCGTGGGGCCTGGAGATGTCCATGAATCAACTGATCGAATATAATCTCCGAGAGGAACAAGAGAAGGGCACCAAGTTTCGGGAGGTATACCAGCTACAGACACACCTTGTAGATGAACCCGGCGTCGACCCATTAGGTAACAAGAATCGAAGAATCTGTCGATACTGCCTTCGTGGGGCAGATAGTACCAGATTTAAGGACGATGCCCACGTGATACCCCAAGCCATCGGTGGCCAGCACATTCTCGATCTCTGGGAGTGTGATGATTGCAATCATCGCTTTAGTAAGTACGAAACTGCCCTGGCAGCTTATGCCGGTGCTCTTAGATCTCTCACAGGGACCAGGGGAGCAAATGGAATCCCCACCTACAAGAACCCGGCCGATGGAACAGTTATCAGGTCAGCCGACAACAAGATCGTGGTACGTGCTGGTTCCGATGAGTCGGCATACATGACTGAGGATCGCTCGGGTATCCGGTTGGAATTGCCCCGAGAGTCATACGTGCCGCTACGTGCTTTTAAATCGATTGCTCGGATCGGTTACGCAATGATCCGAGAGGATGAGTGGGGAGATTTCGAGGAAACTCGAAAATGGCTGCTTCAGGATGGTCAGCGAGAAGGTCGGAGTATATCTTGTATACTATTCTGGATCTCGGTCAGCACAAAGACCAAATTCAGAAGGGAAGCAAGCCTGTACACGAAGAAGAACAGGTTCGCGCCGGATTCGTACCCTTATAAGGTCTTGGTTCTGCGATATGGTATCATGCAATACCAGTTGGCCATTCCGTATTTCGCAGATGAAGTCTTGCTGGGTGCCTCCTCAACTCATTTGACTATGCTGCCGTTTCCGTTGCTTTTCGAAACGCAGCCGGATGGTCCCGTGGATATCGATTCGTATGTGACTGGGAGAGATGACCTCACTTCGATGGACAAGAAGAAGGGAGAAATTCAGCGCCTCTCGTATGACTCGGATCAGCCTGCGGCCCGGGTAGATCAGCCGGCAGATCTGGTGGTTCATAATGTTGATGAATCGAATCCTGAATGAATCCATAATCATTTCAAACGAGAGATGGTGGCCGGCGGGCCACCATCTCTGATTCACAATCCATACCATATTGGTCTTCAATCCATCTCGTCGGCCTGTTCAGAATCATCTTGTCTTCGAGGCATGATGATTCGTGGGTAACCCGGGATCTCGATTCCTAATCGCTCCTTCAATGGCTTGTTCAATTGGACCATCTCCAGGTTATAGCTTTGAAGCATTTCGTGTAGGGACCGCTTGAATTGGGTCTTGACGATGCCATAAACAAGCTTTTTCCCCTGGGACACCTGGTCAAGAATCTCCCTCTCCACTGCATATCCATACTCACCGATCATGGCCATCGTAGCTTCCTGTATCTGGAAGGTTCGGTCCTCGGCATCCGGATGATGATCTCGTTCTCCGATCTGGGGGTAGATCTCCCTGGCGATGTCGACCCCGAATGTTCGATAGTATCCTTCATATGTTGCTGCCCTTCTGCTTAACGGGCAGTTTTGATACAGCCGTGCCCGCTCCACCGCCTCATCCAATCGATCGTCCGTATACGGGGGAATACAGTAGTAACCTATCGTGCTCGAATGCCCTTTTGCACTATTGCACTTTAGGGATCGTTGAAGTAGATCGGCCGGGATCTGCTCCTGGCTGACCTTCGTCAGGAGCCGGTGGAAGCAGAGATTTGCGATCTTTTTAGAGACGGTTCTATGTTGTCCGATGTTCAGAACCTTTGCCAGGTGCCGGTTCGAGGCGAAGAAAACGATGCCTAGATCAGATCTAACGAATTCCTCCAATTCTGAGGATTCTATGGCGATTCCAATCATCTGATCCAGCAACACGAGGTCGCGCCGGACATTCTTGTATAGATCCGGATATAGGCTCTCCAGATCGGTTGTCAGGACCCTCCGATTCTCCTCCAATAGCTGCCGTTGTCCTGCCGCCCAGGGCGATTCCTCGATCCGGAGCCGGAAAACCTCTTGGAGGAGCCTCCCAGCTTGTGCAGAAGTGCAACCCCGGAGCTTCTCTACGCAGCGCCTGATGTTTCCCCGGAAGCCACAATGGCTGGAATGACATTTATAAAACTGTTCACCGGCCTTCGAGGTAAAGATGCTGGCGCTGGGATTCCTATCATTATGGAATAAACATCTAAATTTACTTCCAGAAACTCCCAGAAATGCTCTCAGATCGATTTTGCAGGTAATATGCTCGTAGAGACTCGAATAATCAGGAAAAGTCTCTCCAGCAGGATTATAGAGGGTTTGTAATAGATTTATATTGCCATCAGCGATTGCCTCGATATGCGGATTGTTAGGACCGGTGTATGATGTATACGCTACCGGGAGGGTCCCGAAGCTCTCTGTTGGACTTCGAGGCATCGATAGGGTGACATCGGCCAGCGCAGCTTCAAGATCTTGTACTCGGTATCTCAATTATTGAATTCCGTTATGATGACATCGAATGGCTCCAGCCTATCTTTTGGCTTGATCCATTTCGTAAAGGGAAGTCGCATTAATTGACAGGGCTTGCTGACCGAATCATCAGAATCGAATTTCACGATCAGCTTATCAATGATATCACGCCACCGGCATTCTTCAGGGGATTCTGACAATACCCAGTAGACATGGAAGCCGTTACGAGTCTCTACAATGATGGAAGGAGGGAGGTCGAACTTTCTGATCTCATCGATCTTCTGCTCTTTATACGCTTGGACTATTTCAGTTGAATAAAATTTCTTCTGGTTATCCCGGCCACAATCGAGATCAATAAAAGCAGAAGTAAAGGTATGGATATCACAATCTTTCGAACCACCGATGTTTGGAATGAAGTAAATGTCGTTGATACCGATGTAGCTTTCAACCTGATCTATCTGAATGATGTGGAGTTCTTCTAAGCGGGTCGACCTATTGATTGTTGAAAACTTGATTATGGGATCGTTGTCCGATCCCTGGATGAATGAAATGAATTCGTTGATATTGTTCATATTGTAATATTATTTTGAAATCTAGTTTTGTGTTCATCTGATAACTCTCCTTATGGTTAATGGGATTGATTGCTCTGTGCATCTGGAAAATATTGAACACTGGTTGAATTTGAATTTGTTAATAAAGAGGTCTTACGCACCCCAATAAAAAGAACTATTAATACTCTTCTTATTGGAGTGCGTAAAACCCTTCGACTGCCATTTGGAGAACATACAATGGAAAATCAATGGCAGCCATCTTAAACATTAATCTTCTTTCCATGAAATTCCCCGGAACACGTTAGTACGATTTACTAAAGCTGTAATAAATCCCCTGGCATTTAGCTGCTGTACGATTTTAGTGTATTCAGGTTTTTTCACTCCATTCTGTTCGCTATATATGCCGTACAACTTCCAAAAATCAGATGTATTGTGATATTCGTACGGTCCGATAGTACACTGCTCTCTGATAAACATGTCGAGCATCTGTGTAGATTCTTCAATAAGCGATTCTCTGATTGGCAAGACCCATTTCGTTGCCCAGGCCGGTAGATTAGCGAAATCCATATCCTCAGGTGAGATTATCCAATCAGAATCGGTAGACAGCCTCGTAGGCCCTGGGATAAGCAAATATTGATTGTCGGTTATAACCCATATCCCATCAGGAGTATACACCCGGTGATTTAGTGGGAAGACCGGATGCCGGAAGAGGTAAGTAATACCCTTGGTCGTCCTCAGGCAGGGGGTTTCAGGAAACCCACCGTACATATTTATATTATCTTCCATTTCGGGAGAGACTGATATGCCAAAGAAGGAGGAGTCAACAAATACAGGAACTCCGTATGTATAATCGGGATATTTCTTCGACACAGAGTCAATAAGTTCATTTCGAATCCGGTCTCCCTGGAGATCGGCAATAAACCGTTGGCATCGTTGAGTGGATAGTATTTTATCCCCACATCGATATGGAAAAATCCTGGAATCCAGTTTAACTGCGATGCTGGTGAACGAACTCACGGAGCTGGATGTTGTTGCTTCTTTCATGCTGCCACCCCCCGTTTCAGACGAATCCTATACGTCCATATCCCACCTTCCCTTATTATGGAAGCAGTTTGAATTTCGGATGCTTGTATCCCAGAAGCCTGAATATATTCATGAGTAATTATATCCTGAACTGATTTCAAAATGACTTGGCGACGCTGGAGGCAAGCCTCACAATCGACAGAAGTAAAACTACTGACTATAGTAGTGAGCAGGACCGCCTCGTCGGCGGGCACTCCTGCATAAAATGTTAAATAATGCATATGTATATATGTATTTGATAAATAATGAATTCGTAATAATCTCCAAAGGGTTTGCGGAACTCATTCTTTATGATTCAAAATGAGGGAGATGTTAACGTAACTGAGGGCCTGAATCTATTCTTTCCTAGATGTTTTAAGTGATACGAAATCCACCATCATTACAAAGCTCAATGCATTTTTCTACCTTGGATATCCAGTACGGACTGGTTTCCAGTATTTCACGTGCCAATGATGTGGTCTGTGCCGTATTATAGTCAGGTGCCCAATTTCGAACCTCGCTGACTGCTGATTCCAAAGCAGTCAGGTCCTGTTCCTCATACAGTAATTTCGACAGTTTCTTTAAATATTGATCTAGGTTCACTCCGCTGTAGTGAGGTTCTAGAATCTTATTTAATTTCTTGATCCTAGTGAAGTAACCTCCGAGAGCTGTTGCGATATTTGCCGCATCCTCGCATGAAACTAGCTGCCCCGAGTTGCTGCTATAATCCATTGGGTCCCATGCAGGAAGATTCGGACACTCACAAACTCCACCATTAAAGCTCTCACAATACGGCATATGCTCCTCCCCAATGGTGCCTTGTGGAATCCAGCCGTAATTTTCAGCTTCACACAATAATGTTACCCACTGAATGCCACGTAACTGCACCCCATGATTCTTACTCGTTAAATCCATGCTCATACAATAATCTCCATTTGTTTATGTAATTGATAATTTGTCGATAATCTACATTGAATACATGCGCAATATAAGAGATATTAATTGTGAAATCAACAATTAATTTAAATTCAATTCGCCTGTAAATGAAAAAGCCCTCAAATGGTTAATTTGAAGGCTTTTATCGTTGAATTATTTTATGGATTTCGCTTTGGGCGCCCTGGTCTTCTTTTGGGCGCATTAGGGTCTGGCAATGGTTTGGTCCTTGGACGCCCACGGCGTCTCGGCTCCCCTGATAATGAGTCAATTTCAGCAGCAAGGCCGGTGCGCGGACCTGTCGTAAAAAGTGGGATTCCAAACAGATCGTGGAACAAGCCTACCAATATCATTGCGGCCTTGGTGTCCTCCATAGGAATGATTTTTATATGGTCAATGAGACCACTCGAAAAGGCCGGAATCAATTCTTGCAAATTTTCAGATCCTGGTTCAATTACCCTAATCCATAAAGGGGTGTTGTTGACAGTATATACTGCTACTATCCCTGGTGGAAGTTCAGGTATCATCGATCCCTCGGTTTTCGGCAAGGATTCCAGTTTCAGAGGTCTTGACGGCTTTAGATCATTTATAACCGCATAAGTAATCTGCTTTACCAGGTTTTCTATTGAACTCATATTAAAGGACGGTTAATGGGCAGTAAGTCGACTATTAGGCGAATATAAGGGTAATTTTCGAAAATCAATAGAGTAATTGTGAATATTTCTTTAGTGACGAGAGGAAGATTTAGTTGGACATCGGATGTAGATAGAATAAGGGAAAATATTCGAAAGCCATAGTTGAATGCAACGGCGACTAGGGAATTTACCAGAAGATAAATAGACGCTCCGCTATCACCAGCCTTCACCTCAATTGTCATATCCACGTTGAGACATGAGAGATAACTCCTATTGGTTTCGGAACGATGGGGGGGGGGAACCTCGGGCAGGTGTCATTCAGGGCTCACCTTACTCTTCCGAAATCTCATAAATTCGGAAAATATCCTCGGGGTACACAAGAGGGGCTCCAGATAGTTGGTTATCACATTCGTCATGAAGAGAAGGATACTTTTTGCGTACCAAGCCCAAGAAACGATGATTGAGTTCACGGTATGCTTCGAAGAACCCGACTGCCTCGGTAGCCTGACCCAGAACTTCCGCAAATGTGAGTCTCTCAGCCGTACCCAACAGATTGGTAGCCGTCTCGACATCAGTTCCCGGGGCAATCACTGGAATGCGGTAACAATCGAACAGTTCATGCCGGATATAGTTTACCATCATTCTCTTGACAAATTCCTTTCCGGCTGGCACTTGTCTAGGGTCAAGTCGGCCTTCCTCGATAAGACGGTTGACGATTGGTTGATGGTAGGTATAGCAGTACCTACGTATACTCCGTCTGGCGTACGGCGCCGTCAACTGAGTACGGTAGGAATCAAACCACCGCTCGGCACTATTGATAGTAATCGGTTGAAGGAGGATAATGCGTTGTCGAGCCACAAAACTGTCAGAAGATTATGTCCAGGTAACTAATAACAAGGACGAACCACCAGCAGGTATCACTTCAAGTAAACTTCAAGTAATTCCTATCTACCTGACGGCCAAATGCGTATCTTGGGAGTGATGCTAAAGAGGGCAATTCGCATTCTACAAAATGGCGTTCTTAGCCAAGAATCGGCGTTTTTACGGTTCATGCTGCCTCGCCGAGCATAGTCGATTCGATGCTTAGTATGCTGGAGATGGACAGAGTTCTTTGAGGGTTAAGATTGGTCAGTGATTCTATTGAAACCGTTGATTTTTGTGTGTTTTTGAAGGTTTGATGATCTCCGGGTGATTGTTGAGGTGCCAACCCTCACGGTCTCGAAAACCGTTGAACCCGCAAGGGTTCCGTGAGTTCGAATCTCACCCTCTCCGCTGAAGATGCCGCGAATAGCTCGGAACACGAGCCCTTCGCGGCATCGTTGTTTTCAGACTGTTCGGGAAGGCCCGAAGTGATGGTTTCCTATATGCTCATCGTACTTCCGATTGAGCATCAATGGAGAAGGACATCAAGTTTACCTTGATGTCCTTTGGGGAAAGATCAGCAGAGATTTGCACAGGCAACGTTGCTGCGATCAGGGCTCCATTATCATCCCTCGATGACGCTGTACGTCGGACGGATCTCGGGCTGGCCGGGATCAACTCCTACCTGGTGGAGGATTGGCATCAGCGTGGAGCCGAAGCTCTCGAAGGTTTGCATCGAATCCCAGATCTCGGTGACGCGCATTTTATCTCCCTCACCGTAGCAAACATGATACAGCCGCCCCTCCGGCGAACTTGCCCCTGCTTCATCGAGTTGGCGGATGACTTCGTCGTACTGTTGCGCATTCAGCGAAGCTGGCGAAAAGCTGACTGTTAGTGGCATGTGACTACTCCATATGTTGAGTTGAAGTTGGCAGCGCAAGTCCTGTTGCGCTCATATGGAAGAAATATACTATAAACAGGCCGGGCAGCGCCGGATCGTCTCGTTTTATCTTTCGGCCGGTCGGCGGTATGTAAGCAAATGCGGGCGGCCCTCAGTGGGTCGCCCGCATTTGTTATATCAGTACCAGCCTAACGCTATCAGTTGCTGGCTGCGGCCTTCTGCCGGCGGCCGTTCCGGGCAGCGGCGAGAAGATCGTAGCGATCGAGGCTCATCACCTTGTTCCAGGCCGCCACGAAGTCACGGACGAACTTCTCGTTGGCGTCGTCGCATGCGTAGACCTCTGCCAGGGCCCGGAGCTGGGAGTGGGCGCCGAAGACGAGGTCGGCTGCCGTGGCGGTCCACCTGACATCACCGGTGTCGCGGTCACGTCCCTCGTACACGTTCTCTTCCGAGGTCGATGGTCTCCATGCGGTGCCGGCGTCGAGCAGGTTGACAAAGAAGTCATTGGTCAGCTTCTCCGGCCGATCGGTGAAGATGCCATGCTTCGACCCGTCGAAGTTGGCGTTCAGGGCGCGCATTCCGCCGACGAGAACCGTCATCTCGGGGGCGGTCAGCTTCAGCATAAAGGCCCGATCCAGCAGCCGGGTCTCCGGCGACAGCGGGTCTCCCTTCCGCATGTAGTTGCGGAAGCCGTCGGCGACCGGTTCCAGCACATCGAACGTGCTCACGTCGGTCTGTTCCTGCGAGGCGTCGGTGCGACCGGGGGCGAACGGAACCAAGATATCCTGGCCGGCGTTCCTGGCTGCCTGCTCGACCGCAGCGCATCCCGCCAGGACGATCAGGTCGGCCATCGAGACCTTTTTGCCGCCCGACTGCGAGCCGTTGAAGTCCTGCTGGATCTTTTCGAGTGCGCTCAATACCTTGCTCAACCGGGCTGGTTCATTGGCCTCCCAGTCCTTCTGCGGCGCCAGACGGATCCGTCCTCCGTTGGCGCCGCCACGCTTGTCGGTGCCGCGGAAGCTGGCCGCCGCATTCCAGGCAGTGGAGACCAGATCCGGGATGGAGAGTCCGGAATCTATGATCGCCTGCTTGAGCCGGGCGATCTCCTGTTGGCCGATCAGTTCATGATCGGCATCGGGGACGGGGTCCTGCCAGAGTTGCGGCTCCGGAACCGATGGGCCGAGGTAGCGCGACCGTGGGCCCATGTCGCGGTGAAGCAGCTTGAACCAGGCTCTGGCGAACGCATCGGCGAGCTGGTCAGGGTTCTCGTGGAAGCGCTTCGCGATCGGCCCGTAGATGGGATCCATTCTCATCGACAGGTCGGTGGTCAGCATCATCGGCGCGTGCCGCTTCGATGGGTCGTGTGCATCCGGCACGGTGCCGTTGGCCTCGGGATTCTTCGGTTTCCACTGCTTCGCGCCGGCAGGGCTGGTCGTCAACTCCCACTCGTAGTTGAACAGGTTCTCCAGGAACCCGTTATCCCACTTGGTCGGTTCGTTGGTCCAGGCCCCTTCAAGGCCGCTGGTGATCGTATCGGAGCCGTTGCCGTGGCCGTACTTGTTCATCCAGCCGAATCCCTGATTCTCGATGGGGGCAGCCTCCGGCTCCGGACCGACGTTCCCGGTCGCCGGACCGGCACCATGGGTCTTGCCGAACGAATGGCCGCCGACGATGAGCGCAACCGTCTCCTCGTCGTTCATCGCCATGCGGGCGAATGTCTCGCGAATGTCTCGCGCGGCAGCCAGCGGATCGGGGTTGCCCCCCGGCCCTTCGGGATTCACATAGATGAGCCCCATCTGCACGTTGGCAAATGGTTTTGCGAGCTCCCGATCGCCGCTGTAGCGCTCGTCTCCCAGCCAGGTGTCTTCAGGACCCCAGAAGATCTCTTCCGGCTCCCAGACGTCGTGGCGGCCGAAGCCGAAGCCGAACGTCTTGAACCCCATCGATTCCATGGCGACATTGCCGGCCAGGACCAGCAGATCGGCCCAGGAGATCTTCCGACCGTATTTCTTCTTGATCGGCCAGAGCAGCCGGCGCGCCTTGTCGAGGTTTGCGTTGTCGGGCCAGCTATTCAGGGGGGCGAAGCGCTGCTGACCGTCGCCGCCGCCGCCGCGCCCATCGTGGGTGCGGTAGGTTCCGGCCGCATGCCATGTCAGGCGGATGAAGAGGGGGCCGTAGTGGCCATAGTCGGCCGGCCACCACTTCTGGGACGTTGTCATCACCTCGGTCAGGTCCTTCTTCAGGGCATCGATGTCGAGCGACTTGAACTGTTCTGCGTAGTCGAAGTCCTCTTCCATGGGATTGGAGAGGTGCGAGTGATGGTGGAGTACCGAGAGGTCGAGTTGATTCGGCCACCAGTCCTGGTTCGTCCTCGGCCGGCTCCGCTTGGGAGTGGGAGAGGGGATTGCGGGGTTCTCGCTTTCGCTGACGCTTCTCGTCGTTTCCGTATCAGGCACGTTGATGTTCCTCCGTATAGAATGACTCTTTTGCTAGCTATCGACGCGAAGCCTCCTGTGAATCCGATACACGAGGCGTCGCGACTGGATGTTGATGCAGGGCCGGGAAAATACGAGAATTCATGATCCTGTGTGACGGCGCTCACGATCGGGCCATTGTTATCACGATGGATCAAGGGCGTACAGCCATCCGCTCCTCCCGAATCGGGATCGCTGCGATCACTGATCGAGACCAGTTGCCCGGCTGAGTATCTCTACGTAGCCCTCTGTTCCATTCACCCGGATTCTATCTCCGTCCTTGATCAGCCTGGTGGCATTCTCCACTCCAACAACTGCAGGCAAGCCATATTCCCGTGCGATAACCGCTCCATGGGTCATCAGTCCACCAACTTCGGTGACCAGCCCCTTTATGGAGACGAACACTGTTGTCCAGCCAGGATCGGTGAACGAAGTGACCAGGATATCTCCATCTTCCAGGTCAGCCTCCTCCATGCGTACGATGACGCGTGCTCGCCCTTCTATAACTCCCGAAGAGACAGCCAGGCCTACCATAGCCCCGGCCGGGAGGTTCTCTCGTTTGTACCTGCCTCTGATGATCTCACCATCAGAGGTCATAACACGTGGGGGAGTCAGCTTTTCATATAGCCTGTACTTCTCCTTTCGTTCGCTGATGATCTGGTAATCGAGTTTGCCTGTGCGTACGACTTCGCGAAGCTCGTCAAAGGTGAGATAGTAGATATCTTCCTGTTCACGAATAACGTTGGCCTGTACAAGCCGTTCGGCTTCCTTCAGTAACGCCTGCTTATAGACGAAGTAGCGACTGACTATGCCGTACTTTGGATACTCACGATAACCGGCGAAATTGCGCACCAGGTCGATCATCCGCTTCGTTTCCCGGGCTTTCTGTTCACCATCCGGTAGCCCCCTCAGTCGATCCAATAACTCCTGTTCTTTTTCCAAAGCTTCCCGTCGTCCCTGCTCGAATTTCCGGTTGCCGGTGCCAGGCTCAAAGTTCTTGATATTATTAAGAATCATGGCGACAATCGTAACTGGCTTTTCGCTCCAGCGGTTTCTGGTAATATCGATTTCGCCGGCACAACGCATTCCGTATCTGTCGAGATAAGCGTAGATAGCGTCCCGGGCTTCCTGCCCGCCGTGGAACGTAACCAGTTTGTCCAGGAAGTTGTCATCACTAACATGTTGCAGATACTCGATCACTTCCGGATACGGACGAATCACATCCGCGACATCCAGTAGCGCCAGACCCATCTCCGATGTAATGTTGTATGGTACAGATTGAGAAATCGTGTCTGCCACGCTTTTTTCACCTAACCACTCCTCCATTTTTTCATTGATCCATGTGGCAGCATTCATGCCGGTCATAATCACACCAAAACTCTGCGATTCAGCATTGGTCTTCTTGAATTGTTGGAGGTCTTCCAGGATGAAATCAAACAGGTCCGATCCCGATTTCATCTGGATGTTCTGTTGCAACGCTTCTATCGATGCTTGACTATTCCTGATCAGATCAGAAACGATTGCTGGATCGTAGTCGTTCAGTGTTTGATAATTCGGAGGGGAGACAGCTTTATCGCTCTTATCAGGAGCTGATTCCTTTCCCGCGTCCTGTAGCGGTACAATAAAACCCTCCCGCTCTATGATGGTTGTAAGAGCGTCTTTGATAATCGGATCGGATTTCCCAAGCACATTTACCAACGTATCCCTGCCTGCGGGGGAGGCCAGCATAGGGGCAACATCCACAAACAACCTTCCACCGGCAGTCCGCATAAGTGCCGAGGTGGTTAGCAGAAAAAAAGACAATCCCAACGGTTTCATGGCATCGGTCATCATTTGTTGATGACCCACGGATACATAAACGTGATTTTCCCCATCATTCGCTTCTGGGATGGGAAATAGAGTAGTGATTGGCCTGCTCTGGACAACATAGAATGTGTCATTAACCAGACACCATTCGATGTCCTGGGGGCGGCCGAAATGTTCTTCGATCATTCTGCCCATGCGCTCAAGCTGTACAATCTGCTCATCCGTTAGCGCTTGACTGCTCTGCTTCTCAGGCTCGATCTCCTCTTCCTTGGTACCGCCACCCTGTAAGGCATACATAGCCAGTTTCTTGGTAGCTATCTTTTTATCGATAATCTGGCCATTACCCACTCTATAGTTATCCGCACTGACCAGGCCGGAGACCATGGCCTCGCCAAGTCCGAAGCTGGCATCAATTGAGGACACTTTCCTGTTAGAGGTGACGGGATCGGCAGTAAACATTATGCCGGCTACCTGCGGGAAGACCATCTTCTGCACAACCAGGGCCAAGTGGACTTTACGGTGGTCGAATCCGTTTTGTATCCGATAGATTACCGCACGATCGGTAAACAGGGAGGCCCAACATTTGCTGATATGCCGTAGAATTGCCTCCACGCCTATAATGTTCAAATATGTGTCCTGCTGTCCTGCAAAGGATGCCGTCGGCAGGTCTTCCGCCGTGGCACTGGACCGGACAGCAAAGGCATCCCTTTCACCGAACTTTGCCAGGCAACCCGCAATCTCTTCAGCTATGCCATCAGCAATGGGTGTGTTTTCGATCGAATTGCGAATCTTTGCGCTGATTTCGCCGATGTTTTCCCGCTCTTCTGCTTTGCAATGCGACAACTCATCGAGCTGGCTGTTAAGCTCCTGATTGTTTTCAGTTATTTTTCTATACGCGTCGGTGGTAACGCAAAAGCCTTCCGGCACCAGTATCCCCTCGATTCTTGACAGCTCGCCCAGATTAGCCCCTTTGCCCCCGGCAAGCATAAGCTTTGTTCTGTCGATCTCTTGAAAGCCAAGTACGTATGTGTTCATTTCTTTTCTATTGACTATACAATATTTCGGGAAAAATCTGCGAGTACCGGTCCTCTACTTCGATTTACGGAACCAGCCCCATCTCATAAACTTGGTCCTGCATGTTGTATAGAACAAACCGGCACCGAAACCACCTGAAAAGACACTGGCAATCTGTTTCAATGACAGGGAACGGTCGCCATATGCCGGTGTGTGGATGATGTAGATCCCGGTCACCATCAAGATGATAGGGATAACCCTGAAGATTAGATTGTTGACCACCGGATTCACGCTCATGATTCCGTTAAGAATGAGGTATTTCCGTATGCGTTTGCCCGACCAGTAGCCCACCATAATTCCCAGTCCAGCGGTTATGAAGATAGAGATGTTAGGGTCTATTGAACTCATTCTGCTGGTAGGTTGACTATCTATACTACCCGTGACCTTGAATCAACTACTGTCCAATCGTATCCGGCAGGTCTTCCCACCCCGATTTACTCACTATCCGGTTCACCCAGGGATAGTATGAGGAATAGACTACTATCACCGTATCGTTCTCTTGGTACTCCTCATATCCGATTCCTAGATAGCCCTGTCTGGTTCCCTGGTTGGTCTGATAATCATACCTCACCTGATAGTTTTCGAACCGCTTCACATATTCAGCACTAGTTACTACTCCCCATGTCCGAATCCCGGAACGCGCAAGTAGATAATCATCATAGAAGCCTTCCCAGAGAGCCAGCAGGACGAACGCCGCCATCAGACCTCCCATCATAACCCCGAAAGCTGCAACGATACGTTCAAGTTCACGCTCCTTATCACGATGGGTCACGCGGAAAAATGAATGCCCCAGGCAGGCTCCAAACGAAAACATCCCGACCACCACAGGCCACTGCTCATCATGGTATTGGTAGTACCCGTATATCGCAGCACATAACGCAAGCAGCGCAAGAATCCCATCGCTGAAAATTATTCTCCGACTGCCTCGGAAATCATATACAAAGGGAGGCTGCTTTCGTGGTCGCCAGTTCATGGGGTAAGGTTTATATGCCTCAGATCACTCCTCGTCGTTCCACTTCATATCCTCGGAAAACAGCAGGAGCCTGTTTCCCCTTACATACTTCAGTTGCTCGTCGGTCAGGAATATCAATATCATGTCCTGGCCTCCAGTGTAAGGGTAGTAAATTCGCCTCTTCACGTGATTCTCGACCAGTACACTATCCAGGAAGCTGAAGAAATCGGTATCGACCCAATCATCTTGTACATTCAGGCACTTTGCATACCTGTGGCCGTTGAAATCGAATTCCAGGGTGGATTGTAACCCCTGGCCGTCGTTCATGGCCCGAGCAAAAACATCCCTGAAGTCATCCTTGATATTTGTCGGTGTAAACGCTCCGTGAGATATGCCGCTCAGGCCCAGCAGTAACTCTCTATAGGGATCTTCCAGGTTGCCCAACTCAGTGTCGAAACCAAATGCGACGTCTGGAATCTGTGTAATAACGTCGTTGATATCATAGATCTCCTGCTGCAAGACCTGATCTGTTACAGCCTTGATCTGTTCGGTTGTAAGATGATCCAGCAGACCGGCCTTCTGGTATCCTGATATCAACTCATATATCTTCGCTGTCTTGATGCCACCTTTGTACCTTTCGTAGCTTGGCTCAAGGAGATGGCCAGACTGACGCTGAATCATGTCAACCTGCGCTTTCTTCAGGGCTACAATTCCAAACCGGCTACCTGAACTACTTTCATCGTATGTCGCCATTCCCCCTAACGAAATGAACGGCCAGGCGATATGCAATCGATAGGGGGAATCCAGGTCAACAAGAATCTTATTGAAGATCCGGTAAAACTCTGATCTCGCAATCTTGGTATCAGAATAGGTTTTCTTTGTGGTATCATATAAACGATAGAAGCTCTTCTGCTTATAGACATTGCCATGGCTCCTCAATGAGACGATGAAATGGTAGAACACAATGTCGTTTATTCGCAGATCCTGTTTGATATCGAACCTGAAGTCGGTGAACGCCAGTTCAGGCAGCGTCTTTGAAATATCTCGATGGATCTTTTCCAGATACTGTTCAGGGTCATCCGGGTACCGGGTGAGCTCAACCAGGGCTGCGTGGTCGCAGTATTGGAGGAAATCAAGAGGGGAATGCAGGCGAGAATTCTGAATGTCGGTTACAAGTCGTTGATAATTCTTTGCTGGCACTACTCCAGCATCGTGGAGTCGTTCGGCGAATTGATTCATTGTGTTGACATTCTGGGCTGGCGCTTCTGCGGAAACCATGAAGAACACCAACATGCTGCAGAGAGCAATCAGCTTGAACATCTGTTCACGTAGATATAGTTGAAGGCATCTCAATGTTAGACTAACAACCACTGGATCGATGCAACCAGCATCCCCCCGCCGATTGTTGCAGCCATAATGTTGGGATCAATGCCGAAGATCTCCCGAATTTTCCCTCTGCAAATGGCAACGATCATTCCGCCCAGGAACAACAACTGCAGGGCAAGGACCTCCGGAGGCTGTACCATGAGGCCTCCCAGGCCAGATTGGTAATCCCATACGCGAACCAGAATCGCCGTTGAAATGACCGTACAGGCGGAATAGGTGAGATAGGTGCAGAGTGCCATCCATCCGATTCGCCGCTGGCGCCAGAACAGGTAGACCGAGATCGGAAGAACAACGGCAGGAACGATTGGCAGATAGTCAGCGATCCGGATTGCCCCACTCTCCCTGAGAAGAAACGAGATATAACCCGCCTGCTTATAAATGTCATAGATGGCAGCAATGCCAAGCACAAGGCTGATGAAATTTATCTCTCTGGCCGGTGTTGAAGGCCCATCCCGGAGAACAAGGAGGCCCCGGGTAACTGAGGAAGCTGTCGTGGCCGCCAGATCCTTTCGGTTCTCCGCCTGCTGCTGTTTCGTGGCCTTCTGGTCGTTCTGAGCTTGAATGATCGACCTTGCATCCAGGAGTTCCTGCTCGGTGAGGTTGCGCCGATCAAGCTCCAATCGAGCCGCTTCAACGGCCAGTGGCTGGTAGTCATCCGGTCGATCGAGCGCCTCCAGTAGCTCCGAGTTCGAGAGATCCCTGAATCGCTGGCTGTATGGATTGATCTCATTCATGCTCATTCCGTTGCCTCACGGTCTTGATATGCCCCGCTATTGCAACCTGAACGTAATGGGTACGGACACATATACGCTTGCTGGCCGGTTGTGTTTACGCGCGGGTTTCCACTCCCTCATCTGTTGCACAACGCGAATTGATTCTGCGTCAAAAAGCCTGTTTGCTGAATCTGTCACTTCGACATCCTGAACCTCCCCCTTGTCGGTGACGAGAAACATAAGAACCACTTTCCCCTCAATATTGTTCCTGCGGGCTAAATCAGGATACTTCAGGTTGCTAGTCATGTACCGCATGTAGCTATTATCATCGTTGCCAAAGTAGGGGTCTGACCAGGCTTTCAGCCTGTCGTGATGTTCAGTGCCGTCCTCATCGATATATCGGGCTGTTACCAACGAGGTGTCCTTGAATTCCTCGACGGCGCATACCTTTCCCGACCTGTCGTACCAGGTCTGAATGCTGGTTCCGTGATCGGTATCGTTGACAAGCGTACCCTCTGGCTCTCCTCCATCATACCACTCGTTCCAGGTCCCAATCTTCTTCCCGTGAACGTATGTGCCCAGGTCTTCCAGTTGGCCGTTCTTATGGCGGGTAACCCACACCCCTTCCTGCAGACCGTTTACATACCTACCAGAATCGGAGAGCGCATTATTACGATGCCATCGACGCCAGATGCCATGCAACCGGCCATGCTGAAAGGTGCCCTCTGTTTTGATATGCCCATCAGGATACCACTCGGTCTGCGCTCCCTCCTGGACCCCCTTCACATACGATCGCTGGATCTCCTTTCTGCCATTTGAATGGTAGTACATCACCGTATCAACGAACCGAAGCGGATCGTGGTATCCAAATGCACGACCCCTCATCCGTATGCTTCTGTTGATATAGTGGTCTTCCAGGTAATAGAGAGAGTCACTGGTCTGAATGTATTCCCGGTAATACAGGGCATTCTCCGGTTCGCATTCTTTCCCGTGGGAATCGATGTATATAGTGCCCCTTCCCTGACCCAGAGTTGGCACTGCGGTAAGGATAAGGAACAGGAATATGGCGTAGCTCAGCAAGGTAGTTGTCATGCAGGTTGATTTCGCTTCATCTCTGGTTGCTATTCTTCAAGAGATTCGGTTGTTGCTGCTGCCTCCCTCGGTACTCCGTCACTCTCCTTTTATGCACGCTCACTTCAGCTGCCCATCGCCCCTCTTCCCAATGTAAATCATTGAGCGGACAGAACCGCGTGATGCTCATCCTCGGAAACGTTCTTTGGGCCGACTCTACACAGTCAACGTCAAACAGGAAGAGGCCGTTATGGATGGTCAACGAGTCGCACGCCAGATCTGTCTTATGGGGAAAGATCATCGTTATGGTGTCGGCCCTGCCCGATAGCGAGAAGATATACGGAGGATAGATGGAGCCAATGTAAATGAAAAAATAGCCACTCGAATCGTCGTAGTCGCTGAATGGTGCTCCATTGGTTGAATCGCATGGGGAAATAAAGCCTCCACCGATATTCTCGATCACCAGTTCTTCACAGAACCTTCTCAGGTCGTAGCGATGTCCGGCGTTATCGTACAGTCGAAACGCAAAGGTAATCGAGGAGGATGGTTGACCCAGGGCCGGGATTCCGGTTAGGAAAAGGAGTAGGAAGAGAGTGTATTTCAGCGGCCCAGTCATCATAACCGTTTGTCGGTTTCCTCTATCCGGCCCAGGTTGATCATTGCCAGTCTGCGATTGCCGTACGTGGCCGATTGAGTCGGATCCAACTCGACCGCACGATTGAGATCTCGAAGAACTTCCTCATGCTCTTCAAGGATGTTCAGGCTGTTCCCACACACCTGTTACGATCACCACACGTTTCGATATATACCGAGGCTCTATCCTTTGGTTCTGGTGAGATTTCCACCGTCCGGGGAATTGCTTTGCTTACAGGCTGACCTTGATCACCTTCACGCTCTCGACAGCAGCCTCCTCGGAAAAGAGGACGCAGATGTAGATCCCCGTTTGCACGGAGTTCCCCTCGTAATCTTTGCCGTCCCAGGGGATAGGATACTTCCCCTCGGCGTGAAGGCCATCCTCCAGCGTCCGTACCAGTCGCCCCAGCAGGTCGTAGACCGAAATACGGATGCGGGTGCTTTTGGGAAGGTTCAGGTCGAATGTGGTCCCTTCGGTAAAGGGATTCGGGTGAACCTGCCGCGAGGCGGTCGCGCCATCACCGGCCATCATAAGAGATGGGAATGCCAGCATCGCCAGCAGCAGAACTATAGTGATTCGTAGGTGCATAGGGGTAGCATCTAGGGGTCAGGCTAAGAATTGCAAACAAAATAATGCGGAAACCGCATCGGTGCTCGCTACTGTGGTCATGTTGTTTGCGACACTACGGCAGCAGATCGCCCGAGCCTGATCCAAGATAATCAAATCGATTCATCGACATACACCAGACCATATCCAACCGGCCCCGGCGTACGTTATATCCCCCTTCCGAGGTGTCTTTCTCTGCGACAGGCGTTTTTGTTTGGCCCATAACTCGTTATGACTTCCAACCATACCAACCGTTGCGGACTCCGTCCATCCATTTTTCTGGTGCTACTGATCCTGGCGTTGTCCGGCAGGGCTTTCGGTCAGACGAAGGATTCGACCATGCAGGAAGAGCAGCCTATCCGGCACGAGTGGCTTCGGCCGTTCATCGGAGCCTACATCGGGGGCTTTCCGGCGGTTTTACAGACAGGCATAAGGGGTGGATTGAAGGTGTATGGGCGATTCGTCATGATCAGTGCCGATGCAGGCCTTCTGGTGGCTCCTGAGGGAGCCGCCACCTTCACCGAGTACACATTGCGCGGGCAACTCGCCCCTCCGTTGCCTGCTGACTGGGGAGATTTCTATCTCCATGGATATTACCGGCTGTTCGACAGGGGAGAGGCTGCTGGCGGAGGGATCGGTTATCGCAGCCACTCCGATTCTCATCTCCACGTGTTTGGTGAACTGGAAATCACTCTTCTCTGGAGGAGTTACGATGGCACCCCTCTGGATGGGCCGGAATGGTTTCCGTCACTGGGGCGGATGGGGTTGTATTATGAGCTGTGATGAGCTGTGAATGGTCAGTCCTGCGTCACGCAACCGGCTTTCACGGTACATTTTCAATGTACTCGTCTATCTCTTCCTGGTGATCGTGTGGAAGGAACTTCGAGATGCCCCGTAGTATCAGCGAATCTGCCAGCTTAAGCTTCTGGTCGTTGATGCGCATGTATGCGTCCCCCATCGAAAGCGTATCGGGCGGCCCGATATCTTTTGTGATGATGCCGACAATACGGGCATCCAGACCCCTCATCTGATACTCAGGTGGGAATTGAGGAGCGGCCTCGATCTGGAACTGCAGCCGGGCGAGCGCAGCCGGGTCATCGATCACAACGTGGATTGCGTCCCGTTGGCGGATCAACTGTTCTGGCCGAATGTCGACGACTGTCTCGATTCGGTAGTGGATACTGTAGATGTCGATCCGCTTCCACCAGTCGACTGTATTTTCCGTGCGAACTGCCGATCCAACAGCGGTGGGCAACAGGGTCAGGGAGCATGCTATCAGACCGAGCAGCGCAATTCTTGAGATTCTCATAGCTGGCCCGTGATCAGTTTGTTTCAGGAGAAGTATGGCCAATCGGGTCCTATTCATGGTGCTGGCTGCCGAGATCGTTGAACTGACCGATTCCGAAGCCAGGTCATCGGTGTGGCTCCAGATCGCGAATAATACGATGAATGAGCCGATCGGACACGGTGGTAAACTGCCCCGGGATGTCGAACCCATAACTGCTCACCGACGTATCCCTAACGTAATCGGGCTACATCCGGCGTGCAATCGACACCCGGATGTAGCCCGTTTCCGCTACATATTCATGACTGCTGTTGACCTACCGTACCACCTGCATCCGCTTCGATGCCACCTGCTCCCCGTTCGAGGTCTGGTAAGTCAGGTGATAGAGATATGAGCCGGTTGCAAGCTTCGATACGTCGAGCTCTGCCGAGCCCTCGCCCGCCGGACGTGCCCCCAGGTCGACCGTTGCGACAAGGTCGCCGACGGCGTTGAAGAGCCGTAGCGTGGTCCGGCTGCTCGGCTCGGCCAGGTTGAATGCAACCGTGGTTCTGCTTGATGCCGGGTTAGGGAAGTTCTGCTGCAGCGTCGAGCCTGCCGGAATTTCCACCCCCGAGACCGGTTTGGCGACCGGGCCAAGCTGCTGGAGAATCTCCCGCAGGTCGGCGCCGTTATAGAGCATCACCATCGGCTCGATGGCCATCGTATAGATCTCGGTCAGCCCCTTTTTCCCCTCATCCGATTTCAGCCCCTCCACCAGATCGCCAAGCTCCTTCCGTTTGCCGGCGAACTCCTGCCGTTCCATGTCAGTTAGCTCGTTGCGATGCTCATCGACAAACCTGTCGCTACGCTCGGCCAGCGCGCCGCCGAACCCGATGACATCTCCCACAACGGTCTCCCCGAGCGGCGTAAGATCGGCGCGGTAGCGCCCGGAAAGTTCCTGCGCCCGGGTGTAGATCTCCATAAACTCACCCATCTTCGCCGCCTCGTCGTCATCAACCTTCATCTCCAGCTTCGTTTCCCCGTCGGCGTTGCTGCTGGTGGTTTTTCTCCCCGCTATATTCTTCAACTGTTCTCCCAGCAGGATCGACCAGCGGACGCGAAGGCGGTTGAGGTCGTCGAGATCGGTAGGGGAGAGAAGCCGGTCGATCTGAACCTTATAGGAGTTGAGCTTCGGGGTCCAGTAATCGCTGGCAAGCTGGCCCGCTTCAGCCTTGATTTTTGCCTCGATGGCGGGGTTCCCCGGCGCCTGAGCCGCAACCTTGCGCTTCTGCGCCGCCACCGGGAGTGCCATGGCCATCAGTGCGGCCCCGATTCCGATATATCGCGATACTGTCGAATATGAGCTCATCTGGGTCTCCTGGAGAACTGAACGGGTTATCAGAAAGTTGAAACGTCTGAGTCTCGCAAGGGTTTATTCCCTTCTCCATGAATGACGACGCCTGAGCCGGCAAGTTGCAACATCCTCCCCTTCGTGTGTCATTGTGTTCTTTGTGTCTTTGTGGTTAATCCCCCCGGATTTTTACCACAAAGACACGAAGGGCACAAAGGGGCACAAAGCCTTATGCGACCTCCTCATCGAAGTCCCCCCGACGGACGCGGAGATCGAAATAGGCGGCCGTCAGCAGGTTGATGCCCAGAACAAGGGCGATTGGCGTTCCGATGCCCCGCAGGATCGAGTAGAGAGGGGTGATCGTCGAGGCTGTTTCGGCGAACATGGTCGCGATCTCCCGCGCCTCCGGCTTAAGCGTGGCCAGGCCCAGTGCCGCCACATCGACCGTTTCACGCGGCGCGATCAGGGTTGGAAGAACGGCGGCCAGAAAGAAGAGGAGGGCGAGACAGGGAATTGCTGCCGCTGCTGCTCGCCACCAGTTTCCCTTGACCAGCGCCATGCTTGATATCAATCCTCGCCACGGACCCCGTCCATCGACCACGCTTTCATGGATGCGAAAGATCGTCCCGACGGCGAAGTAGGCGACGATGCATCCGATGCCGACGATGATGAGGGCTGCGATCACCGGGCTGACGATCCAGCCGAAACTGATAAGGAGAAGCGACGCCAGGCTGACCATTCCCATAAGGACGACGATCATGATGCTCTGAACGAGATTGAAACGAATCGCCCGGTTCCAGAAGTAGGACTCGGTCTCCTCAGGACGGTAACCGCTGGCCCGCTCCCACGAGAGGATGGTGGCCATTGCCTGTACATACACCAGTCCGAACGCATAGAGTACGCCGGTCAGCAGAAAGAGGTTCGAGATGCCGGTCATCTCCGCCGCCCCCTGCATCATCTCCTTCGACATCGTTCCCATTTCCGGAAGACCATAGACCGTTATCAGGTGAACCAGACTGTTCATGTACTGCTTCATGAAGTGGTCAACCGCAAGGGTAAGCGGGAGCAGGATTCCGAGCGCCAGCAGCAGTGCCCGCCCGCTCCACATGGTAAGCTGCCAGGCACGCTGGAGTATGCCGCTGAACTCGACAGGGATATAGCGAAAGGTTGTCAGTTGATTCACAGGGTGTGCCGCCTTGCCATGATTAGAGATGCTAGCCAAAAGACGTTAGCATCGATTACCGGTACGGTTCCCGGGTTGTTTTGTTAGCAATTCTTAGTGTGCGTTCAATGATCGTCCGACTCGTCGAGGCCGAAGTAATTGATCGACCGGAGCTCCACGGTGCTTCCCGGGAGCGTTTCGAAGATCACATAGTCCGTGCCTGGAATATCGGTGGGCTGCGCCACCAGACGATCGCACCCGACCGAGACCGAGACCAGCGACGCCTCGTTATACAACGAGAGGATCTGCTGTTCCGACTGGGCATTATACTCCAGCGGGATCACCTTTCCATCGGGCATGCGCATCGAGCAGCCGTCAACGGCGTAACGGAACGCGATCCCCTTGCTGGTGTCGAAGTCGTGGGGGACAGTCCGCAGGTAAGCCGTCATCCCATCGCCGGAAACTATCGTGACCTCGACCTGTGCAAGGAACTGGGTGATATCCGGGTTCCGCACCGAGAATCGCGCTCCAGGCTTCAGGAGGATGCCCGATTTGCGCACCTCGACATCTTTATAATGGGACATGGTACGCCCCATGTAGAAATCGGTACCGACCAGGATGTCTACCCGTTCATAATCGCAGCCGGCAAGCAGCATCAGAGATGCCAGAGCGGCCAGGGGAATGGTTCGTATGCCCGGGATGCTCATTTTCGCATCACCTCCTGGGAAAG
>JADMIO010819921.1_pt1 | contig 75623 bp, 72 predicted proteins | sample 8958161 | NCBI WGS metagenome assembly JADMIO01 (sample SAMN16585339, study PRJNA669376) | soil metagenome | isolation source: Crop rotation soil | place: USA: Cullars Rotation, Alabama | collected 2011
TACGACACAGTTCCTTCCGAAATACACAAAAACAGCTATTTATGGACGGACACTAGCTAGCGGGCCTCGCCAGCGCTGCTCAAGGCACTGACGAGGCCCTAACCGCGTCATTTGGAGAGGCGCATGCCTATGACGCGGCTGAGGTCAGCAACTTCCAAGGGAGCGGCGAAGTTCCGCTGAATGTGGGCCCCCCGCGATCGTGCGGGGATGCAACGGCGAGGCCCTAGCCACGGCCTTCGGCGCGGAGACGATCCCGGCCGTGATCGAATCTCGAAACCAGTTGGAATGCTCTACAGTTCCAGCAGGGGCGGGCCTCGCCGCGACGGGAATCAACAGCGAGGCCCGGGCCGCAACCATTGGGTGGCAATCGGCCGCGACCGACGATGAGCCTACTCCCGGCCTCGCTTTACTGTCTAGCGAGGCCAAGGGCGGCCACTTTCTGCGTCCCTCTCTTGGCACGAAGCCGCCGCTCAAGGCCCTTGCGCGCCTACGCCGCGAAGCCGAGGACCGCATCGAACAGCTCATCGCCCTGCTCGACGCGATCGAGGGCGATCCCGATTTCGAGGACGAGCTCGCCGAGCCGGATCTCTCGACGTGCGAGAACGTCTCGCAGCTCTTCCTCAACGGCGACGATCGCGAGTACGATGACGACGGCGAGCCGTCCCTGGCCGTGCGTGAGGTTCGCCTATGGGAAAGCCAAGAGAGGATATGGGGTGCGGCTTGTCGGAGCCGGCTCCGCGATGCTGACCTTGAGCCGCAATTCGCGGTCCCGGAAGTGCCGGCCGGTTTCAGCCAGAAAGCCGCATGGCTCTATGCGCATCGCTGCGTCGATCCACAGCGTGACGAGCTTGAGGACGACCTCGACGCTCACGAGCTGGACGAGCTCGATGACAAGGAATGCGCTTACGAAGATCTCGGCGAGGCCGATGATGCCGAGAAGGAACGCGACGATTTCCCGTATTCGCCGGTGCCAGCATCACGACGCCGGCTAGTCGCGCCAACCGATACCTGCACCGCGGAGGTGAAGGCCGCCATCCGCGATCCGAAACGGCGCGGGACGATCATCACGCCGGAGAGCCAGCGCGACAACGTCATTTGGCCGGCAATTGCATCATGGAGAACGAAATGATCTCGCGTCGCAATCACTTCCGCCGCATTGTCGGCGCAGCGCCTGCGCTCATCCTGCTACCCGCGTTAGCGGCCACTCCTGTGACGAGCGCGGAGAGCCACGAGCTGCTTGCCCTTGGCGCCGAGCTAGAAGCCGCGGCTTTGCGGCTCGCCGATGCGAAGCAGGCCAAGGCGGAGGCCAGGGCGCGATGCGAAGTCATAGCTCCTTCGCTGCCTGATGAGCTGATATTGCGGCGTGATGAGAAGTGAATCTCTGGAATCCCGGAGAGCGATCTCGAGTATCAGCGGATCTATCCGCAGGATAGGCCATGCCGGTCTGTCATCGCGACGTGTCAACTCGATGTGCTTTTGCGCACCAATGACGGCCGAACCCGCAAAGCCAGATGGGCTCGCCAGAAGCAGCCGATCGCGCAGGCCTACGAAGCTGCAATGGATGCCGCCAGGGAGACCTCAGGCCTTGAGGCAGCCATCGATGCGCACCATGCGGCCGAGACGGACGTAATGCACATCGGTCAGCGTATCATGGATGCCGAGGCCTCGACTTTGACCGGGATCGTAATCAAGGCACGCGCGATCGAGGTTTGCAGTAGCGGAAACGCAGCCCACTGGTCGGTATTCACTTGGGGACCGAGGCTGCAGCAAGCGGTCTTGAAGACGGCTACATGACTAGCGCCGGTGCAGAGCGTCTCGCGGAAGGAAGAGCGGCACCCCTGTGTGGAGGGCATGGGGCACCGCTCTGGGCTTAGCTCATCGGGGCGAGGAAGGTCGAGCCGGCCCGAAGCCAGCCGGCAGTCGGGGCGGCTTCCTTCACATATGTTAAGGACTGGTCTTGCCCGGTGGGGCATTGTAGGCGCGTCGGGCAGTTGTCTCCTCCGGCCGGATCATCGAACATGAACTGGCCCCACTTCGTGCGGGGCTCTCTTTTCCGCACGCACCGCCCGTCCGACGATTGGCGCTGCATAAGCAGGGCCACAGCCGCCCATCGAAGAACGGGGCGCTCCACTCTCAGATCACGGAGGTGCCGGCATGGCGCCGATCTGCCGCATTACTGCGATGAGATCGAACTGCGCCCAATGCTCGGCAATCTTGCCATTAACGACACGGCTGAAATCAACCCCATGCATCGTTATCGGCCGACCGGTCGGAGGGACGCCGAGAAAGTCTCCGAGATGTGTCGCGGTCAGCGTCCAGCGGCTGGCCACGATATCCCTCTCGGCGATCGCGTCGTCGATAGAAATACGTGCGTCGGGAAACGCAGTGGAAAAGGTGGCCATGAAGGCGTTCCAGCCAGCGCCGTCGAGCGGGCCGGGCGCGCCCGACATCTGCGCTCTATAGTCGGCACTCCGGCAAGCCATTTCGGCCGGCCAGTCGCGCGCATTGAAGGCCTTGATCCAGCGATCGTTGAGGGCTTTGTTTTCGCCAGACGACATCTGCTCCCCTTATCAACCCCACACCGCTCGTTCACTCTCTTGGCCAATCCAAGCACCGGCGAGGGCGGGAGTCGAATCCCGTTCCCACGTCGCGGCATGCGCAGTGAGTGGCCAATAGCACGGGGTCACGAGAGGGACCTCTTGCATGAGCCGAACATAGCGCCGGCTAAACGGTGAGGCGAATCTTGTCCCTAGATCCCCAAAGCCCGTACAACCTGGAAAGCCACTGCAATCGTCGCGACGACGATGAGGATCGCGATCAGTGCCCGCGAGGCCCGGCTCATATTCTTCATTTTCGCAGCCTGACCCCCAGCCGATCGCCGTCGATGAGCTCCACGCATCAAGTCTAGCGGGCTAGTCGGGCAACTCAGGAGAAGGGCGATAGCCAGTACTGGACACACGATGTCCATGTAGAACGGCACCCCAGCGTTCCCGGGTTCGAAGTTATCTGCCGTCAACATCTCTCTGACATGCCCAACGGCATCGCCAAGCAGAAAGACCGAGGCCGCGATGACTGCTGCTGCCTTGAAGTTGAGATCACGCCAGAAGGATATGTAGGCGATTACGCCTATGGCGAGATTGGCCACTCCGGCCTCGAACTGGAAGGGACTTACTTCCCATCCGATCAGTAATGCGGCGGTGGATGGGATGAGGAGGTGAAAGGCCCCGACCCAGAGACCGTTAAGCCCGATCGGCAACAGCAGGATCCATGCGAGGAACCGCTCGGCAATCGACACGGGCTCCCGCCGTCCTGCCGCAATTGCAAGCGCGAGAACGAGCAGGATTCCGGGCAGATCCTGGAGCACCAACCGAATAGCTGAGCCGATCATGGGCGAACTCGACATCTCAGCCTGACACCGACGTTTTCAATGAACTCGACGGCAGCATTTTCGAGAGCGGTGCGCATGGCGTCGATGTCGTCCCGTCGGATCAGTTCTATCTCTTGTTCGTAACACCGCGCCGTGGCCCTGGCAGAGCCGGGGCGCGAGCGAGGTCAAGAATGGACATGCCTATTAGCTTGCGGGCGGCGCGGCACTGGCAGGGGGTCATTTGTGCGGCGCCATAATTCGCAAAAGCCAAAGGATCAATCTGGCAAACATAATCCTGATCAGCGAGGGAGCTGCTCGGCGCGGAGGATTTGGCAGCTCTGTCGGCATTAGCCATTGCCCTTCCTCAGCCTCACGCCCCCCTCAATGAACTCGACCCCTGCTCGCTCGAGCGCCCTCTGCATGGCCTGGAGGATCCCCTCGCTCGGCATCATTCCGCTCGCCTCAAAATCGCAAATGATCGTGGGCGCCACGATCGCCGCCGTCGCGAGATCGGCGAGACTCAGGCCGACCAGCGATCGCGCGTCGCGGCATCGGGCGGGGGTCAATTTGCCGTTGTCAGCCGGGCGGAGACAGGCTGCCTTCTCTAAAACGCCGCTGGCAAGCAAAAGCTTTGCTTCATCGTCGCCTACTGCCGCCGCGCGTCTGACAATATCCCTGGCTGTCTCGCTTGCCTTCGGGAACGGCTTCAGCCGCGAACCAATTCGCTTCACCGCCAACATGACAATCCCTTCAGCATCGAGTCTCCTAAGCTCTTTAGGGGTCATTTTGAGGCGCAAGACTTTCCCTCAACCTCACCCCCAACCGATCGCCATTGATGAACTCAACGCCGGCATTCTCGAGTGCCATGCGCATAGAAGCGAGGTTGTCATCGCTAGGCATTGAGCGCCCGGGAGGGACGAACGCGGCGCCAGATAGGCCGGCTTGCGACATCCGGGCGAGTATGCGGGCTTCAGAGCACTGCGCTGGTGTCATTGTCCGCTCGCGACAAGAGCCATGGTGGTCAGCTTGCGCTCCCGACGCCGACGGCAGGGCCGACGTCAACCTTTTCCTGTCCTGCAAAACGCGGCATGTGACCCGTCAGTTCATTATCGGTCAGGTTTCTTGGCCCGGGAGATTGAGCGATCACTTTACCTTCGTGACCGGACGTCGCGGCTCACCTCGCATTCCAGATCAGAGTAACGAGAAACGCAGTGGCGAGAAGCAGGGCCGCATAGACCCATGGATTGTCGCTCTCTCTGAGCCTCACTTGCGGGGCCTACTGGCCTGACTCGCGACGCGCTCCTCAGCTTCCTTGGCTTCTCGCACGGCGCGAAGCCGCAGCGTCTTGGCCGCCTCCTTCGCCCGCCGGTCGTCCTCATCATTCAGGATGTTGTGCGAGCGTTCCATGGAGATCCGCTCCTTTTCAAGCCTTCTCTGAATGATCAGGCGCTCTCTCCGTTCCCATGCTAATTCTTGACTCATCCCATATCCCACGTCGGCCTCCGGACATCCTGATCCACGCAATAAGCACACGCAAGCTAAAGGCCCGGTCGAAAGGTATAGGCGTTCGGCACGCTAAGGCATCCTGATAGAGGCTGTTTTGAAAATGGCGGGAGGGGATTCCACTGTGGTCGAGTTTCTGATTCAAGCTCTGGATGTGGACAGAGCAAAGCCGTGGCCTGATGGCCAATATCACGAAGAAGATCAAGCGCTACCCGTCTGACCTCACAGACGAGGAGTGGAACAGATCGCGCCGCTGATGCCGAAGCCTGGGCGCCGTGGCCGGGCGCGAAGTCAGTTCTTCGGCGGCTCCGGGCCAATATTGCCGGGTCCTTTTCCAGGATGGAAAACGCTGCAATATCTCGGAATTGTCATATGCAACTTGGCGCGAGGCCAAGGCCGCTGGCGATAAGCGGATGGCCACGATGATCGCGAGCTGGCGTAAGATGGCGGACTGAAAAGCTTATGCGCGGGCAAGGCTGAGCCGGTGGAGCGACCGGGGCGCGCGGTGGGCGCTGTGAGAATGTCGGGTAAAGTGAGCAGCGGTAGGTTCGCCTCGGTGGTTCCTAGGGCCAAAACGATCTCTGCCTGGCGTCCGTGTGCCTTGGAGTGCGCCCCCGGATTGACCGGCGGGCCGTCAGTCGTATGGCGTCCTGAATTCCTTGTGGCAGGAATTGCAGGCGTCGGAGAGGTTTTGATAGGCGGCGACGATCTTGTTCTTGTCGCCGCTCTTGACCACGGCCAAAAGGGATTGGGATGCATTCTGCACCGCCGCAATCATATGATCGGCTCTCGCCTTGTTAGCGAACAGCTCCGGCTTCAGATGACTTTCGGGTATGGCCGAGTCGGGCGCAAAGAGTGTCGGCAGATCGGCGACGAGCTTCACGAGATCCTCGGCGGCCGCGACGGTAGCTTCGCTGTATTCTGTCTCGCCCCGAACAACTTTGCCGATTTTCACATATAAGTCCTGACCGATCAAGCTCATGCTGGCGTCGCGGTCCAAGTAGGCATCGCGTCCATTCTCGGATATTGCAGGCGCCACGCTCAGCAGCAAAGCCGCACTAATGCAAAGCCCTCCCGCTAACCTTCGCATACCGGTCTCTCCTCGCTCTGGCACTAATGACACCCCATCGCGGCACTCCCAAGCTTGTCTCGACGCGGGGTTTTGCTTGGCGATGCTATTGATTAGCCCCGGCGCTGATCCGGAGCGCCAGGGCTTTCCGTTTCCGGACTGCTCCTTTGCCGAATTATCCCAGCTGAGCACATGGTCAAGCCGCTACGGCGCATCGATACAGAACGTCGGGGAAAGAGTGCGGTTATGAGCCTGCCCAAGTGTGCTAAATTGCACAAACAAAGGCTGAAATCAGGGAAAGTCATCAATTGACGGACGGAACAGCTCGCCACCACAACAAATCGATTGCCTGCCAACAACCGAATGCTATTGGTAGCGAGCTGCTTTGGCCCCAGCCCACCCGGGTCAAGCAGATACAGCCCGGCCGCAACCCGCCCCCAACCCCAAGCGGCCGGGCTGATCAATTAAGCATCCTATTTTAGTCAGAATATTTGGGCGTTACAGCCTTGCCCTAGAGGTATCCTCAGCACCTGGCTTTTGCCCTTCCCAGCACCAGTAGAAAAGCAAAAATCGACGATATCAGCTAGTGCTGAAAAGACACAGACGGACGACAAAAAAGCCGCTGTCCCAGCGCCTTCAGTCTGTTGGCCTCCAAGTACCAAGCGGTGCTTTATTAGACCCCTTCTAAAACTATAGCCTGTGTCCTGGCTGGGACTTAAGCTGCTCAAGACTTGCTCCGAGGTCCGCGATGCTAGCGCGATCGAATTGGAGGTAGCGCGCGTACAGCCGGTTATAGGTCCGCTCGTGCGTCCCCTTGGGGCTCGGGAAAAGGCTCGATCATGGACCCCGCGCCTCCAAGCTTTTCGCGGATATTCTGAGCTCGACGCAGGGGCCGGTATCGAGCGCGCTCGCGTTGTGACGGATAAGCGATGCGGCGACAATTGCGGCGGCGGAACGGGCGGAACTCATATACCCTCATGTACAAATCGAACATTATTTCGGATGGCCGGCTGTGATCTCGTAGTGGTCGCAGTCGGCCAACGGTCTGCGCAAAACCGTCAACGATCATCGCTTAATGTGGGCGCTAGCGGTTGGCCATTCCACCGTGGCATGGTTTCATCGATGCAAGCCCATGACGGCGCTCGATCCGTCCAGATTCAGGGCGGGCCCGCTCGACAACACGGGACTGGCTCGGCCCGAGGCCACGATCGGCTGCTGATACGGGCCTACCTGCTCCTGGCCCGAGTAAAGAAGGTTGACGAGATCAAGAAGCGTGGTGTGCTCCGTGCCGCTGCGATCGGCGAGTTTCCCTGGTTACCCGAAAATACCAGTGGTAGCGGTCCGCAATTTTCCGGCCCTGCATGGCTGCTCGCACAGGAATATGCCAATAGGTTGGGGGTCAAGCTTGAGATCGTGCCGGTCAGTCATGAAACGAAGGTACCGATTTTGGCGACCGCGCAGGCTGATATCACGATCGCGCGGCTATTGGGCCCCCAGCGACGGAGGTCGAACGACCGCTTTGGGTGGAGAGCGGGTATTCTTGCGCCCCAACCCGAGGAGGATGCTATCTCGGTTCTGCATCCGGGATTGTGACGCACGCGAACTACATCAGCGCACAACCATGGCCACAAACGGCCGAACATAGGCTTGCAACGTAATCAGGAGCCCGACCAGGCTGGCGAGCGCGATTGAATGGAAGAAGACGTAACGCAGGATAAGTCCTTCGCGCCCGTGATAGTTGGTAGCCGTTGCCGCCACCACGATACTTTGGGCATCGATCATCTTCCCCATGACTCCACCTGAGCTGTTGGCGGCTCCCATCAGGATCGGATTCAAGCCGAGCTGCTCGGAGGAAATGCGCTGCAAGCTGCCAAACAACACATTCGACGCGGTATCCGAGCCAGTGAGCGCGACCCCGATCCAACCAAGCAGCGTGCCAAAGAACGGATAAAGAGTTCCGCTATGTGCGAAGGCGAGGCCAAGCGTAGCGTCGAGTCCAGAGTAACGCGTCGTGTACCCGAGTGCGAGCATCGCCACGATGGTCAGCAGGGAATAGCGCACGCGGATCAAAGTCTCCCAGTAAACATCGAGCATCGTTCTGAATGAAGCGCCGATCAGCTTTCCGGCAATAACTGCGCAGATGAGTATCCCGGTCCCGGTCGTCGATAACCAGTTGAGGATGTAGACCGCTGCTTCTGCCTGCGGCTTGGCAACCACAGGCGGGACACGCTGAACCATATTGTCCAAGCCATCGATCGGAAATCGGAAGATCGAGATGCTGTCGAGCAATAACTTGACAGCGGGCAGCCCCCACAAAAAGACCCCCACGCTCAGCACAATCCAGGGCAACCAAGCTTGCCACACTTTGGCTAGCGCGTGACTTTGCCGTGCGGGCGCGGCGGCTGCTTCGTGTACAGCCGCTGCACCGACGCTGTGCACGGCGACGGCCGGACGTTCGACAGTCGTCCAAATCGTCCCCGGGTGCCAGCGTTTGAGGAAGAGCGTGAGTGAAGCCATCGAGGTCAGTGAGGCAACGACGTCCACGAGCCACGGTCCATGGAAATTGGAGACGAGGAATTGCGGAACGGCGAAGCTTATTCCAGCCACGATGATAGCTGGCCAAATCTGCAAGGCGCCGCGCCAACCGGCGAACGCTACGATGAGCCAGAACGGCACGATGACCGAGAACACCGGCAATTGCCGTCCGATCATCGCGCTGAGATCGAGCAGTGGGAGCCCAGTCACTGCGGCGAGCGCCAGCACTGGGGTGCCAAGCGCCCCGTAGGCGACCGGAGCGGTGTTCGCGATGAGTGAAAGGCCAGACGCGGCAAGCGGCGAAAAGCCGAGCCCGATCAGGATCGCGCCGGTTACAGCCACCGGCGTCCCAAACCCTGCGGCACCTTCGAAAAATGCGCCGAAGCAGAAGGCGATCAGCAGCAGCTGGAGACGCCGGTCTTCGGTGATGCCGGTGATGCTGTCTTGCAAGACCTTGAACAGGCCCAGGCGCTCAGTGATCTGGTAGAGGAAAATGATATTGATGATGATCCAACCGATTGGCAGTAAGCCGAATGCCGCGCCAAGCAGGACCGTCTTCGCTGCTAAAGCTGCGGGCATCCCGAACACGAATACCGCACAGGTTAACGAAACCGCGAGCGCGAGCAGAGCCGCCACGTGGGCTCTAACATGGAATATCCCGAGTGCACCAAGTAGAGCTATTACTGGGAGCGATGCAATGATGGTGGACAGCCATGCGTTGTTGAGCGGGTCATAGATTTGCGACCAGACCATCACAGCCTCCAAAGCCAACCACAATCCTGTGCTATTCGCCGCCCGCGTTGCACGAACCGATTCTCCGACGTTATGCGCGAGGCCCTGTCGCGAATCGAAACGGCGATCGACGAAACGGCGATTCATCTGAACATGTTACCGACTTCCAACGGTCTGGAAGATCGTGATTCCTGGCGCTAATCACGGACCTTCGTGGACCGCCTCCCACGCTCTCAGCGTCTCTCCGCCTTTGACGGCGGCGCCTAGCCGCTCCAGGAAGCCTTCCCCCGACTCTTCAAATTGCAATTGCACGAAATAGGCGCTGCCGGATGTCTTCAGGATGAAACGGATCGCGCCCACGCATTGGGCGGGTGCATAGTAGTCCGAGCACAAGGACTGGAATTCTTGGACCATCACATCTTCTGGATCGAGTTGCGCCGCACAAGAAGTGGCTGGCAGTGCAAGAGGAGCAGTGAGCGATGCCACCCCGATCAGCGCCAGATACTCGCCGAAACGGTACTTACGAACCACCGCGTCCTCCATGGATAGGAGATTGATCCGCCGAAGTGGGTTATGCCCGCGTTGAATGGCGCAAGTCCTGATGAAGCGCTGGCAGAAGGCTTATATTTTCCTTATATTTTGCCGGGCAGCTTCTTGGAGCGAGCCATGAACACCGTCGGCACGGACGTTCTGCGTTTCGACCGCTTCGAGCTTGATCTCGGCCGGTGCTGGCTGCGGGTCGGCGATCGAACGATCGATCTTCGGCCTAAGGCATTTGCGGTGCTCCAGCTGTTAGCCGAGAACGTTGGCCATCTCGTGTCCAAGGACACGCTCCATCAAACCGTCTGGCCTGGCGTAGCGACTAGTGACGATTCTCTGTCCCAGTGCATCCATGAGTTGCGCCAATTTCTCGGCGATAATGATCATCGCGTTATCCGAAACGTGTCCCGCCGCGGCTACGTTCTCGACGTCCGCGGCATGCCCGAGGACACCGTGACGGCGAGAGAGACGGAACAAGAGAAAGAACCGGCGTTGGAGCCGCTCTCGCCTGATGCGCCGCCGCCTGGACGACCGTCGATAGCTGTGCTCCCCTTCATCAATATCAGTGCTGATCTGGATCAGGAGTATTTCGCGGACGGCATCGTCGAGGACATCACCACGGCCCTGTCGCGCATCAACTTGCTGTTCGTGATCGCACGCAATTCCTGCTTCATCTACAAAGGGCGGTCTGTGCCCGCTCCGGAGATCGGGCGAGAACTTGGGGTTCGCTACCTCCTGCAGGGCAGCATCCGACGATCCGGTAAGCGGGTTCGCATCGCCGCGCAGCTAATCAACGCTTTGTCAGCAACGCTTTTGTGGGCCGACACGTTCAATGGCACCACCGATGATATATTCGATTTGCAGGATAAGGTGTCGGAACGTGTGGTGGGGGCCATAGTACCAAAGCTGGATCAGGCCGAAATTGACCGAGCGCTACGCAAGCCCACGGCCAACCTAGACGCCTACGACATCTACTTGCGAGGACTATTCACGATCCGCAGCCGAAGCCCCGAAGCCAACGACAAGGCTTTGTCGCTATGGCGCAAAGCCATCGAGCTCGATGGTAATTTTGCACTCGCCTACGCCATGGCCGCGTTCTGTCTGTGTAGACGCAAGGGTGAAGGATGGGTCGTTGACCGCGAGGAACATGTCGCGGAGACCCGTGCGTTGTCCCACCAAGCCGTGAGGCACGGCAAGGATGATGCTGCGGCTCTTAGCTTCGCGGGTTTTGCACTTGCTTTCGTGACGGGCGAGCTCGACGACGGCGCCGACCTCATCGACCACGCGCTCGATCTGAACCCAAACTTCGCGCAGGGATGGTACCTGGGAGGGTGGACGAAATTATATCGGGGCGAACTGGATGCGGCCATCGAACGCCAAGCGCGAGCATTGCGCCTCAGCCCGGTCGATCCCAACGCGTATATGATGAATACAGTGATGGCGCATGCGCATTTCTTCGCCTGTCGATACGAAGAGGCGGCCGCATGGGCACGAAGGGCTTTGCAACAGCAGCCAGACTTCCAGTCGGCATTGCGCATCAGCTCCGCGATCTATGCGCTCGACGGACGTCAAGCGGAGGCTCGAGCCATGGCGGCACGCCTGCGGACATACCACCCGCATCTCAGACTAGGCAACGTGCGAGATGTTCTGGGTCCCTACCGGGATCCAAGCCACCTATCGAAATACGTTGGCGCGCTACGTCGTGCGGGGTTGCCGAAGTAGGCATCCCCGGCGTGTTGCGACATGAATTCAAAGCAGGCGCGCCTGCCCTCAATTGCGAAGGTGGAGTCCGCAGCGCCAATATCCGCAAGGCCTCTCAGCGGTGGTGGCCAAATGCCGCCTCGGGCGGAGCCGACATCGGCGCTCTTATTTCAATGACCTCGTCCGTGCCACTACGATAGACGCAGGTACGTTGAGTCCTAGCACCTTGCCGCATTTGCATTCATAAGGTGCGAACGTCGGTTTGGCATTTTGATCCCAGAGCCCGCAAGTCTGGTCTCGGACCACGAGCAGACATTTGCGCCTGATAGGTTGCCGACGTCTGTGCCGATCAGGTGTTGTGACCCAGGTCAAGAGCGCCCATTACTCTCCGAGAGGCTACGGGTGGAACGCTTTGGTGGTCAACCAGATTAAGATGCCCCGCCCGGATCGGCCGGGCGGAGCATTGGGGGCGCATCAGTCGCCGCTGCCGGCAGCCGTTGGGACGAGACCAGATCAGGCTGTAGCCCTCGTCGTCGAAGAGGTTGGCGAAGATCGGGGCGGTGAAGCTCGGATCGTCGAGCTTGAGGCCCAGATAGTCTGAGAAATCCCGGTCTCTTGGCCCGATAGGCCCAAGCATACGCGATCGATTCGCCCGGAACACGAGAGCCTCGTCTCGTCGAAGTTGCCCCGCCCGTCCGACCGAGCGGGGCATCGTAGGATGTCAGTCGCCGCTGCGGCGGCTGTTGGGACGGGACCAGATCAGGCTGTAGCCGTCGCCCTCTTCGTCATCAAAGAGGTTGGCTAAGATCGGAGCGGTGAAGCTCGGATCGTCGAGCTTGAGGCCCAGATAGTCGCGGCCTTCGTTCGAGCGCTTCGCCCAGGCAGCACCGACCTCCACGCGACCGATATAGACCCGGTGGCTGGGGCTGTTGTCGCCCGAGCGGCTGGCTTCGGGGACGATGCGGACGTTCCGGGCCTGGACCGAGAGGGTGACGATCTCTCCCGTGAATTCATTGTTGCCGGTCTTCTTGAAGGTGCCGATGGTCGCCATGGTAGTTCTCCTTGATCTCTGTTCTCGAGCCCGCACCTTGCGGCCTCGATGGTGATCAAGGAGCCGGAGGCGATCGACGGCGCACCCGCTTGCGGCCGAAGCAAAGCGGAGGATGGCGACGGTGAGACTTTGTTGTTTCGCGAGGAATGACGGCGCAGCCGTCAGGGGAAGAAAGTCTCAACCCGTCGCCATTGCGCCATAGGCGATCGAGGCTTCAGCCGTCCTTCGGCCAGATCAACCCATCGAAGAGGCCGTTTGGTGCGCTCGATCAAACCAGAAATGACATCGAGGAGAACATGGCGACTTTCGCGCTTCCGTGGATATTCCGGCAACGAGTTCGACCAGTGAATCAAACCCTTCATTGTCAGTGAGGCACGCTGCCTCGATCCGCGAGACCGGCCGACAGAGACACGCTGTCACTCATTCCCTGTTGGTTGCGTCGAACCGGCCTCGCCGCCGCACTACGCACCACTGACAGAATGCCGTGACACAGGCCCGAGCGTGACGAGCAGACGAGCGACTACACGAGTCAGCTTGCCAGTTTGACGACCGGGGAGGGCACTTGCGAACTGCCTGATCGCCTTGCCAGCGTCAGCGATGGCAAGTGCACTTTGCATTGTCCGGCTGGCTGGAGCGTTGGCGTGGAGCCCATAAGCGATCGACGCCGGTGCATCGCGCGGCTTATCGAGAGGATGTCGCCGGTTTGGCGCAGCCATTGCAGCTGAGCGACATTTCTGCGGAGTGAAGGCCGGTAACGGGAGGGGTTGTCATCATTGCGCGAATACGCACCGCGCGAGTTTAGCTGTCGGCAGGAGGCCGTTCGCATGAAACTTCCCAGGAAGAGCGATTTTCCGGTCAGCCAGGTTCGTCGTTATCTCGAGCCTGGACCGATCGTCCTGGTGTCGTCGAGACTCGGCAGCAAGACCAACATCATGACGCCCGGCTGGCACACCATATTGGAGTTTTCTCCGTCGCTCGTCGGCCTGATGATCTCCAGCGGCTATCACAGTTTCCGAATGATCCGAGATAGCAGGGAATGTGTGATCAACCTGCCGACGACAGCGCTCACAGACATGGTTGTCAGAATCGGCAACACCTCAGGGCGCAAGATCGATAAGTTCACGGAGTTCGGCCTGACCGCGGTCGAGGCCAGGGAGGTCAAGGCGCCGCTGATCGGCGAATGTTATGCATGCTTCGAGTGCCGTCTTCACGACAACACTCTGGTCGATCGCTACAACTTCTTCATCTTCGAAGTCGTGAAGGCGCATGTGGCGACTTCGCCAAAGCACCCTGAGACGATTCATTATACGGGCGATGGCGTGTTCATGGTATCGGGCAAGATTATAAGCCGGCGCTCGCTGTTTCGGCCGGAGATGTTGGGATAGGCGGCGCTCACGCGCCGCCGAATTTCCAGACCGGGATGCCTAGCTTCTTGGCCTTGTCGGCGAGGTTGTCCTGGATGCCTGTGCCTGGGAAGTGAAGGACGCCGATCGGCAGCGTCTCAAGCATCGCGTCGTTGCGCTTGAACGGAGCGGCCTTCGCGTGTCTCGTCCAGTCGGGCTTGAAGGCGATCTGTGGGACCTTGCGATTGGTGGCCCATTTGGCGGCGATCAGCTCGGCGCCCTTGGGTGATCCGCCATGCAGCAGCACCGTGTCCGGATGCTTGGCGTGCACCTGATCGAGCTTGGCCCAGATGAGCCGATAATCGTTGAAATCGAGCCCGCCGGTCAGCGCCACTTTGGGTCCTGCCGGTAAGAGCACTTGATTGTCGGCCTGCTTCTTGGCGGCAAGAAAATCGCGGCTGTCGATTATTGCCGCGGTGAGATTGCGATGATTGACGATCGAGCCGGTGCGAGGCCGCCAGTGTGAGTGCGTGTGATGCTCGATTTGATCCGCGGCCTGGTCGCGCATCAGCTCGAAGGCGTTGCGGCGTTCGACCAGTGTCTGCCCTTCCGCCGTCAGGCGCTCGAGCTCGACGGATTTGACTTCGCTGCCATCCTGTTCCCGCTGTGAGCGCGCTTGAGCCAATTCGTTGTCATCGAGCTCGCGCTCGATCCTTGTGACGGCGCGGTGGAAGACATTCACCGTCGACCAAAGCAGATCTTCGAGGTCGGGTTCGAGGCGGGTGTCGGTGAGCGCCACCACGAGGGCATCGAAGATGTCGGCGATACTGCTCGTGAGGATTTCCGCTTCGGGGAGAGGCCGTGGATCGGGTTCGTCGTGGAAAGGGCGGTAGCCATAGAGTTGGAGCTCGTTGAGGACTTGATCGGTCGGTGATGAGCTATGCGGCTCGAATTCGTCATCGCGGTCAGTGGTCATTTGGCTTTCCTCGTCGGATCGGCCGCGCCCATCGCGGCCTTCAGGGCGACGAAGGCGGTGAGCGGAACGGATCTGCACCCGGAGCGTAGCGGACGGCCGAAGCGCCAGCGGAGGACCTCTGGGGCCGACTATTTTGTCTCGCGATGTAAAGGCGGCTTTGCCGCCGACGGAAAATAGTCGGCCCTCGAGGTTGCCGGTCCGGGCCGCTTGCCACTCGATCGCCCTCTTAGAAGGCCGTGGGTGCGGTCCTATCCGCCCTCGAGGAAAACGCAATTGACCGGGCGCACTCTGACGAGATTGCCGTGCCCTTCATCGCCATCCCGGCTATTCCGCTAGCTCCATGAACCGAGCGACGTCCTGCGCCGCGATCTGCACACGGATCGACGCCCGAAGTGCCTCGATCCCAAGGAGCCGCAGATCTTCGTTGAAGTCGCCTAAGGTAGGCGACAGCGTGATCGCCTCTATCCCGTCTTCCTGCGCCCGGTCGATCAATGTCGCCACAGCGCCATCACCCGCGGGGTCGTCATCGCGAGCAATGTAAAGCCGCCGCAATGTGTCGGGGAACAGGATGGCGGCAAGATTCGCGGCCGAGAGCGCCGCTGCCATCGGCATATTTGGCAGAGCGCATTTGAGCGACAACATCGTCTCAATACCCTCGCCAGCAGCCATCACTTCGCCAGCGATACCAAATCGGACGGCGTGACCAAGGAGATCGCCCATTGCTCGTCTCGGCGTGTCGAGCGGCGCCTTGCCAAGGGTCGCTTCGCTGAACCCAGTAAGTATCCCCCGGCAAAGCCGGGGGCTTTAGAAAGTAAGCCGCTCAAAGCGGCTTCTTGAACCGTTGGCGCAATCTCGTCGGCGACCCTAATCGGCAAGGGAGTGCACTTCCCTCCCACTTCGAAACGAATAGTCCTTGAATTTACGTCCCGATCCGAACCAGCTCACCCATTCGCACGGGTCCATCGTTGGGTTGCCAATCGTGCGCTTGGCTGTTCACCGTTGGTGACCCTCGATGGACTCCAGGAAACGTCAAACTTCTACTGCCACCCCGGCAGAGCCGGGGGAACTCTCAACTCGTTTTAGCTTTGGAGATCTTGGTTCATTTGCAAGTTGCGCCTTCGCGAGCCACGATCTTTCCTTGATGAACCACGAACTGACGCGGTGGATGGCCCCCGACAGCTTCGGGAATGCAAGAGGCAGCGATCGTGAAGAAATTCGCGGGATTGTCGACTGCAATGCCGTAATTCCCGACCGAAAGGGCCTTGGCACCAGAGGCCGAAACGACATCGAAGGCGACAGCGACGAGGTCGTCGCGACGAAAATCGCTCTTCCAGCCGATGAGGGCGGCGCGCTCGAGCATATCGGCATTCCCGTAGGGTGACCAGGTATCGCGCACGTCGTCATTGCCCGCGAACACATTCACTCCGGCGTCGCGCAGCATCAAGATCGGAGGGATGATGCTGCCTCCCGCCCCGTGCGTGGCGATCGATACGCCAGTCCGACCCAACAGCTCGGCGGCACCATGCGCCGCGCGCTCGGCGACCATGCCGAGGCAGAAGGCGTGACTGATCGTTACCTTACCTTCGAGGCCCAGCGCCTTGGTCCGGGCGCAAATCTCCTCGAGGCTGAACAGACCGAGCTCTCCAGGCTCGTGCAAATGGATATCGACGGGGACGCCTTTCTTGTCTGCTAACGCGAAGATCGCGTCCAGCTGTCCGCGTGCATCGCGATCGATCACGGAAGGATCGATCCCGCCGACGAGATCGGCACCGGCGGCGAGCGCGGCCTCCATCAAATCGATAACGCCGGGGCATCGCACCACGCCTCCCTGGGGAAAAGCGACGATCTCGATCGTCACCCGATCCCCGTAGGCTTCGCGAACCGCGAGGATCTCTTCCAAGGGAGCAAGGCCCATTTCCAGATGGATATCGACATGCGTCCTGACATGCGCAGTGCCGTTTGCGATGCACCGGTCGAGCAACAGAGCTGCTCTCTGTCGTGCAGGCACCGGCAATTTGGGCAGAATCTCCTTGTCCGTTTCGATCCGGCTCATTCGCGTCGGACCGGCCGAATGAGGCATCCAGGGCAGGCCGAACAATGTCTTGTCGAGATGCATATGACCGTCGACGAGGCCAGGGAGGACGAGATTGCCGCCTAGGTCGACGACATGGGCATTTGTCGGCTCAACCACCTTACCTATCGACGTAATCCGCTCATTGCTGACGACGATATCCGTCAGCCCAATCTCCGGAAGTAATGCATTTTGGAAGATCGTCGTCTTGTCGCTCATCGTGCGCATTTCTCCGAATGCCTCATTGTCCGTGAATTCGGCGATTCTCGCTATCGAAGTCTGGCCTCAGCGTCGCGAACCGACATGATCGCCTGCAAGCTGGAGCGCTCTCTTCAAGAGCACGACACCGCGTCCGATGTCGGCCTCGTCGAAATCGAAGGTCGTGGCGTGGTGCCCCGCGGCGAGGTCGCTTCCGAGGATGAAATAGGCAGCGTCTCCACCGCAGTCCTGGACGCGGCGCATGAAATAGGCTGCGTCATCTCCGCCTCCGAGCGGCCACGCATCGAGCACCTCGTCAAAATCCGGAATGGCTTGTGCAGATTGGCGCAGCAATCGGGTGGCTCCCTCGCTGCTCGGCGCTCCGATCGTCCGGCCCATCTCATCGATTGCGACCTCGCAGCCATGCGTCAGAGCCGCGCCATCGAGGACGCTCCTTGCCCTCTTTTCCATATGCTCGAGCGCTTCTTCGACCCCGCCGCGGACCTCTATCTCCATCCTCGCGGAATTTGCGATGATGTTGCGGGCGCTGCCGGCCTTGAGGCGACCAACATTCACCTGCGTCGCGAACCGACCGTGACGCGGTAGCGCATAGAGGAAGGTTGTCGCCTGGGCCGCGGCAAGAAGGGCGTTGCGCCCAGCCTCGGGGTTACCGCTCGCATGGGCAGCTTGACCGGAGAAGCGGACATCCCATTTCGTGGAGAACATCATGTCGCTCGCGCTCACCGCGAGCTTGCCCGAGGGGAGATCGCAGCCGAGATGCAAGGCGAGGAAAATGTCGACGTCATCGACGATGCCCGCTGCCACCATGGGATGGGCACCGCGCCCTCCTTCCTCCGCAGGCTGGAAGATGAGGCGCAATGTCCCCGACCAATCGTGTGCTGTGCGAGCCGCAACCTCGGCAAGCGCAAGACCGATCGTCGCATGCCCATCATGGCCGCAGGCATGCATCAGCCCCTGCCGCTCCGAGGCAAAGCCCAGACGGTAGGGCCGATGCGCCTGGTTGCTCGCTTCGACGAGCGGCAAGGCGTCGACATCGAAACGCATGGCAATGATCGGGCCGTCCCCGGACGATAATTCGGCGACGATGCCAGTCATTCCATCTCCCATGCGATCGATGAAATCCTTCCGCGCTCCACTCGCAATGGCCGTGGCGCGTGCCGCCGCGATGATGGACGGGTCCGGAACGCCCAGCATTTCCTTCCTGTCCATCACCTGCTCACCCATGCGAAGGCGGTAGCCGAGCGCTTCGAGGCGCTCCGCGATCTTCGCTTGCGTGCGATATTCGGTGAAGCCGAGCTCGGGATATCGATGCAGGTCGCGGCGAAATTCCAGCCATTCCTGGATTCGCTGCCCGACGACAACCTCCTCCGCTCTTGTCATTGAACGTCTCCGTACGGGCGCCCCCCGATCAAGGCGAAGAGCGGCCCCACGGACGTACCCTCCCCAAGACCGAGAATTCGCCGCCGCAGGTCGTGGGCCCTATCGGCACCGACGACCGGATCGGCCAGGGAATGGAACTTCGCCTCGATCCCGCCGGGAGGCCATGGGGACGCCACCCCGCGGAGAGCCACAGGAACACGCCGTTCGAGGCGCCGCCCGTCGTGAGTGGTGATCCGCACGACCGACATGGATTTGCGCTCCTCGCTGAAATGGCGATCCTGTGCTTCGCGATCAACGACCATGCGCACATTGTCGGCGATGGTCTGAATCGACGGGTCGTTCAGCGTGGCCTCGCTATACCATTGCGGACCTTTGGGTAGACCCGCAATGGTCACCGCCATAGTCCAAGGCAGACTGAACTTGGCGTCGACCATCGTCCTCGGGCGGCGTTCGGCAAAATTCTCCACCACGTCCTCGAAGGTACCGACCTCGACATCGAGAATGTCGGCAGCGCGCAATTGACCTTCGCGCATCAGATGCTCGGTCGCCTCGAGCGCAGCATGCACCCAGCGACAGGCTGGGTAAGGCTTGAAGCTAAGCTCCTCGACCGTCCACCGCTCGCCCAGCCGCTCGGTGAATTTGGCAGGATCGCAACGGTCCGATCCTGCCATGATCCAAAAGCCGGTCTCGCCGTCGAGAATATCTCGGCTGCCATGCCAGCCGGCCACAGCGAGGCACGCTGCCTTGACGCCGTTCTCCGCCTGAGAGGCAACGACATCCTTTGGCGACGAAAGGGGCCTGCTCGTCCAATTCCATTTGCGGGCGGCGGGCACTGCCGACATCGTCCCGGCGAGGCCAAATGCATCGTGAAAGGCAAGCTCGTCGAGTCGCAGCAGGCGTCCGGCGGCAACCGCGGCACCGAATGCCTGATGCACGGCGACACCCCAGACCCGAGCATGACATTCAGGGGTAGGCTGGATGGCCTCGATGATCCGATCCGCGGCCTCGTAGCTCGCGATGACGGCCGTCAACAGCTCCTGCTCGGTCGCACCCTTGTATTCGGCGGCGGCGAGGGCAGCCGGAATGACGCTCGCCCCGGGATGGCCCATGCCCTTGCCGTCGCGTTCGAAGGCGTCGTCGTAATCGAGCGCATTGGCGTGCACGCCGTTCAAAAATGCCGCGAGCGGCATCGAGGTGCGCCAACCCCGACCGCTGGCGGTTGCTTGCGAGCTTCCGCCCAACGCCCGCACGTATTCGCCGGCTTGCCGCGCGAGTTCCGTGCGCGATCCGCCAAGCATGCAGCCAACACTGTCGAGCATCGCGAGTCTCGCCGCGGAACGCGCTCGCTCGGGCACATCGGCATAACCCAGTTCCCGCGCGAACTCGACGAGCCGGCGCGTGACAGATTCGGAAGCGCCACTCATGAATTCAGCTTTCCCGCTTTCCCGCTTGACTGCCGTTTCGCGAAACCTAGTATCCTGTATACAAAATTGCGTTGGTCAACCCACTATCCACCAATCGAGGTGCAGCGTGTCGATCGTGATGCCGAATGATGTGGAGCTCGACGTCATGGTGGCTGCCATGAAGCGTCTCCTGAAGACCAGCGCCCGCATGTACATGCACCTCACGAAAGCGACCATCGAGCGCTTCGGCCGCGAAGGCGAGATGACCATCCGCAAGGGCTTGCGTCTTTACGGATATTGGCGCGGGACCGAAATGCGAGAGGCCCATCATGCGATGGGGCTCGAGATCAATATGAAGAACCTGATCGGTTGCTGGGACAATGCCAGCACCTACATCGTCAAGGATTCGATGGAAACGGAGGGCAGCTTCCAGCCCTACGATACGCGCTTCGATGTGCATTATTGTCCTGCCGCCGAAGCTTGGAAGGACGCCGAGTTCCACCAATGGGGCCACGTCTATTGCGACGAGTTCCACCAGGCTTGCGCCTCGACCTATCATCCGGACGGCAATGTCGTGATCCCGCAAAATCTCATGAAGGGAGATGATCACTGTCATTTCCAATGGATCATGCCGCCGAACGCCCAGAAGCTGGAATTAGGCGCGCCGAGCGAGCTCGGAGTGAAGCTCGCGCGCGACTATCACGCGAGTACCGATCTCGAGGCTGCCTGGCGGTCCTTGAAGCGCAGCAATCGCCTCGTGGGAGGACGCTTCTACACGCATGCGCGGGTGATTCTCGAACGCCATGGCGAGGCCGGCCGCGAGGTCATCAAAGAAGCGCTCGGACGTTGGGGCACGGAGCGCGGACAAAAATTGCGAGCCGAGCATGAAGCTTCCGGGATCGAGCCGACGCTCTCGAACTTCATTCAACGGCATGACATGCCGGCCGCCATCGTTTGGCGGCAACAGGCGACCCTCACCTCCGGCGGTGCGGTGATGGAGATCGCCGAGACACCACATGAAGAGGCCTGGCAAGATCTCGGCGCCATCGATTATGGTGCGTTATGGTATGAAGGCTCATATCCGTCGATGGTCCAATCCTATTTGCCGGGGGCAAGCGCCGTTTGGACCAAGCTCCGCTCACGGGGCGATGAGGTGAACCGGCTCGAAATTCGGCTCACCTGAACGCAAAGGGAGTGCCCGGCATGATTAGCGACAAGTCTGCCTCGATAACCCGCAAGGACCTCTTGGCTTTACTCGGAGGCGGCATCCTTGCGGCCGGATCCGGCGCCAAGATGGCATCGGCCGCAGATCGCTCGATTCTCAAGATCAGCTTCCGCTCGTCGATCAAGAGGCTCGACCCGGCCTTCACCATATCGAGCGACGAATACATCGCCACGCAAACGATCTACGATAATCTGACCCGTCTCGACGCCAATCTCGGCGTGATTCCGGGAGTGGCGGAATCCTGGTCCTCACCCGATAGCGGGAAAACCTGGACATTCAAGTTGCGCAAGGGCGTGCGTTTTCATCACGGGCGCGAACTCGAAGCCGAAGACATCGTCTTCAGCGCGCGTCGCGTGCTCGACCCGAAGGCCGGCTCCCCGGGACGCCGGGCGATCGGCCCCATCGCAGATGTCGTGGCAAATGATCCCTCGACGGTGACCTTCACGCTCGAAGGCCCGTTCGCCGATTTCCCGGCGATCATGTCGGGCACATTCATGCGCATCGTGCCCCGCGATGCGAGCGAGAATCTCGATCAAAAACCTGTTGGAACCGGACCTTTCCGCTTCACGGAGTGGGTGCCCGGCCAAGCTGTCAAGCTCGCCCGCAACGCCGATTACTGGATGCCCGGCTTGCCGAAGCTCGATGAGGTCTGGCTCGTGAGCTATCCGGTCCAGGCCGCCGAGCAAGCCGCCTTGAGCTCGGGCGAAACACAAATGATGTGGGAGGTGCAAACGAGCCTAGAGCCGGCCGTAAGGAAGCTCTCGAACATTGCGATCACCGAGATCCCGAGCACCGCCTTCCAACCCCTCGTGATGCGCAGCGACCGCCCGCCTTTCAACGACCCGCGAGTTCGCCAGGCCGTGAAGCATGCGATCAATCGCGATCTCGTCATGAAGTTCGTGTTGCAGGGTCATGGCTCGGTGGCGCAAGACACGCCAGTTGCGTCATCGAGCGCGTTCTTCAACAAGGTGATGGCGCCGCCTTATGACCCCGCCAAAGCGCGCGCGCTTCTCGCAGAAGCCGGGGTCGCGGGGCAAATGTCGCTGCGCCTTTTCGCGTCGAATGAGCGGGTCGGCTGCATCGAGCAGGCTCAGGTCATCAAACCGATGCTGGAGGCCGTCGGTATCAAGGTCGAGATCCAGCAAGTCCCTTGGGATCGCTTCAATGCCGAGATTTGGAAAAAGGAAACCCTTTTCATCAGCAACTGGGTCGGTCGGCCGACGATAGACGAGGAGCTCTATCCATATTTCCACAGCACGGGGTCGTGGAACGAGTACAATTACGCAAACCCGGAGGTCGACCGTCTGCTCGATCAGGCGCGGCGCCAGCTCGATCTATCGCAGCGCAAAGCCGACTACGCGAAGGTGCAGGAGATCCTGTCGGCGGAAGGACCGGCGATCATCTGTTACTTCTCAAACTATATTTCGGCCAAGTTGTCGTCGCTCGAGGATACGCCGGCCAGTCCTCTCAAATGGCTCGACCTGCGTGAATCACGATTCAAGACGTGACGCCTAAACGGAGCGCAAGCTCGGGACGCGTCTTATATTTGGCGCGAAAGATCTTAGCCGCGGCCCTTTGGGCCGTGGGGACGCTGCTCTTCTCATCGGTGCTCGTCTTTTCGGCAACGCAGCTGATGTCGGGAAACGTCGCGCAAATGATCCTCGGGACATTTGCGACGCCCGACGCGATCGCAGCGTTGGAGGTAAAACTCGGCCTCGACCGACCTGCTGTCGTGCAGTTCGCGTCTTGGCTCGGCCGGATCCTAACCGGAGATTTCGGAGAATCTCTGCGATTGTCGCTGCCGATCGCACCTATCCTGCTTAAGAATCTCGAATTGTCTCTGATCCTCGCCTGCACCTCGCTAGCTCTCGTATGTCTCATCGGAATTGCCGCAGGAGTCATTGCAGCGTTGCGGCATGGTACGGTGACTGACCGAGCGCTGAGCGCTCTCTCGCTCCTCGGCATTTCCATGCCCGAATTCGTCACCGGCAGTCTCCTTATCCTGCTGTTCTCGAGCGTGCTGCCAATCTCCGGCTATGTGACGTTTTCGGAGGGTTTGGGCACATGGGTTGCCCACCTTGTCTTGCCGGTGACGACGCTCACCTTCATCATGCTCGCCCATGTTATGCGTACCGCACGCATTTCCATGATCGACGCCTTGGCGGCCCCTTACACACGCACTGCCATTCTGAAAGGCCTTCCGTTTTCGACAGTCGTTATGAAGCATGCGTTACGCAATGCGCTCCTGCCGACAGTCACAGTTCTGGGGATCAATGTCGGCTATCTCGTCGGCGGCATCGTCATCGTCGAGATGGTCTTCTCCTATCCTGGGCTCGGACGGTTGACCATCTTTGCGTTGCAGAACCGCGACGTGCCTCTCATTCAAGCCTGCACCTTGTCGATGGCCGCAATCTATATCCTGGCGAGCTTCGTGACCGAGATCGTCTATCTCCTGCTCAATCCGCGCTTGCGGGATGGCATATGAGCACTGCCGCAAGCATTCAGAACAGGAGCGGCTGGGGCCTGACCATCGCCATGAGCGCGATTGCTCTCGTCTTCGGGTTCATCCTCATCGCGCCGGTCATTCTCCCCCTCGATCCCGAAGCCATGTCGCCGGAATTCATTCTGGCACCGCCGAGCGTCGAGCATTGGGGTGGCACCGACAATCTCGGGCGCGACATCCTGACGCGAACGCTTTTCGGCGCTCGCTCGACCCTATCACTCGCGCTTGCCGCCACTTTGCTTGGCGTGGCGCTGGGAGCCGTGATCGGCATGTTCGCGGGCTATACACGCGGCTTGACAGACAAGCTCTCGATGCGTCTTGCGGATGCTGTGATGGCGCTGCCCTCTCTCGTGCTCGCCATGCTCGCCCTTGTCGTCTTCGGCAATGGTCCCGGCGCGGTGCTCGGTGCCATCGCGATCGTCTTCATTCCGCGCGCCGCCCGGATCATGCGTAGCGTCGTCTTGGATCTAGCGACGCGCGACTTCGTCGTTGCCGCGAGCGTGATCGGCGAGAGCCGCATCTCGGTCCTGATGCGGGAAATCCTCCCCAATATGTGGCCGAACCTGCTTGTCGAAGCCTCTCTGCGCTTTTCCTACGCGATCTTGCTCATCAGCTCGCTCGGCTATCTCGGCATTGGCGTGCAACCGCCGACCCCGGATTGGGGACTGATGATCGCCGATTCCTCCGCCTACATCACGACCGCTCCTTGGATGGTCATCTGGCCAGCTGGCGGCATCGTCGCTTCCGTCGTCGCCGTCAATCTTCTCGGCGACAGTTTGCAGGAGCGATTCGCGGCGTGGCGGCGCGGCCGCATGTCCCATGTCTGAGCCGCTCCTGTCGCTCGACAATATCAGTGTTCGCTATGGCGGAAGTTCCGTCAGTGCCGTGCGGGACCTGTCCTTGTCGCTTGCTCCTGGCGAGATCCTGGGGCTCGTCGGAGAATCCGGTTCCGGCAAGACGACGGTCGGCTATGCCATTCTGGGTCACCTCGGAGCCGGCCGAGTGAGCGGCGGGTCGATCCGCTTTGCCGGCAGGGACCTCTTGGCATTTCGCAAGGCCGATTGGGCGAGGGTGCGTGGGCGGGAAATCGGCATGGTCTATCAGGAGCCGCAATCGGCCCTGAACCCCGCCTATTCCGTCGGAGAGCAGATCGCGGAAGGCTTGCGTCATCATTTCAGGTTCAGCGCGGATGAGGCGCGAAGCCGTGCGCTCGATTGGATCGAGCGCGTACATTTGCCACAGCCCTCCGCCATCTATCGGCGGTTCCCGCATCAGCTTTCCGGCGGCCAGCTCCAGCGAGCCGTCATCGCTATGGCGTTCGCGCTCGAGCCCAAGCTCGTCGTCATGGACGAGCCGACGACGGGGCTTGACGTCACGACCCAGGCCCGCATCCTCGAGCTCGTCGCGGGCCTTTGCTCGAGCACTCGGGTGGGGCTTCTCTACATCAGCCATGACCTCGCCGTTGTCGCGGAGTTATGCGACCGTGTCATCGTCATGCACCGCGGACGCATGGTCGAGGAGGGCGCCGCCAGAGAGGTGCTTGCCTCGCCACTGCATCCGTATGCGCAACGCCTGGTCGCCTCGATTCCCGATCTCCATCGGCGCCGAACCTTGCCTCAAAGCGGTGCTCCGCGCGATTTGCAGGCACCTGTAGACGAGGGCTGTTCCTACCGTGCGCGGTGCCAGGGAGCAGTGTCTGCTTGCGCGAGCGTCGAGGGAAGCGCAATCGAAAGGGTGGGCGAGCGCTCCGTCAGGTGCTGGCGAAGCCGAGAGGTGGTCGCAGTCACGCCTATCGACCTGCCGGCTTCTGCCCCACGAGATGACACACCGACCCTTCTGGAGCTTGCCGGCGTGGAGAAAATCTATCGCGCGCACGGCCACACGACGCTTGCCTGTACCGGCATTACGTTCGACGTGAAGCTCGGAGAATGTGTAGCGCTCGTTGGCGAAAGCGGGTCGGGCAAGACCACGCTCGCGCGCTGTGTTCTGGGGTTGGAAACGCCCGAGAAGGGGCAGATACGCCTCGACGGCCTAACTTTGCCACCGCGCGTCCATGATCGCTCGCGCTCCCTCCGCCGTCGAATGCAACTCGTCTTTCAGAACCCGGACGGATCGCTGAATGGACGCCGCACCATCGGTGAAACTCTTCGCAGGCCCCTGTTGATCCATGGGCGTGCCGGGACCGAAGGGGCCGCCGACCAAATAGGGCGCGAATTGCTGTCGAGTGTCGATCTGCAGAGCGATTATCTCGAGCGCTACCCGCATGAACTCAGCGGCGGTGAGAAGCAGCGCGTAGCGATCGCGAGGGCGCTCGCCTGCGAGCCGGATCTCATCGTTTTCGACGAGCCGGTTTCGTCACTCGATGTCTCCGTGCAAAGCACGATTCTCGACCTTTGCCGGCGGCTCCAGGCGAGCAACACAATATCGTTTCTGTTCATCACCCATGATCTTGGGGTGGTGCGCCAGGTCGCGGACCGCGTTCTCGTGATGCACCTCGGCGAAATCTGCCACATGGGCAGCGTCGACTCGCTCTTCACGCCGGATGCCGCGCCCTATGTGCGCAATCTTGTGGCTTCCATACCGGGGCAGGCGATACCGTCCAGCATCAATACCCTCCGAAAATCCATCAGCGCTCGCGAGCCAGCGCAGGGCGGCGGCGAACGAACGCTCACCCGGACTTGACGCGGCGTCGACTTTGGTTGCCTCGCTCCATCAAGCAGGCGCGGATCACTTCATGGGACAGCTCGATGCTCTGACGCATCTTCATCGCCGCGGCTGACGCGTCTCGCTTTGCGAGAGCGGCCACCAATTCGGTGTTGTTCCTCACCGAATTCACGCGTGCCGATCGCGACATTCGATAAGCGAGAAAGCGATATCGCAAAGCTTGCTTGTGGATTGAGTTCAGCAGCCCGAGGAGCGGAACGTTACGCGCCGCGCTGAAGATTCGTTGGCTCATCTCGACATTCGCGCGGAAATGGCCAAGGACGTCATCAGTCTTCAGCATGCGCTCACAGCGTTGGTGGATCCTGCGGATACTCTCCAATTCTTGCGCGGTGGCATTTGCCGCGGCCAGCTCGCAGGCGAGCACCTCGAGCACGATACGGCATGCATAAAGCTCGTCGAGATTCTCGACCGTAAGCTTCGAGACCCGCACCCCGCGTCGCGGCTCTCGCACCACGAGGCCATCCCGTTCGAGGATGCGCAGGGCCTCACGGATCGGCGAGCGACTCACACCCGTCTTGCGACAAATTATCTCCTCCGTCAGCTTGACCCCGTCGGGGAGCGTTCCCTCGACGATTGCCTTTTCGATGACGGCTGCCACGCCCGGAGCCAAGGTCGGGCGATCGTCGAACCGGAACTGAGGGAGCGAGATGATTTCGGCTGCCATGAGAACGAAGCTGGTCGAAGCGAGGGGCATGACATATTGCGCATCCGCAGTCGATTCAATCTCCCGTTGAGAGTGCCGGCGAGACCGGCCACACGACGCGTGCGGCCAGAGCACTGCCTGACATAGGACAGGAAACGGCTAGCCGGAAATCGGCCATGCCGGGGAAAACAAGTCAGTCCTGCCAGCTGAAACGGGGCCGGAATCCGAGCAGGCGCTTGGCCTTTGCGGTGGCCCAGAACGATTGACGCCCCGCGATCTCCTGACGTAATTCAGCATCGGAATAGGCGGCGCGCAGAAGCTCGCGGCTGTCCTGCGGCATTACGGTGTCATCGCTCGAGATCACGAAGGCGTCGAAGCCGATCTTTTCGTATTGCAGAGCGAGCCGCAAAGCCTGTGCGGCATCGCGCGCATCGACATAGTTCCAAAGGCTGTGCGCGTGACGAGCGATATCGAATTGCGCGAAGCCTTCATAATATTCCGGATGCGCCACCCAGGCGAGGCGCAGCGCAATGAGCTTCATCCCCGGCTCCCAATTCGCGAATTGCTGCGCCATCTGCTCTTCCAGCAGCTTGACCATTCCGTAGGTGGTGGTTGCCCGGAGGGGCGAGTCCTCATCAATCGGCAATGGCGGCAGCGATCGAAACGGAGCCCCGTGTACCGCCTCGCTCGACGCGAAAACCACATTGCGGATACGGGCCAGTCGTGCGGCCGCGAAGACGTTGTGGGTGGCCTGAATATTATTGGCGAACAGTGCCGGGTTGGGCAGATGGCCCGGGCCGGGGATCGCTGCGAGGTGCACGATCGCGTCGACGCCGCCGTGACGGTTATCCACCGGCGTCAGCGCCGCAATCGTCTGGCCAAAATCCGTGAAGTCGACGCTCACAAAGGGACAACCCTGATCCGTGGCGGCCTTCATCCTGTCGAGACTGACCACGTCCCAACCATTCCCGAGCAACTCCGCCACAACCTTTCGGCCAAGGCGGCCGGCTCCGCCGGTGACTGCAACTCTCATCTCGCCTCCTCACAATTCGGAAGCCCAATCTATCGCCAAATAACGGCTTCGGGGCGTGCATTGCGCAATCACGCCTCTGATTGCTCATTCTACGGCTCTCGATTCCACTATAATCAAGCGTTGCGGCTGCATTCACCTCGGGGTTGAAGCGCTAGCGCCAAGAATAGCGAGACGGAGTTAGATTTTTCAAAATCAGCGGTGAACAAAACCCTATTCACTGCCCAGCATTCGCCAATTGACGCGCGCTCTCATGGAGAGCGTTATGTCAGGGCGCGCTAGAAGGTTCGAGTAGTCGCGTCGCGATCAGGTGCAGCAATTTTGTGCAGCGGCATTCGGCAACAGCACTGCCGGATGCTGATCGACAAGGTCGAAGAATGACCGCGACTGCCGCATTCCAAGGATTGGTCATGCCTAGCGATACACCACCCAATGCTGCGTCTCGGCTCAAACCGCTATTGTCGCCGCGCTCGATCGCTATCGTCGGCGCGTCGCAAAAAGAGGGGCGCGTTACCGGCGCCGTGCGTAATCTCATCGAGCTCGGCTTTAAGGGCGGCGTCTATCCCGTCAACCCGAAATATCAGACCGTCATGGATCTTCCGTGCTTTCCGAGCCTTAGGGAAACGCCTGAACGCGTCGACCTTGTCGTCGTGGGAGTTCCGAGCGAAGCCGTTATCTCGGTACTGAAAGAAGCGCATGGGCTCGGCATTCCAGCGGCCGTCGTGATGTCGAGCGGCTTTGCCGAGGCTGGTGAAGTCGGGCGTCGACGGCAGGCGGAGCTGCAGGCTTTCATTAAAGAAAGCGGGATGCTGTTATGCGGTCCGAATTGTCTTGGCATCGTCAATGTTCGTGAGCGCGTCTGCGGCTATCACAGCACCTCACCCAAGCATCTCCGGGCGGGTGACGTTGCGGTCATCGCACAAAGCGGTACGGTCGTGGTGGCGCTCGTGCGCGGCGAGAAGCCTATCGGATTCAGTTACATCGTATCATCCGGGAATGAGGTTGGATGCACCTCGGCCGACTATCTGCAGCATTTTGTCGAGGACCCGGGTTCTCGTGTGCTCGCCACCTTTCTCGAAGGCATCAACAATCCCGAGCGGTTCGTGGTGGCAGCCGAGAATGCGAGGCGCGCCGGAAAACCTATAGTGTTGGTGCGGACGGGCCGCACAGAGCTCGGCAGGGCCACGAGCGCTTCGCATACGGCAAGTCTCGCTGGATCTTACGAGGTGCAGAGCGCCATATTTCGCCAGACAGGCATCATCCATTGCGACGATCTCGACGAGTGGATGCAAGCCATCGAGATGTGCCGATTTGCAAGACCTCCCAAGGCGGGAGGCCTTGGATTCGTCGGCGTCTCGGGTGGCGAGAATGCGCTCGTTCTCGATCACGCCGTGGAGTTCGGGATCGACGTTCCTGCCTTATCCGAATCGGGAAAAGCGGCGCTCGCGGAATACCTGCCATGGTTCGGGCCGAAACAGAATCCCGTGGACGTCGCGGGCAGCTCGCTCGAGCGGGTCGAGACCTTCCGACGCTCGCTGCGCATCCTCGCTGCCGAGCCTGGGATCGGGGTCCTCATGGCATCGCAAGACAGCCCTGCCGTTTACGACATTCCCTCGGCTCAAGCGCTCGCAGATGTCGCGCGAGACAGCGACAAATGCTTCGTCTTCCTGAACAACTTTTCCCGCCCGCCGGATCCGAAAGTAGCGGAGATATTGAGGGAGGCCGGCATTCCCTGTCTCGAAGGTCTCGCCCCTGGGATGAAGGCCCTCAAGGCATTCCTCGACTTCCATTTGCGACCTTTCTCGCCACCACCGCCTTCGTTCGAGACGAGGCGCGTGAGCGCAAGGCGCGGGAAATCATCCGGGAAGCAACGGGCACGATGCTCGCCGAGGACGCCAGCAAGCGGATTCTCGCTCTTTATGGACTTCCCATCGTGGAAGAGAGAGCGGCGAAGAATACCGAACAGGCGATCGAGGCCGCTGAAGCGCTCGGCTATCCGGTAGCCGTGAAGGCACTCTCCGCTGATATTGCGCATAAGGCCCAAATAGGTGGTGTCGAGCTTCACCTGCATTCGGCCATCGAGGTCGGCCAAGCGGTGGAGCGTGTTCGAACGGCCGTTGCGGCGAATGCCGGCGGCGCGCGTCTCGATGGTGTCTTGGTGCAACCCATGCTGCGAGGCGGCATCGAGCTGATCTTGGGCGTCAAACGCGATGAACAGTTCGGCCACATGATCGTCTTCGGCCTGGGCGGCGTGCTCGTCGAAGCCATTCGCGCCTTCACAATGCGCAAAGCGCCGATTTCGGAGATCGACGCTACCGAGATGATCGCCGAAATCACGGGCCTTGCACGCATTCTCGAGAAATACGGCAAGGGCAAGATCGATCTCGTCGCGCTCATCAAGCCGATGCTCATCAGCCTTTCGGAACTCGTGCAGGAGATCGGCGATCTCGTTCAGGATATCGACGTCAACCCTGTCATCCTAGATCCGAAAACAGGGCAGGGCATCGTTGCCGATGCCCTCATCGTTCGCCGCAGCCCGACCTGATGCTGGGCAGCCCAAGCGACGACCTGCACATGATTTGATCGGCCTGACATGCATCGGCAGCCGATGCACCATACAAAGAGGGAGATCGGAATGAGCGTCACGCATCGTCCAACTCGCAGATGGGTCAACCTCGCGGGCTCGTCGCTGGCGCTCGGGGGCGCCGCTGCATCCTTCTTCGGACCTGCACAGCAGGCGCGTGCAGATGACAATGTCGTCGTCTTCGCGGGCTGGGGAGGCGTGATCATCAAGTCGGAGCGGGCACAATATTTCGACGCTTTCGAGAAAGCGACTGGCATCAAGGTTATAGAGGTGACGGACACCAACCTCGCCAAGCTGAAGACCATGGCCGAGACCGGTAACGCCGAATGGGACCTTGTCCAGGCGCTCGGCCTCTGGCTTCCACCATCGGCGTCAAAGACGCCTCTTTGGGAACCTGTCGACTATTCGGTCATCACTACGGACGGCATTCCCGACGCGCTCAAGCTGACCAACGGTGTCGGCGTTCAGACCTTCGCCACTACACTCGCCTACAACACGGATGCCTTCCCGGCAGGTAAAGGACCCGCGAGTTGGGCGGATCTTTTCGATCTCAAAAAATTCCCTGGCAAGCGCGGCATGTACAATTCGCCCCGCGAGACGCTCGAAGTGGCGCTCATGTCGGACGGCGTTCCCACCGATAAGCTCTATCCGCTCGACGTGGACCGGGCGCTCAAACGTCTCGACCAGATCAAGAACGACATCGTCTGGTGGGACAAGTGGCCGCAAGGCGCCAATCTCCTGGCTTCCGGCGAGTATGTCGCATCCATGTCGTCGCATGATGTCGTGCGGGGGCTCATCGCCCAGGACTCGTCGACGCCGCTGCACCAGATCTGGAACGCGGCGCCCGCTTGCATCATGACGACCGACTTTCTGGCGATCCCGCATGGCGCGAAGCACAAAGCGGCAGCCCAAAAGCTCATGAGCTGGATGCTGGATGCCAATCATCAAGCGGCACACGCGAAGGCGACACATATCGGTCCTTCCAACGCGAAAGCCTTGGCGATGCTCGACGCGGAAACGCGCGAAGAGCTGCCGACCTACCATTTTCAGAAAGGCGAGTTGATCACTCGCAACGACGAATTCTGGGCGGCGAACTTCGTGCCGCTAACCGAGCGTTTCAACCTCTGGAAACTCGGCAAGTAATTTTGTCCGGCGAAGCCTAGCCCGCGTGAGCACGGCAGTCCCGGGCGCAAGACAATCGCCCGTAGATGTGCTCTTCTCGAGCCGCGCGCTGACGCGTCTCGGACCGGCGCTGCTCGGCTTGCCGGGCATCTTCCTCATTCTCGCATTCTTCGTGGCGCCGGTCGCGTTGATTCTGGGGGGCAGCGTATTCTCGCCGGAATTTACGATAGCTCGATACGAGCATGTCTTCGGCTTGCCGGTCTATTGGCTGGTTTTCTGGATCAGCATCAAGATCGCACTGATTTCGACGCTGATCAGCCTCGTCGCCAGCTATCTTGTCGCGACAGGCTTGCTCTTCGCGCGGCCGGCTATTCGTACTGCCATGCTGGCCGCAATTCTCGTACCGTTTTGGACGAACGTGCTCATCCGCTGTTATGCCTGGATCTTGATCCTGCAGAAGAGCGGCTTGGCCAATTCGCTCTTGGTCAACTCGCTACACATCTTCGCGCAGCCCTTGCCGCTACTTTTCAACCTGACTTCGGTGCTCATCGGCCTCGTGCATTACTTGATACCCGTCACGATCCTGGTCCTCTACACGTCCATGCAGAGGATCGATCTGCGGCTGGTCCAGGCTGCGAAAGGGCTCGGCGCCAATCCCTTGAGAGCGTTCTTCTCCGTGTTTGTCCCGCTTAGCATGCCCGGAGTCTATGCCGCTTCGATGCTGGTCTTCGTTATCGCTCTGGGCTTTTTCGTCACACCTGCGCTCCTGGGCGGCCCTCAAGAAATAACGGTTGCCATGCAGGTCAGCACCTATTTCACCGACACGGTCGATTGGGGACTCGGCTCGACGTTGGCGACCATACTTCTGATATCGACGCTGGTGTTCATTGCCATGTATCTTGCTATCCAGCGCAGGCCTCTCACGTGATGAGGCGTTGGCGCGACCCGTGGAGGATCGGCGCTATTGCGGCCCAAGCGTTTGTTGGGCTGGTGCTCGCCTTCCTCGTCCTTCCTCTCGTCGTCGTCGTGACGACCGCATTCAACAACTCAGCTTATATTCAGTTCCCACCGCGCCAATGGTCTCTGCGCTGGTTTAACGAATATCTCAGCAGCGCACGCTGGATATCGGCGACCGAAATGAGCCTCGAGCTCGGCGCCGTCGTTGCAATCTGCGCGACGCTGCTGGGCCTTGGCATTGCGCTGATGTTCGATCGGATGGCATTCCCGGGCCGGCAGTTCTTGCGCGCTGTGACGATGGCGCCACTCATCGTTCCCGTGATCGTGCTGGCCGCCGGGCTCTACTATATGCTGGTCAGGCTGGGTATGGCGGGCTCCTTCCTCGGCCTCGCGCTGGGTCATATGGTCGTCGCATTGCCCTATGCCGTCGTCGTAATCGGCGCATCTCTGCAACAAGCCGATAGGCGCCTCGAGGATGCGGCCGTCGGCCTTGGAGCGAGCCGGGCGCGCGCCTTCATCGAGGTGACGCTCCATCTCATTCGCCCAAGCATTGTCGTCTCGATGCTGTTCTGCTTTCTCATTTCCTTTGACGAGGTCATTGTCTCGGTTTTCCTTGCTGGCCCGCAAACCATGACGTTGCCGCGCGTGCTGTGGGAAAGCATCCGCTTCGAGATCAGCCCGACAATCGCCGCCGTTTCGACCATCCTCATCGTCATCTCGACCGCGATCATGGCCGTGGCGGAGGTTCTGCGGGCTCGCTTTGCCAATCGACGCGCATCCGCGTTGGAGCCTGCACCGTGACGATGCAGCCAAGCAGCGCCCCGCATCCAACGGGGGCAACGATCGACCTGAAGCAAATAACGAAGCGTTACGGGGGCACCGATGCGGTGCGGGATCTTTCGCTGCGGATCGAGGCTGGCGAGTTCGTCAGCTTTCTGGGGCCAAGCGGGTCCGGCAAGACGACGACGCTCATGATGATCGCCGGTTTCGTTTCTCCCGATGACGGCCACATCATGCTCGGGACGACAGACATCACCCACGTCCCTCCTCACCGACGCGATATCGGGATGGTCTATCAGAATTACGCGCTGTTCCCGCATATGACGGTCGCAAAGAATGTGGCCTTCCCCTTGCGGATGCGCAGACACCCCCGCGCGAAGATCGTGGACCGGGTCGCTCATGCACTCGAGCTCGTCCGACTGCGAGGTTTGGGGGAGCGGCTCCCCGGCCAGCTCTCCGGGGGGCAGCAACAGCGGGTCGCGCTTGCACGCGCGCTCGTCTTCGAACCGCCATTGTTGCTCATGGACGAGCCGCTAGGCGCTTTGGATAAGAAGCTTCGCGAAGAGATGCAGGTCGAGATCCGACGTATCCAGCGCAATGCAGGAAGCACCGCGATCTATGTCACTCACGACCAGGAAGAAGCATTGAACATGTCCGACCGAATCGTGGTCATGAATCATGGACGCATCGAACAGGTGGGCAGCCCAAGCGAGATTTACGACCGTCCGTTCACGCGTTTCGTCGCCGATTTCATGGGGGTCGGCAATCTCATCGCTGCGACCGTGATCGGATCCGCTGGTGAATGCCGAGTTCGCAGCGTCGGCGGCAGCGAATTCGCAGCCACGTCGTCGCAACCGCTTACGGCAGCACAACAAGTCACGGTCGCGTTGCGAGCGGAACGCATCACCCTGCAAGCCGGCCCCCCCGCAGGCGACAGCGGGCATGCAGGGCGTCTGGTGTCATCAGTCTATCAGGGAAGCCAGCGTCGACACCATGTCGAGCTTGCCACCGGGGAGACGCTGATTGTCACAGCGCCGAGCCGCGGCGCAGCGGCGATCGGGGTCGGCGAAGCCGTTACCCTGAATTGGCTCGCGGAGGACGCTTGGGTCATTACTGCCTGAATAATTGTTGCGGTCAAGAAGACGAGGAGACTCAGGGTGAAGTTCGAAACATTACTTTATGAGGTCGATGACCGCGTCGCGACGATCACCTTCAATCGGCCGGAACGCATGAATGCGTTCAGCCTGCCGCTCATCAGAGAGGTCAAGGAGGCGGTCGCGGCTGCGGACAAGGACCCCGAAGTAAGGGTAATGGTCGTCACCGGAACGGGGGGCAAGGCATTCTCCTCCGGCTATGATCTCAAAGAATCCGCCGAGACACCGAAAAAAGGCCCGACCGAATGGACGGCCCGTTACCGCGGCGATCTCGACTACACCTATAGTGTCTGGAACTGCAGCAAACCCGTAATCGCCATGATCAGTGGCTATTGTCTCGCGGGCGGTCTCGAGTTCGCGCAATGCTGTGACATGCGCTATTGCTCGGAGGACTCCACATTCGGCGCGGTCGAGGGGAGGTTCGCCGGTGGGATCGTCACCCTGATCATGCCGTGGATCATCGGTAATCGCGCGCGCGAGCTGATCTATACGGGCGACATCATCGACGCGCAGGAGGCGCATCGCATCGGGCTGGTCGACCGCGTCTTTTCCAAGGATGAGCTTTTGGCAGGCACGATGCAGATTGCGAAACGCATGTCTCGGGTCTCTCTCAATTGCCTCCAGACCAACAAACGCGCCCTCAACCACACATTCGAAACCATGGGTTTGCACGCGGCCCTTTCCTATGGGGTAGAGGCTGCGAGCCTCATGAGGGCGACCGGCTCGCCCGAGAACGACACCTTCAACGAGCTGCGGCGCACAAAGGGCATGCAAGAGGCGCTCAGATGGCGCGCCGAGCAGTTTGCGGCGTTTGAGTAGAAAAGGTTCTAGACTTGGCGTCGCGGCTCGCAGCGTCGCGAGTCTATGCCGCGCACGTTCCCATGCTTGCTTGCGCATCGGAAATGAGCAAAAATACTTTTGTTGGGGGGCACTCGCGACGCGAGAGCGGTACGGTGTCCATACTTGCCCCATGGGACGGAGCCGTTCGAAAGGTCACGCGGCCAAGTCCGCACAGTCTTCGAGACGCATCGAAGTGCATGTTTACCTCGTATCGCACCGACCCATCGGATCGATCAAACAAATCTCCCTGCATTCTGGAAGAACTTAGATGCCGAACGCACTCACCCGCCCACCTTTTACGCGCGTCCCGTTTGATCCCGAGCATCGCCGGCAGTGGCTCAGCATTCCTTTTTCGGAGGATGAATATCGCGAGCGCTGGCGCAAGGTCGGTCGGGCGCTCGATGCGGCCAGCGCGGATGTCCTCGTCGCTTATGCCAGCCCCGGCGACTGCGCGATCGTGCGCTGGCTCGCCAACATGGACAGCGGCGCCGGCCACACCGCCGTCATCGTCTCGCGCAGCGGCGCCGCCATTCTGGCGACCAACGCATTGCTGCATGCCGAGCCGATGCATTCTGAAGTTTGGATGACGCCGATCGACGACATCCGCATCACTGTGAATCGCCGGCACATCCCTGATGCGAAGCTTCTCGAGACCGTGATTCTGGAAGCCGTCCACGATCTCGGTGGCGGCAAGGCGGTGTTGGCTACCGGAGGCAATCTGCCGGCTCCGGTCTCAGCCGCATTGTCGAAGGCGTATCAAACCATTTCGCTCGAAGCGGCTTTGCAGGACCTCATGGCCATCAAGAGCGCGGCTGAGATCGCTCTATTGGAGAAGGCCAATGCCGTCTCGGACGCGGCCCTCGAAGCTGTGCGAGAGGCCTTGCGTCCCGGCGTCACGGAAGCCGAACTCGCCGCTATCGCTTTTGCCAAGATGATGGAAGGCGGCAGCGAGGGGCCGTCCTTCGGCATGGCTCTTGTCGCCGGTCCGCGTTCCGGTCTGAAGCATGTGGCGCCCACGCATTACCGGATGCGGGAGGGCGACTTCATCTTCGCCGATTTCGGCTTGCTCTACAAAGGCTATGTCACCGACAACTCCCGCAGTGGATTGGTCGGCCGCGGCACAGCCGACCAGCGGCGGTTCCTCGAGACCGGTCTCGAGATGACGGCGGCCGCCGTCGCCGTCGCGCGCCCCGGCGCACCTCAGAGCGCGCTTGACGATGCCGCCTTTCGGGTGGCCTGTGACGCAGGATACAGGGACATGTACTGGTGCCGTGCACATGGCGTCGGTACGACGACCTTCATGCAACCGCGCTTCGCGCCCGGTGACCAGACGCCGCTGCGGGTGGGAGAGGTGTTCTCGCTCGAGCCGATGCTCGTGCATCACGGGGTCGGAACTTCATGTGTCGAGAACACCGTCCTGATCACCGAGACAGGAGCGCGTGTCCTGAGCCGCGCCGCCGAACGCTGGTGGTGACGGCAGGGTCTTCAGTCACTGCCGCGCGAACTCAATCCACAAACGGAGATTCCACGATGCCGCCAGCGATGATCACACGCCGCGCAACGCTTGCGGGAGCGGGCTACCTTCTCGCTGGCGGCTTCGCCTCGGCCGCAACTCCCGGCAATACGCTGGTTATCGCGCAGGCGCTCGACGAAATGGTGAGCATCGATCCGGCCCAGGCCTTCGAGGTGCCGAGCGACGAGTTGATCACCAATGTCTATGATCAATTGTTCGGCTATGCATCGAATTCCGGCGAGCCGCAACCTGGCATAGTCACGACCTGGAAGAAATCGGAGGACGGGCTCTCCTTCAGCTTCGACATCCGTCAAGGCGTCAAGTTCCATTCCGGAAATCCGTTGACCGCCGACGACGTCGTCTTCTCGTTGCAGCGGGCGCTGAAGCTTAATTTCGCGCCGGCAAGCGATCTCGGCGCTTTCGGCTTGCTGCAGACCAACGCGGAGACTTCCATTCAAAAGACAGGCCAATATTCGTTCCTGTTGAAGCTCGACAAGCCATATTCCCCGAGCCTTTATCTCAACGGCCTTGCGCAAATCGTCTGCTCGGTCGTGGATAAGCAACTCGTGCTCTCGCATGAGGTGAAAGGCGATCTCGGCAATGCCTGGCTCAAGACGAATTCGGCGGGATCCGGGCCGTTCCGGCTGCGCAATTGGACGCCTCTCGAGAGTTATGTCCTCGAACGCGTGCCCGGACATTGGCGCGGTGACGCAAAATTGCAGAACGTCATTGTGCGCAGCGTCCCCGAAGCTGCGACCCAACGCCTCCTTCTCGAGCGCGGCGATGTCGACATCGCCCGCGATCTCGCTCCCGGGGACGTCACTGCGCTGGAAAGCAATTCGGCGGTAAAGATCGACAAGCAGCTGAAAGGTCGCGTGATCTACCTCGCCTTCAACCAGAAGAATCCGATCTTGGCGAAGCCGCAAGTCGCGCAGGCGCTGAAATACCTCATCGATTATCAAGGAATGCAGGATACGCTCTTACGCAATCAATACGTTGTGCATCAGAATGCCGTGCCGGCGACTTTTCTCGCCGCCGTCGAAGATAATCCGTTCAAGCTCGACGTCCCCAAGGCCAAAGCATTGCTCGCGGAGGCGGGTCTCCCCGACGGTTTCGAGGTGACGATGGATGTGCGCAACGCTTTCCCCTTCAAGGACATGGCGCTCGCCATACAAGCGAGCTTCGCCCAGGCCGGAGTCAAGCTGACGGTCATTCCTGCCGATGGCGGCCAACTTTTCTCGAAATATCGGGCGCGTAAGCACGATATTTACATCGGCGGCTGGACGCCGGACTATGGCGACCCCGAGGCCAATGTGAACGGCTTCATCAATAACCCGGACAACAACGCGCCCAATCTCTCGGGTCTGCTGGCATGGCGGAATGGCTGGTCAAGTCCGAAGCTGATGGCGATGGACGCTCAGGCGGTCATCGAGCCCGACACCGCGAAGCGGATCGGCATCTATAAGGAAATCCAGCGCAAGCTGCGCGAGGAGTCGCCTTATGTCTTCGCCTTCCAGTTGGTGGCCAATACCGGACTGGCCAGTGGGATAAAGGACTTCGATGGCGGCGGCGCAATGAGCTACGTCAAGTTCTGGCAAGTATCGAAATAGCCGAAACGCGGTCTTCCATCGTGTGGACAACGCGAATTGGGCTCACTCTCGCGCGTCAGCTCGCGTTGATGGCGGCCACTATTATTGGCCTTCTGGCGATAACGTTCTTCATCGGGCGGATTATTCCGACCGATCCCGTGCTGGCCGCGGTCGGCGATCGTGCGAGCGCAGAGACATACGCGAATATGCGCCATGAAATGGGACTGGACCGGCCGCTCTACATTCAGTTCGGCAACTATGTCGCGGATGTCGTCACCGGCGATTTCGGCACCTCGATTCTCAGCTCGCGCCCCGTGCTCGACGACATCAAGCGCGTCTTCGCGGCGACCTTCGAGCTGGCGACCATCGGGATTCTGCTTGCTGCGCTGATCGGTATCCCTCTTGGTGTGCTTGCGGCCGCCCGGCGCGGCACGCTGATCGACCACATCGCGCGGATCGTCAATCTGTTCGGCCATGCGATGCCGGTGTTCTGGCTGGCCATGATGGCGCTATTGCTATTCTACGGCAGGCTCGGCTGGTCGCCCGGCCCGGGTCGGCTCGATGCCCTGGGAGCAGCCCTTTATATGCCGCGAACCGGCTTCCTGTTGCTCGACCCGCTGCTCAGCGGAGATTGGGATCTCGAGCGCGATGCACTCGCTCATGTGCTGTTGCCGGCCGCGGTGCTGGCTTTCCACGGCATGGCCTATATCACGCGGATGACACGCACGCTGATGATCGCCCAGCTATCTCAGGAATATATCGTCACCGCTCGCGCCAAGGGCTGCCCGTACTGGGTGGTTGTCCGTCGGCACGCCTTTCGCAACATACGCGGCCCGCTGCTCACGGTGGTGGCATTGACCTATGCTGGTCTACTCGAAGGCACTGTGCTGACGGAGACTGTCTTCTCCTGGCCCGGACTCGGGCGCTATCTGACGAATGCGCTGTTCGCCGCCGACATGAATGCGACGCTCGCCGCAACGATCGTGATCGGATGCGTGTTCATCGTCCTCAATCGGTTGAGCGATCTGGGCGCCTATGTCTTCGATCCCCGCGCCCGCGCATGATCGGCCGTTCGATCCTTCGGCACGCCGGAACCTCCATCGGCCTCGCTATCGTGATGTCGCTCTCCGTCGCCGTCGTCGGCTTCGCTTTATTCGGGCACGTCGATCCGAATGCACAGGATCTCGCCGGTAGGTTGGCTTGGCCTTCATCGGCGCATTGGCTTGGCACGGACGAGGTCGGGCGCGACATCCTCGCGCGTCTATTGGCGGGCGCCCACATCACCGCCGAGGTGGTGGTGCTGGTCTCATGCCTCGCCGTGCCGGTCGGCATGCTCATCGGGCTGTTATCGGGTTATCGCGGAGGATGGCTCGACAGCGTGCTGATGCGCGTCACCGATCTCTTTCTCGCCTTGCCAAAGCTGGTTCTGGCCCTGGCATTCGCAGCAGCGCTTGGTCCGGGAATCGAGAATGCGGCGATTGCCATCGCCATCACCTCATGGCCGCCTTATGCGCGCATTGTACGTTCCGAAACCGTGTTGCTTCGGAAGGCGGAGTTTGTCGTCGCAGCGATGCTGCAAGGCGCATCCAACGCCCGCATTCTGTGGCACTATATTCTGCCGCTGACGGTGAGTTCGGTCTTGGTGCGCGCAGCGCTGGATATGTCCGGGATCATCTTGACGGCAGCGGGATTGGGCTTCCTCGGACTTGGCGTGCAACCACCAACCGCCGAGTGGGGCGCCATGGTGGCCGGCGGCAGGGCCGCGATCCTGGACCAATGGTGGGTCGCGACATTTCCCGGGGTCGCCATCCTGCTGGCAAGCCTCGCCTTCAGCCTCATCGGAGATGGTATGCGCGATCTGCTCGATAAGCGCGGAGCGTAAGCGAGCGTGCTGAAGGTCCGCAATCTCCGCGTCACCTACCAGAGCGATCGCGGCCCCGTCGAAGCCGTGAGCGGTGTTTCATTCGACGTCCGACATGAGCGGGTGGCGATCGTCGGTGAATCCGGATCTGGAAAATCAAGTATCGGCCGAGCGATCATGCGGCTCGAGACGGCATCGGCACACGTGCGGGCCGATCTTCTGGAGTTCGACGGGCACGATCTGCTGCGGCTTTCGGATAGCGGATTATCGCGCCTACGCGGCCGCCGCCTCGGCCTCATTCTGCAAGATCCTCGATATTCGCTGAACCCCAGCATTCCCGTCGGCGAGCAGGTATCCGAAATGCTCGAATTGCACACGGATTTGTCACGGCGCGCTGCCCGTCTGCGGGTGTTGGAGATGCTGAAGGCGGTCGGAATCGCCGACCCGGAACGCGTCTACGGTCTTTGCCCCAACGCCGTCTCAGGTGGCATGGGCCAACGCATCATGATCGCCATGATGATGGCGCCTAGGCCCGATTTGCTGATCGCGGACGAAGCGACCTCCGCGCTCGACGTTACTGTGCAGCACCAAGTCCTCGGGATGATGGATGACATGCTGCTGGAGCGTCCCATGGGCCTGATCTTCATTAGCCACGATCTGCGCATGGTGTGCAATTTCTGCGACCGGATCCTTGTCATGCAGCGTGGCCGCATCGTCGATCAAGGTCCTGCTGACGCGATCGAACTCTCCGATCACCCTTATACGCGCCAATTGTTCGCGGCATCCAATGCCTGAGCTGTTGGAAATCCGAGATGTTTCAGTGTCATTCGGATCGGACACGCGCACGCGCCTGGCGCTGCAGAATGTGTCGTTGAGCGTCGGGGCAGGCCAGACGCTTGGGGTAATTGGCGAATCGGGGTCGGGTAAGTCTACCATCCTTCGCGCCATTCTCGGATTGGTGCCGCTGCTTACGGGCGACATCCGGATCAGCGGTCAGAACATGCGGGGGATGACGCGCATGAAACTCGCCCGATGCTGCCAGATGGTATTCCAGGATCCCTACGGTTCGCTGCATCCGCAGTTCACCGTGGATCGCATCCTGCGCGAGCCGCTCATCATTCACCGGATCGCTGACGCCGATCGCCTCGTCGTCGAGACTTTGCGCAGTGTCGGCCTCGACGAGACATATCTCGGCCGCTACCCTCACCAGCTGTCTGGCGGCCAGCGCCAACGCGTCGCCATTGCGCGCGTCCTCCCGCTGCGCCCCGCGCTGCTCCTGCTGGACGAGCCGACCTCGTCACTCGATGTCTCAGTTCAGGCAGAGATATTAGAGTTGCTGCGCGATATTCGGCGGCAAGTCGAATTGTCATGGATATTCGTTAGTCATGACCTTGGCGTGGTCAGCCGCATGTGCGAACGCGTCGCCGTGATTCGTGATGGGCGCCTGATCGAAGAGTGCGAAGTCGGAAAGCTCAGCGAATCGACTGATCCCTACACGCGGTTGCTGGTATCGAACACGCAACCTTATCGGCGAAGGCGCGTGGTCTGAGGATCGCGACGGATGACGGGGGCCGCCTCATTCGCTGGCGCGAGCGTGGTCAAAGCTCCAGGCATCTTTAAATCCATCCAATCCTCTGGAAGCAATATGCCCTCATGCGTGAGCTGCCAGGGCCAGAGGACCGCTACGATGTCCTGGTCATGCTCGACGAGTTTCGCCAGCTGCAGCGCATGGATGCGATCGTCGAGAAGATTCCGATCAGTGCCGGCTACGGCTTTCGCATGGCGATCGTGATCCAGAACATGAGCCAGCTGGATGAGATCTACGGCAAGGCGACCCGCGAGGGGATCGTGGCGAACTGTGCCCTGAAACTATTCGTCGCGCTCGATGATCTCGCGACCGCGAACTATGTGTCCGACCAGCTCGGCAACCGGACTGTGACCACGACGACAACCAACTTCCGGCGCGGCGGCCCGCTCCTGGGGGAACACTCCGTCTCGAAGAGCCTGACAGGCGTCCCGCTGATGCGGGCCGACGAGGTCATCCGGCTCCCCAAGCAGAACTCCATCCTGATGATCGCCAATGAGCGCCCGATCCTCACGAAGAAGATCAGATACGACAGGGATCGGCTGTTTCGCCGCCTTGCCGGCATCGGCAAATCGACATTCCGCACCGTGCCTGATGTGCCGACGCTTGATGAATTCCGATTGGCCATCCTGACCGCTGACTACGGCAAGGCGCCTTCCCAGCTGACCGAAAAGGTCGCTGTGCCTGGTGAGGGGGCGACTCCCCCTGCGGAAACCCCAACGCCTCCTGGACTGCGAGTGGCATCGTCCGAGGCCGAACGAGCGCGCTTGGGTCAGGCGCGCACTCAACCGAAGTTCACTGAAGGGCCATCATTGATCACACCTACGGCTGCCGAGACTTGGGTGGCTATGGCCGTCCGCGACGCGTCGACGCCCGCGACCGAGCACGAACAGCCTAGTCAGGAGGAGGCCTTTGATAAGGCTCGTGCTGGCTTAGCGCCAGCGGTCAAGCCGAACAACCTTGGAGCGCGCTTCAAAATGGCAGGCGGCCCGCCCGTAGCAGCCGCGCGGGTAGACAAAAAAGTGAAGCTAGAAACGACGGCTTGCGCAAAGCAGGAACCAGCTGTTTTCGAGCTTCGAAGCACGCGACGGCAAAAGGACACACTTTCCAGCATGTTCGGCGTCGATAGCATGGCCGATATTCATCAGGAAGTGCGGGCCGGCTCCGACCCGATGTCGCGGATTGGCGAGATGGTGAGACGCAAGGCGAACACGGCTACCGATCCCGCAACACGAAGCGAAGCTCTGGCCCTAATCGTTGAGCTCGACCACGCGGCAACGGCCAGCCGAGTAACAGATTCAGGCGAGCTTAAAGGGGCTGATTAGCGGCAAATGGAGCGAGCACTCGAGGACGGCCGGAGCGGAGTGCGGCGGGAGGAGCAGGCGGCAAGCGTGCAGGAACGAAGCCACTTGCAATTTCATAGGCGTCAACTCGAAAATTAGGCGCGTGCGCGACCCAAGAACCTGGGGATCGATCCGGCCACGTTATCACCAGCTCATTCAGGAATTCCGCGATTGCTGCAGCAAGTTCCTTAGGTGCCCGTCAGCCGGCGACGATGCACCACTTAAGGGAAAGCGCCAAAGGTGCGGTATCGGAAGTTTGCAAGCATAGCGTCGAGCATCTCCATGCGCTCCGGCGCTAAGGAGAGATACTTTTCGAAGTAAAGCAGAAGAGGTGGGTGGAGCAGTGGAACGAAAGGCATGAAGTTGCCGTATATATTTTCGTCCGCCGACGAAGGAATCTCGTCCTATGAAAATTGCGCAGATCGCTCCCCTCGTGGAGAGCGTTCCTCCGAAGCTCTATGGAGGAACGGAACGGGTCGTTTCCTATCTGACCGAAGAATTGACGCGGCAAGGGCATGAGGTGACGCTCTTTGCGAGCGGTGACTCGCGGACCGCAGCCGACCTCGTGCCGTGCATACCGCAGGCCATTCGGCTCGGCGGAAAGGTCAAGGACTATATTCCTCATTATCTTCGAATGCTGGATCTGGTCCGGCAGCGCGCGATGGCCTTCGACGTCCTGCACTTCCATATCGACGCACTGCATATGCCTCTCTTCCGCGATATCGGCTGGCGCACCCTGACGACCCTTCACGGGCGCCAGGATCTTCCTGACCAACCCTGCCTGTTTGAGAGCTTTCCGCAATTGCCGTTGGTGTCAATCTCGGATGCCCAGCGCCGCCCTATTGCCTCGGCAAATTTCTCCGGCACCGTCTATCATGGGCTGCCTGTCGACCTTCATGTCCCAAACTATGCGCCAACAGGCGATTATCTCGCATTTCTGGGGCGCATCTCGCCCGAAAAAGGGCCGGAGCGTGCCATTGCAATCGCTCGTTCGATCGGCATGCCGCTTAAGATCGCAGCGAAGATCGATGACGCGGACCGCGTCTATTTTCGCGACGTGATTTCTCCTCTCCTGCAGCGGCACAGTGTTGAGTATGTCGGGGAAGTTGATGAGAGGCAAAAGACCAAATTCCTTGGAAACGCAAGGGCACTCCTGTTTCCTATCGATTGGCCGGAGCCGTTTGGCCTCGTGATGATCGAGGCGATGGCATGCGGCACTCCCGTGATTGGATTTCGGTGCGGCTCCGTACCCGAGATCATTGATGAGCATGTCACAGGTCGGGTGGTGAGAACGGTTGCCGAGGCGATAGGCGCTGTTAGCGAAGTAATAAGCCTTGAACGGCGCCAAGTCCGCAGACGGTTCGAAGAGCGCTTTTCTGCTGCCCGAATGGCGCAAAGCTATCTCGATCTCTACCGCAATCTGATCGAAGCGCAGGGGGCAGATAGGCGCCGGAACGTCGTTCCCTTATTCAACCAGCACCGGCTTCGCCGAAGCGATGCAACCTCTTTACCGGGCTTAGTGGAACGGTTGCCCGCGCCGAGAAAATGAACGGCGGCTCTATTCCGTAAGCTCGTCGAACTCCTAAAAAGCGTCGCGAATGCGAGGACGCAGACGCCGCATTGCTGCAACGGCTTTTCAGCCCGCGCAGTTGTTTTGGTGCGGGGGGCACAATCAAGAGCGCAAGCGCATGGACCTCAAAGGCGCGGCGGACGAGCGAAAGGCGCGTTGAAAGAACTGCAGGCCGAACGCACCCTCGAAAAGGCAAAGGGCGAGGCCCATCACGCTGGCGGTGATGTCGAGGATGCATCGAGATGCCGGACGCCGTCTCCAGGAAGAAGCAAACCGACATTGATGCGTCGTGCGAAAACGGCCGCAAATTTGGCCGGCCTTTTTTATTGCGAACGCGTGGCGGGCGCTACGCCCGCGTACAGAGGAGTGCTATGGCTGACCGAGGCCTCGTCATTCTCGGCATCTCCAACGCCAATCACATTCAGTGGCGAGATATCGAGCGCCTCGAGAGCCGCGCGCAGGCCGGATTCCTTGTTGATGCCGGAAGCCAGCACCATCACGGCGCCCTTGCTGAAGGTAATCTGCAATTCGAGGCCAAGCTCGCGCATCGCCTCGAGGACCTTGGTCTCGTTGGGGTGCCAGGTCGCCACGATCGAGCGGCCTACTGAAAGCGGCGTGACCTTCAGCTTCTCCAAGCGTCCGACGAAAATCGGATCCGGGGGCGGAGCCAGCATCTTTTCCTCACCGGTTTCCGGCAAGACCATCAGCGCACCATTTTCGGCAATCACGCAGTCGAACAATCGCAATTCGCAGAAGGCGTTCTTCAAGTCAGGGAGCTCCCGCCCTGTAACAAGGATCAACTTGCGGCCGGATTCCTTCGCTCGGCGCAGTGCCAGGACGGTCGGTTCATCAACTTGACATCCGTCGCGATCGTTCCGTCATAATCGAGGGCGAGGGCGACATAATACATTGGCGTCTCGTCGTTTGAAGAGCAGGGTTCAGCCATTTCCCGGGCGTCAGTTTGGCGAGCGGCGTCCAGCGTGCTTTACGCGCACGCCCTCGACGGGTTCCCCGACAGGGCGATAAGCTCGAGGCAGGCCGGTCAAGATTGTCGATTTTTTCGGCGAGTTCGGAGGATGGGCGCATTGCCTAAACATGTGCAGCTGCGTCGGCGCAGCGCCGTCGGACGCCGGCACCACGAGATCTAAACCCCGACACACCACGCATGTGCCGGATGACGCTGAGGTTCCTCCGATGCCAGTGTGAATAATGGCTAAGGCGACGGAACGGGCTGTGGCGCGTGACGTTGATGGGCGAGGGCGGCGCAGTTCAGGTCAGCGTAGATTAAAATGGCAAGCCACAAAGGCGCTCAACATCACACATCGGCGGCAGAGCACCATGAGCACGCGGCGCGACACCACCGTGAGGCGGCCAAGCACTATGACGCCGGCGGTCATGAAAAAGCGGGGCATCACGCACATGTCGCGCAAGGGCATTCGGCGCACGCAATGATGCATGGAAGCGAAGCCGCCAAGCACATTGCTGAAACGCGCACGTCAACATTTGGCTGCTGCGTAATGTTTGCTCGCCAAAATGCGGCAAACGCAGCTAGCGCTAAGGCCACGAGCGCGGCCATGCAGGATCCGCTGAAGACACCCTGAGAAATCATGTCCGAAGTCCGGCGATAATGCGGCCACCTTGCTCAGTGAAACGCGGCCAGAGCGCTGAGGTTCCGAATAATTTTGTACGGCGTAGCGCCAACATTTTCTGGCCGGCCACAAGGTTAGCTTTCGCAAGCGGTGGCGTCTTCGTGCCGTATGTCGAGCTTGCGCTTAAGAGTGATGCTGAGCAGAAGACGGCTTTTCCAATCGGAAAAGGTTTTGAATTAGAGCTGCGTTAGCATCCTGCCCGATGCGACAAGTATCTCCTCGCGACTCCAGCACGCTAGCCAGAATCGGTACATTCTCTGTGACCGACATGCCGTCTTCGGCCGCAAGCTTAGTTTGGCAGGTGGAATAGAATAGTAAGTCAACATCGAAGTCCGGTAGGCCGTCCTCGTGGGCGGTTGTCCTTGCCATATCCTGTGTACTATCATCGCGTGTGGCCGAGCGACCTCGTGTTCGCGCGCGAAGGATGAAGGATGAGGAAAGCTCTCGGGCTCGAGTTGGCCGGCATCGTCGGCGTCCGCGCGCGGATCGGCGGATGGCCCATGTCAACGGCAGGAATGTCACCGACGTCGCGCGGTCTGTATTTCGACGTTCGGGAAGCAAGTCACGGCGTCGATGTAATGGTGCCAGCGTGCGATCACCATGCGGTCATGGTCGCGCTGGGATCGTCGAGGCAGTTCACCTGCCAAACCCGAAAGGCACCACGAGACGTTTCCTGCCGAGCGGGTGACCTTGTGGTCGTAGCTGCCGGCAGCATCGCGCGCCTCGCGGGCGCTATTCCGCCGATGCTGCGGATCGGCATTGATCCGGAGCAACTCCGGAGCGGGTCACGCCTAGACAATTTCCTGCATGACGAGGACGATCAAACGGGTTCGATCCTCCATGCGAACGATGTGTTCGCACTGCATATCGGCGGCTCGATCCTGGAGGAGATGCGCAAGCCGGACGCGGAACGGCGGATGCCGCTTTTGCAGCACCTCGCCGAGGCACTTACGGTGCATTTCGTGACGCACTACGGCGTCTACACGGTCTCCGATTATACTGGTGAGATCAGCGACCGGGAAACCATCCGACGGGTCATGGAGTACCTCGGTCGCACGACACAGGATTTTCCCGATCTGTCGTCACTGGCCAAACGCTCAGGACTCAGCCGCTTTCATTTCATCCGGGTGTTCAAGGCCGAGACGGGAATGACACCCGCACGCTACGTCGAGCAATGCAAAATCGGACAAGCCAAGGCTCTGATCGAAGCCGCCGAAATCCCGTTGGCCGATATCGCAGATCGATTGGGTTTCTCGGATCAAAGCCACCTCACCCGCAGATTTAAGGCTGTCGTTGGGAGCACGCCTGCGGCTTACGCTCGGGCGCACGCCCGTCGACACCTCGCGACCTAAACTTCGGCGCGACAATAAATTTCCATATTAGCAATAAAATGCAATTTGTGGACTGAATGTCGGCCATGATCGAACGATTGAGCAATAATCTACCTACAGAAGCAACCATATTCCACCACAGCGCTTAGGTAGCCGGATATATCTAACTCACGGTCAGATGAACGCAAACGAAAGGAGGTAGTCATGGCGATCAACAACATTGTGCTCGTTCACGGTTATTTCCTGGACGGTAATTCCTGGCGCAAAGTCATCCCATTACTGGCGAGTCGGGGATTTGAATCGAAAGCTGTGCAGCTTTCTCTGAACTCGCTCATGGACGACGCTTCCATTGTCCGGCGTGCCGTGGAGATGGAGGAACAGCCTGTTCTGCTCGTAGGCCATTCCTACGGTGGCGCCGTGATCTGCGAGGCCGGCGATCACCCGAAGGTAAAAGGCCTCGTCTATGTTGCAGGCGCCGCGCCAGATAGCGGACAGACCGTGACAGACTGGTGGAGCCCATATGCGACCGCCGCCGTCGCGGCCGAACTCAGGCCCTACGGCGATACCCACACCATGATCACCCGAGAGGGTGTGCGGAAATATCTCGCTCAGGATCTCCCGACCGACGAAGCTGATCTCGTCTATGCCACGCAGCGGCCGTTCGGCGCTAACACGGTGACAGAAATCATCCCGAAGAGCGCCTGGCACGGCAAACCCGCCTGGTATCTCGTCACTACTCAAGACCACACCGTTCCTCCGGCCGCCCAGCAGGATTCAGCCGATCGCATGGGAGCCGAAATTCTGGTTATCCGCGCCAGCCACTTGCCGATGCTTTCCCAGCCGCAAGCTGTCGCGGATTTCATTGCCAAGGTTGCCGCTTCTTTCGGCGACTGAGGGACGCGGGTCGCCCCCGCATCTTCGAGACACGAGCTTCCCAAAAGGTCACCGCTGGAGCGCCGCGCCAGTGAACGATCGAACTTGCCCGCGGCAAATGGAAAGGAACTGAACAATGCCTACGATCACTACGACAGACGGCGTCAACATCTTCTACAAGGACTGGGGCTCAGGTCAGCCGATCGTATTCAGCCACGGCTGGCCGCTGACAGCGGACGACTGGGACGCCCAGATGACCTTCTTCCTTCGTCACGGCTACCGGGTGATCGCCCACGACCGGCGCGGCCATGGCCGGTCCGACCAGCCCGGCACCGGCAACGACATGGACCATTGGGTTGCCGACCTCGCGGCCCTGACTGAACACCTCAACCTGCGCGACGCGATCCACATCGGCCACTCGACGGGTGGTGGTGAAGTGGCTCGCTATGTCGCTCGTCACCAGGAGCGCGTCGCAAAGGCGGTACTGGTCGCGTCGCTGACGCCGAACATGTACCGGAGCGAGGACAACCCGTCCGGTCAGCCGCCGGAGTGGTTCGAAGCGATCCGGGCAGGCGTGTTGGGCAACCGGTCGGAGTTCTACCGTTTCGTCCCTGAGAATCCGTTCTACGGCTATAACCTAGATGGGGCGAAGCCTTCAGAGGCGGTCATTGCGAACTGGTGGCGTCAAGGCATGGCCGGCGGTGCCCTCGCTCATTACGCAACCGTCGACTCTTGGCTCTTGGATTATACCGAAGACCTCAAGATGATCACCGTGCCGGTGCTGGTGATGCACGGCGAGGCCGATCAAGTGGTCCCGTTCGCCAGTTCAGTTCCGCGAGCGGTCGACCTGCTTAAAAGCGGGTCGCTGAAGACTTATCCCGGCTATCCCCATGGCATGCTCACCACGCATGCGGATGTCCTCAACCCCGACCTGCTTTCGTTCATCAGGTCTTGACGACATCTCTCATCCATTATCGCCTATGAAAACGTTTATGGTTGTATATTGAGGAGGGTTCGGGATTCGCCGTCGTGACGAAGGAACGAACAAGAACCTCGAACCTTCCTCGAAAATTCATCCCGATCGAAGCGGCGGCCTTGGCAGCGTTGCTCGGCCTTGAGGTCCGCTCCGTCGTCGGCCTCGTCTATATCGCGGCCGTCGCGCGGATGCGGGCGAACTGTGCAGGACCAACTCAACAAACACCCCTCGGACGTCTTCGGCGCCGGGGAGATCGCGGACAACCGCGTTTGGCTGAAGCCGGACGGTATCGGCTTTTTGCGGCGACCTTTCAGAAGCGCAACAGGAGCTGATCTGGACGACACACTTTGCGCCGAACGCTGACCTGCTTAACCACAGAAGCTCTCGGCGGTGCAGGTGGCCTGGAGGACCAAGCCGAGCTGGTATGTGCTCACGACCAAGGACAGACCGCGCATCCCGACCAGCAGCGCTGCGTCTCGAAGCGGATGGGCGCGACCGTGACCGAAGTGGCCAGCAGCCCGGTGCCGATGCTCTCGCAGCCGGATGTCGTCCTAGGCGCTATCCGCAAGGCAGCCGCCGCGGTTAGCAATGGTTTGAGGATGACCGTGTTCAACCGCACATTTCATCGCTCATTCTTCAACTTCGACATCAGGTCCGCTTACAGCACACGAAATGCGCGCAGCGAATGACCGAGAGGGACGCAATCCGGTCATCTGAGGCTCGATACTGGCCCCGATGCCCGCGCGCTCACGATGTCAATTTTACGGAAAACTCGATCTTCCTCGCTGAGCTGGCGCGGCGAAAATAGGCAGCAGCGCGCACCCCAGTTCCCCATTGCTTCGAGCCGTAACTCTCTCGATGGTATTGAATGGGCAGCGACGTCCTCGATCCTGCGGCGGACTGCACTCAGCTATACTCGGACTCATTGATCTGACGAGAAGGTGCTTGACGTTGGAGGCGAATGGGATTCGTCTTGGGGGCATGATTCGCGGCGGATTTCTCTCGGCTGACGAGCGCCAAGCCCTGACTGGGCTTGCTCGGGATGGACTTGCGGAGCATCGTGTTGCCCGCCGGGCGAACGCCATCGTCCTTCTCGATCAGGGGAGGAGTTGCGAGGATATCGCAGCGTTTTTGCTGCTGGACGACGACACAGTTCGCAATTGGTATCGGGCCTACGAGCGAGGCGGCGTCGATGGGCTTAAGACCTTCGACCACAAGGGTAGCAGCAGCCACCTTAGCCTCGAGCAAGAAAGAGCATTGAGCGACTGGGTCGACGCCCATCATCCCCGTTGCACCCGCAAGATCGGAGCTTGGCTGAAGCAGACCTTTGGGGTGGGCTACAGCCACGCCGGTCTAATCGCATTGATGCATCGCCTGGGCTTTGAGTATCGCAAGCCGAAAACCATGCCGCGCGGCCTCGACGACGCCAAGCAGCGGGCCCACATCCACCGATACGAGAAGCTGCGCAACACGATGGGCCTTGATGAGGCGGTCTTCTTCCTCGACGCGGCTCATCCGACCCATCAGGTAAGGCCAGCCGGCTGCTGGGCTCGCAAGGACGTCGCCCTCGCAGTGGAGCAGACGACCGGCCGTGACCGGCTGAACATCCATGGCGCCATCGATCTGGAGACCGGCCAGACGCACATCCTCGACGTCGAGACGGTCAATGGACTGAGTTTGATCAAGCTATTGAGCGAGATCCTGCGCACCCACGCCGCAATGCGCCTCATTCACGTCTTCTTGGACAACGCCAAGTACCACAAGTCCGACATCGTCAAAGAGTGGCTTGCAAAAGCTGGGCGCAAGGTCGTGCTCCACTTCCTTCCGCCCTACTGTCCCCATCTCGCTCCCATTGAGCGGTTATGGGGGGTGATGCACGAAAACATCACCCACAACCGGGACTACAAGACATTCCGCGAATTCCGCCGAGAGGTGCTCAAATTCCTCCGGCAGACTGTGCCCAAAAATTGGAAGCGCTACTGCGACCGAATCACCGACAATTTCCGCGTCATCCATCGCGACGATTTTCGGGTCATCGCTTAGACGGAGTATATCAAAGCGCCAACTAGGCCGTGGGTGAGTTCCTGTCTGGAACGTCGGTCACTGCCTTGCGCAGCTTCGCCGTATTTAGTTCCTCTTTAGCAATGCTGCGTAGGTGAACCTCATCGGGTCCGTCGACGTAGCGGAGGGCTCGTCCCCAGGTCCATAGAAATGAAAGTGGGGTATCCGAAGTCAGCCCCTTGGCGCCAAAAACCTGCATCGCGCGGTCAACGACTCTCGTCTGCAATCTTGCAGCTACCACCTTGATCGCCGAAATCTCGCGTTTGGCTGCATTGGTGCCCGCGACATCCATGAGCCAAGCCGTCTTGAGGTTCAGCAGCCGCGCCTGTTCGATGTCGATGCGCGATTCGGCAATCCAATCTTGAATGTTCGCGTAGTCCGCAAGAAGCCTCCCGAAGGTCGATCGTTGAAGGGCGCGGTCGCACATCAATTCGAGGGCAAGCTCGCATTGACCGATCGTGCGCATGCAATGGTGGAGCCTGCCGGGGCCAAGCCGGGCCTGTGCGATGGCGAAGCCGGCTCCCTGCTCTCCCAGCATGTTGGCGACGGGGACGCGTACACTGTCGAAATTGATCTCGCAGTGACCTTCGGGCGAATGGTGGTGCATCAGCGCAACGTCCCTGACGATGCTGAATCCGGGCGTGCCTGCAGGAACGATCACGAAAGAATGCTTGCGATGCCTGGGAACATGTTCCGAACGATCGGAGACGCCGAAAACGAGCGTAAAAGCGAACAGGGGATGCAAGGCGCCGGTCGTGAACCATTTGCGGCCGTTGATGATCAGGTGATCGCCGTCGCGGTCGATGGTCGTCTCGAGATTGGTCGGATCGGAGGATGCGACGTCGGGCTCACTGATCGAGACCGCGGACCGGATCTTGCCGTGCAACAGCGGCAAGAGCCATTGCTCGCGTTGTTGCGGTGTCGCGAACATGTGAAGGATTTCCATGTTGCCGGTATCGGGAGCGCTGCAATTGAACACTTCCGACGCCCAGGGGATCCGACCCATGATCTCGCCCAGAGCAGCATACTCGACATTGCTTAGCGCGGTACCCGGTTCATCCGGCCGAAGGGCGGGGAGAAACAGATTCCACAGACCGGCGGCCTTGGCTTTCTCCTTCAAGGGCTCGACCACTCCGCTGGGGTAGCCGCCCGATCTCGCGATTTCGCGCCACCGGCTGTCATTGGGCATGATGTGCTGCTCCATAAACCGCGTGAGCTCGTTCCTCAAGGCTTGCACCTTTGGTGTATGTTCGAAATCCATTGTTTCCATTCCGTTCAAGCGGCGGTCCCGGCGTCGCAGTGCTGCTAGGCAGAGGCTGTGAGCAACTCCCGCAAAGCGTTCTTGAGCACCTTGCCATTGGCATTGCGCGGCAGGGGCGCCTTGAGGAAGGTCACGCCCTCGGGCACCTTGTAGTCCGAAAGCCGTTCGGCGCAGAACTGCTTGACATAGGCCGCGTCGCTCAGCGAGCCGTCCGTGAATACGAAGGCGTGAACGCGCTCGCCCAGTACGGGATCCGGCTTGCCGATCACTGCGCTCTCGACCAGCCCCGGCATATTGGCAAGTGTGCTCTCGACCTCAATACAGTAAATCTTGAAGCCGGCCCGGTTGATCACGTCCTTCTTTCTGTCGAAGACATGCACGTAGCCTCGCGCATCCTTGCAGCCGATATCGCCGGAAATCCAGTATCCCATGATGAATCCGGCCTCGTTGCCGGCGCGATTATTCCAATAACCAGGAACTACGCCGGCACCGCCGATCAAGAGCTCGCCGGTCTCTCCAGGAGGGACTTCCCGCCCATCATGGTCAACGACGATGACGTCGGCGCAGGGCAGGACCTTGCCGACGGAGCCGGGCGCATGGCTCAACTCGCCCAACAGCGTCATCGTCACGGGCGAGCTGGTTTCCGTCGAGCCGTAGATGTTGCACAGGATCAGATTCGGCAGGGCGGCTGCAAGACGCTCGATCGTGGCCATCGGCATGGGCGATCCGCCAAATCCCGCGACCCTCCAATGCGACAGATCAAACCGGCTGAAGTCCGGATCGAGCAACAACAGATTGTAGATGGCCGGGACGAGGACCGTGAACGTCACCGTCTCGCGCGCGGCAAGCTCCAGGAACGGACGGGCCTTGAAAGCCCTCTGAATGAAGACGCATCCGGCCACGCGTATCGTTGTGAGGATGACCGCGACCAATCCAGTCACGTGAGAAGCGGGCACGGCGAGGATTGCAGAATCTCCATCCTGCAACTGGAAGCCGTGCTGATAGTGAATCAGGCTGTGGATCGTGCTGACGTGCGTCAGAATCGCGCCCTTCGGCTTGCCCGTCGTGCCCGAGGTGTAGAGAAGGCAGTAGGCGTCCTCCTCGTGCAGCTCGGGGAATATGAGCTCAGGGCTGTCTTCGCAAAGAGCGCCGAAAGGCTCACCCGAGCCCTCGCCGACGACGTAACGGTGGAGCAGAGCCGGCGCCGATTTTTCATCGGGCAAATTGGCCTCGTATTCGGCATCGTAGATGACGCCGGCCGCCTCGCATTGGTTCAGGATGAATTCGACCTCAGGGCGCTTTTGGCGGATGTTCATCGGCACGGCGATCAGCCCGCAACGTGCTGCTCCGAGAACCGCGTATATGAATTCGAGGCCATTGGCGAGGAACAAGGCGAGGCGATCCCCTTTCCGGAAGCCAGATCGCAAGAGGTTTCTTGCGATCCGTTCGGCCTTCTCGTCCAGTTCGCGGTAGCTGACCCGACGATCCTCAAACACCAGCGCGTCCCTGTCGGGCGCGCGACGGACAGCCTGGCGGAAAACCTCGTCCACATCGCTCGGCCGGTCCGCGAAGCACCGGACTATCCGCTTGCCGTAACGAACTTCGTGCCTTGTCGTCGGATACGGCATCTTGGTGTCCCTCGGTCAGATCCATGTTGGCAAGAGTTTCGATGCGGACCGATCCTTCCGGCCGCGGCGGCGGGCGCATCCGGCGTTTTATCGTCACCCCCGCCGAATTGTCGGGAGGGCGGCCCCCAGGGCGGTCATGCACGTGATGACGAGCCTCCGCTCGGCCGCGGGCGAGCTCTGCATCGCCCTCTGCGCATCGAGGGCGACTCACTGCATGCCAACTAGGACCCCGGTCGAGGTGACAGGCCGTTCATCAGCGTCGCGATGCAGCCATCGGCAATCTGTTCGGGCGAGAGCGGACCCTCGGGATCATACCAACGCGCTATCCAATTCAGCGCACCTGTTATCGTGAAGGTCACGACCTTAGGATCGCCGACCGCCAGCGAGCAGTCTCGCATCCCATCAATGACAACCGCCCGTACGGCGTGGTCGATCTCGCGCTTCAGAGAACGAAATTGCTCCTTGGCTTGAGAGGACAATTCGTGGTCAGCGGTTCGTGTCACGCAGATGCCGAAGTCCCGGGTCATGATGATGGCATACCGCCGCATCAGGGCGATCAGCCTTTCAGACCCGCTGCCACCATTCTCTTGTACCGCCTTGGCGGCTCTCTGAATACCATCGAGCCCCAGCCGTACACACTCGAAAAGGATCTCGTCCTTATTCGCGAAATAGTGATAGATGGTCGGCTTTGTGACATTTAGAGAAGCCGCGACCTCGTCCAACGACGTTGCGTGGAAGCCCTTGCTGTTGAATGACTGCACTGCCGCATGAAGCACGGCTTCACGCTTCACGGCCCGCTCCTGTTTCCTCTCTAGCTTTGTGGGCCAAGGGGACGCAAATTTCGTGTGCGATTTCGCGCTCATCTGTTAATTCTCTGGTAATTAGTTAATTATGTTGGGGTTTTACTATGTTCCGACGAATTTTGCTGTGCGCTTGGCAGTGAAGGCCGTCACGCCCTCGGCGAAATCTGACGTGGCAGTGGACGCAATCAAGCTCCGACGCTCAGCTTCCAGTTGCTCGATCAAGCCGTCGCCGCCATCAAGAAGCCGCTTATAGGCTCCGAAGGCCGACGTCGGTCCGGAGGCGATCGTCGATGCCAGCTCCGCTACGGCTTGATCGAATTCGGACGCCGGCACCATGTGGTCTATCAGACCGTGACTTAGCGCTTCGTGGGCAGCCAAGGTTCGGCTGACGAACATCATCTGGAACGCTAAACCGCGACCCACCCGACGGGGTAGAAACCAGGTCAGGCCGCAGTCGGGCGAAGCGCCGATGCGATCGTAAGCTATGACGAACCGGGATTTCTCGTCCGCGACAACGACGTCGCCGGATATGGCCAAGGACAGGCCCGCTCCAGCGGCAACGCCGCGAACCGCGGTGATGACGGGCGCCGGGTGCTGCCGCAGCGCAACGATCGCGGGGTTGAGAGAATCGAGAAGCGCCTCGATGACTGCGGACGCTCCATCAATCCCTTCGGCAAGAAAGCTCGGCACGTCACCACCTGCCGCAAAAACCTTGCCTGCGCCCGCGATCACGATAACCCGCAACCCCGCGGTCCGCGTCAGTTCGTCGACGGCGGAATGGAAGGCTCGCGCCATCGGTACGTCCAGGGCATTCAGAACGTCGGGCCGGTTCAGCGTCAGCCGGCCGATGCCGGTGGCTGCGTCGAAGCTGGCAAGGACGGGCGACATGGATCCGATGCTACCTTGGCCCATGCGAGGAAGCGTCCTCCGATGTGAGGAGGCCTGCGAGCCGCGCGACGATCTGCTCGGCGCTGGTGACGTCGCTGAAATGGGTGACGTAATCACCCTTCTCGTCCATCAGGAACGTCATGGCCGTATGCGGCACGTCGTAGTTGCCCTGCGCATCTGCCCCCTCCTGTTGCGCATACACCTTGTAAGCCGCCTTCATCTCGGTCACCTGCTGCCGATCACCCGTCAATCCCAAGAATTTAGGAAAGCGGCTTTCCAGGAAAGACCTCATGACTTCAGGCTTATCCCTGTCGGGATCGACGCTGACATAGAGAGGCTGAATGCGCTCGGCCAGCGGCCCCAGCCTGTCCAGCACCTGCGAGAGCTTCGACAGGTTCTCAGGGCATACGACCTTGCAATGCGTGAAGCCGAAGAAGATCAGGAGATATGAGCCTTGGAAGGTCCGCTCCGTAACCTGCCGACCACGATGATCGGTCAGAGCGAACGAGCCTCCGATCCTGACCGTGGGACGAACGATGTGGCTCATGGACGGATGTTCCTGCTCAAACCCATCGGAGGACGACGTCGGTCGGGCGGACAACGGAGGTCTCGACCAACAGCCTCTCGCCTTCGAAGCAGGCGAGGCGCCTGTCATTGTAATTGACCTCGCTGGCGCCGCTCGCGACCTCGACGCCATCGATCTCCAGCCGCCAGCTCTGGCCGGCCCGGCGGACATTCGCGAACTCGAGACGCGCGGGACCGCCAGCATCGCCATGCGCCGGTCGCGCGGTCACAACCAGAATGTTTTTTTCCGGCAGGAACGTGGCTCGGGCGATATCGATATGACGTGAGACCTCGGCAAGATTGGGCTGATCGAGACGCGCCTTGCCCCAGTCCGCGTGGTAGAGCCGATTCAGTCCACCCTTCCTGTTGAGACGCGCATAGGCGAAGTTCGCGTGGCCCGACAACGGCGTGACGCCCACGAATTTTCCATCGATCCAGCTCTGCTCGTTGCGGGGATAGTAATATCCGCCGTCCTTCCAGACCGGGCTCATATTGCGGTCGACATAATCGAGAATTTCGTCCAACCGGGGATCGCCCTCCTCGGAGAGGATCAGCGAGAACCATCCCCAGATCCCGGCATGCCTGGAATCCGGTCCGGAATAGTGCCGGACGCCCGGCACCTTCTCCCCAGCCAGGACCTTCGCGCCGCGCCCGTAACGTTTGCCGTCGAGGGCCATTTCTTTCTCGTTGATGATCACAAGCGAGCCGTCCACGTCACGGTCCAGAGCCGCCGCCGTCAAATAGTCGTAGGTCGAGCGCGCATAATCCTGATTGGCGCCATGGAGGGCCCAATAGCTCCAAGGCGAGGCGACATAAAACCTTCCTTGCGCCTCCTGGGCGCTGCCAGGCACCCGCGCCGGCGAGATCTTGTTCTGCGCCGCCAGCCATAGGAACGGCGTCTCCTCTCCGCGCCTATACGCCCCGAACCTTTCCCATGCTTTGAAATGCGCCGCCGCGGTTTCGTCCGCACGGTCCCCGCCCACGCGTGAATCCTGCCATTTCAGGCCCCATAGCGGGAACTGGTTGCAGGTGACGAACACCTCGTTTGGCTGGCAGGCCACCCCCATGTAACCGTTCTCGACCATCTGCCAGTAGATGAGATCATTCAGCGTCGAGAGGCTGTATTCGGCCACCGTCTTGCCAAATCCATTGGCCTGGAAGCCGGCGAATTTCATCGAGCCGACACGGTCGTATTTCGCATCGTCGAAGAGATAAGCGTAGAGCGCCGCCACATGATTCAAGTGGCCGCTGTACATGATATTTTCCTTGACTACAGGATCCCACCAGGGAGTCTGGGGCTCCTTGAGATCAGGGTTCCAGGCCGGGCTGCCCTGGCTGACCGCGAACCAATAGCTCCATACATCCGGATGGAGAAGCTTGTGTACGGCTCGGTCCATGTCTGCCTTGAAAACACCTGGCGCCGCCGTCAGATGGTGCTGGTAAGCCTGTGCCAGAACATGGGCCATGCCCGACAATTGGTAGTAATAGGCTGTGAATTCGCCGAGCTGGGTGAAATCGTTGCTGACCATCGGGCCCCACTCGCCGTCCTCGAGCCAAAGCACGTTGCGAACATGCCTCAGATGGCCGGTCTCCTTCTCGCCCAGAACGGGAAGGCCGGCGAATTCCTGCGACGGCATCGCCGAGCCAGATTGCTTTGACATGATGTTCATACCGTCCTCCAATCGGGCTTGCTCAAATGTTCGCCGGAAGCGCCGGCGCGAGTCCATTCCAGTTCCGCATATGGATTCCGCGAGCAGGCGAAAGACAAACAAGGCCGGGATCCGCCCGGGTCGCGGTCAGCGTCGGGTCTGCATCGCAAGTTCGCATTTTTTGAGCTCGTTCGTGGCTGCATTCGAAACCTGACCTCGACCCCGATACCCTAGATCAACCAGGCATCGGCCGGATGCCAATGAACATAGACCGTCCGTCCCGGCTCAATGGCCTCTCCTCGTCCGGTCGGCGCGAGAATGGACAGATCATCTCCCGTTTCGAGAACCACTGAGTGGGATTGCTGGCTGCCCCGATAGGAGGACGAGACCAGCCGCCCGGCGGTCTCGTTCGGATGCCCACTCGGCGTACCGTGGATTGATATTCTCTCCGCCCGCAGCGCGACAATTCGCTGGTCGCCGACCTTGAGAGCGTCGCTGGAGAGAACGCCAAATTCGCATCCGCCACCGGTGCGTACCGTCGCCGTCTCGCCGTTCACCGCTATGACTCTCGATTCCAGCAAATTGGCCACCCCCATGAAGTCGGCGACGAAGCGACTTTGCGGATGATCATGGATGATGCGCGGCGTGCCGACCTGCTCGATGCGCCCCTTGTCCATGACCACGATCCGGTCGGACATGTTGAGCGCCTCTTCCTGGTCGTGCGTGACATAGATTGCCGTGCTTCCGGACTCGCTCTGGATCCGCTTGACCTCGATCTGCATCTCTTCGCGCAGCTTCTTGTCCAGCGCGCCAAGCGGCTCGTCCATCAACAGGAGGGGAGGCTCGAACACCAGCGCCCGGGCCAGCGCGATGCGCTGTTGCTGTCCACCCGACAGCTCTCCGGGAAGCCGATGCGCGAAACCCTCCATCCGAACGAGCGCAAGTGCGCGACGTACCCGCTGATCGATATCGGCCCGCGCGTATCGGCGCATGCGCAACGGAAACGATATATTCTTGGCCACCGTCATATGCGGGAACAGCGCATAACTCTGATAGACCATGCCGATACCGCGACGGTGCGGCGGAACAGTCGTGATATCAATTCCCCCGAGCAGGATCCGGCCGCTTTCGGGCTGCACGAATCCGGCCAACATCATCAAGGTCGTTGTCTTGCCGGAACCGCTCGGCCCCAATAGGCTGACGAACTCGCCCGGTTCTATGCGCAAGGAAACGTCCTCGACCGCGTTCGCGCTCCCGTAGCGCTTGGCGATGTTCATCAGCTCGACGGCTGCCCCTGCTTTGGGAATCGGCCGCGAACTCACATTGCACTCCCGATGCCGATGCTGCGTCTACGTTGAAGGCGGACCCGCATAACCTCGGCGATCGCCATGATGAGGGTGGAGACAACTGTGAGGATGGTGGACACAGCGGCAAGCGTGGGACTGATCTCGAACCTGATGCTGTCCCACATGACGCGCGGCAATGTCATCGCCTCTGGACCCGCAAGAAAGACCGAAATGACGACCTCGTCGAACGAGATCAGGAAGCAAAACAGCGCAGCGACTATCACGCTCGAGCGAATGATCGGCAGCGTGACTTCGAAGAAGGCACGCAGGCGACTGGCTCCAAGTCCTACCGCCGCATCTTCGAGCCGGCGATCCGTCTGCTCCAGCGACGCTCCCATGACGACCGTCGCATAGGGGAATGCGACAACCGTGTGACCCAGGGTAAGGCCGATGAAGGTGCCCGTCGCCCCAACAATCACAAACACATAGTACAGGCCAGCTGCAAGGATGATGACCGGGACCACCAGAGGCGCCATGATGACAGCACGCAAAAGCTGGCGTCCGGGGAAGACATAGCGGTTTAGCAGCACGGCCGCGCTGAGGCCCAGCGAAGTAGCGACCACGGCTACGACGACGCCGAGCTTCAGGCTCATCCAAGTCGCCGACATCCAACGGGCATCTCCGAAATACTGGTCGAACCAGAATAGCGACCATTTTTGCGGCGGAAACTGCATGTATGCGGAGTTGTTGAACGCCGTAATGAATACGATGATGATCGGCAGTGCGAGAAAGAAAAGCACCAGCGCCGCGCCGGTGCGCACGGCAATGAACGGCAACTTGGCAAACCCGGGGATCACCGTGTGGCCTGCTTTCGCTGCAAGGCCAGATAGACGGCAATGAAGAGAAGCGTGACGGCCAGAAGTATGACGGCGAGCGCGGAACCAAGGGCCCAATCAACCGTGTCGGTGAAGTGGGAGTTGATCTGCATGGCAATCGTAATTTCCCTCGGTCCGCCGAGCAAGGCCGGTGTCACGAAGAAGCCAAGGGAGATCACAAACACCAGCATCGACGAGGCGAACACGCCCTGCATGCTGAGCGGCAGGAATATGTAGAGCATTGCCACCAGGGAATTGGCTCCGAGGCCCTTGGCAGCCTGCAGCAGCCTCAGATCTATACGCTGCATCGCGGTGTAAAGGATCAGGGTGTTGATGGGGACGAGATAGTGGACCATGCCGATGAGCACGGAGCTCATAGTAAAGAGAAGCGATAAAGGCTCGGAGAAGATGTGTAGCTTCTGGAAGCCCAGCAAGTTCACCACGCCATTTTTCTGAAGAATGAGAATCCAAGCGTAGCACCGGATCAGCACGTTTGTCCAAAACGGGATTAGAATAACGGCCAACATAATGCTGCGCGTGAGCGGCCGCACGAACAGCATCGAAGCCGCCACCAGATAGCTCGCGGCCAAACTGATGACCGTTGATACGAGAGCGATCTTCAAGCTTATGACGAAGACGGACCAATATATCGGCGTTTGCAGGACGTGCTGATATTGGTCCAGATTCAGGCGCGGGGTGAATACGCTTTGAAGGAAGATCAAGCCGACCGGTAAGACGAACAGCCCGACGATGACCAAGACTGGCGGGAGGCCGAGCAGGATCGGACTTGCTCTGGCCGCCCAATGGCTTTCGGAACGAGAGCTGACGGCATTCTCGGCGATTACCGCATTCACTTTAGCGATCTCGCCTCAGTTCGCCAGCTTCCAAGCGCTGAAGCGCTCATTCAAAGCAACAGCATTTTGGGCCCAGTAGGCCGCGCCGATAGGAACCATCTCACCTTTCATGAGATATTGCGTGGCGAGCCCGTCCCGGGTCTCGGCATCGAGCTCCTCCATCGCTCGGCTGTTGGAAGGCCCGATATGCGAAAGCTTCGCGTACGCCGCTTGGCGCTTCGCATCGAGCATATAGGCCATCAGCTTCTCAGCATTCGTTTTATGCTTTGCGCCGCGCGGGATCGCGAGGAAATCGCTCGTCATGATGCCGGGAGCGCTCCACACTTGGTGGATAGGCGTCGAAGCGTCTTGAGCCATCAGCTTTTGCACGGACGCGTCGGATGTCATCGAGGCGACGAATTCTCCCGATGCCAGCAGATTAGCCTCTTGAGGCCACTTGTCCCACCAGACGATCTGATCCTTGATCTGATCGAGACGCTTCAAGGCGCGGTCGACATCCAAGGGATAGAGCTTCTCCTTTGGTACGCCGTCCGACATCAATGCCACTTCCAGCGTGTATTGCGGCGTGCCGCACATGCCGCGCTTTCCGGGAAACTTCTTGAGGTCGAAAAGATCGGCCCAGGTGGCTGGGCCCTTTCCCGTCGGGAACGAGTTCGTATTGTAGCCCAACGTTATGCCGAAGGTCTGGACTCCGACGCCGTATTTGTTTTTCAGGGCGTCGGGGATTCCGTCCGGGACCACGGAATAGTCGACGGGCTCCCAGAGCGAGCCTCCCGCGACCATCTGAGGCAACCATTTCTCATCGGCCTGCACCAGATCCCATTCGGCGTTACCGGTCTCCGCCATCGTCTTCAGCTTGGCAAGGTTGGGATCCGGCACATCGACGACCTTGATGCCTGTCTCCTTCTCGAAGTCGTTGAAGTAGATTTTGCGCTCCGATGTCATAATCGCGCCGCCCCAGGTCGCGAAAACGATAACATTGTCTGCCGCACGCGATGCGCCGAAGCCGAGCGAGGAGGCCGCGGCACCGATACCCACTCCAGCGACAGCTTTATTGAAGGATCTGCGGCTTATATTGGCGGGCGAACGCATGTCTGTGTTTCCTCTGTTCTGTTGTTTTGGCTGGCGAGCCCAGCATTTATCATTCTGTGGGTAACGTGACTTAACCTGCTCGCATCGAGGACTCTCCTCGGCCGATGCGCAGGCTGCCTCAGCAGTCTGCCGGAGATAGGACGGCTCCGTTCAACACTCTCTTCACTTTACGACAGCGAAGGCGGGCCCCCATCGCGCGGACGCTGGACGAAATTCATCTCCTTGCCAGTCAGTAGGAGCTTTACTCGCGAGTAAACCACATCGTAGTGTGACATGTCAACGAGGTGCGGGTGAGAGAGGGGTGAGAGAAGGGATGGGAGCGCGACGTATCTATCGGGTGGGCGAGGCGGGGTTCGTCGGGAGCTTCGCCCGGCCTCAGGTCTTGCGAGTCGGGGCACGGGGAACCGCCTGCCCGATGGGGCGACCATCGTGGTGAAAAGCGCCTTTGCCAATGGGCTGGGTCTTTGAAGACATTGCAGGATTAGGGCAGTGAGCCGACAACCCGCCCATGATGACCGAGGGGTCGTTGCCGCACGAGTCGGTAATGTCGAGGATGTAGTGCGCGCCGGTCTATGCGCGGGGTGCGGGCTATGCGCCAGCATGGCAGGCAATGCGGTGACCATGGGCCTCAATATTGAAGGCCATATGCGGCCGCTCTTGCGAAGCGACATCCCGGCCGAAAAGAACAGGCAGATCATGTCTGTATGCCCCGGCGTCTCGGTTCAGGGAGCCGGCAAGCCTCGAAGCGTCATGGTCCATCCCGTGTGGGGACCAGTCCGAGAGATGCACAGATGCTGGGCCCTTGATCCGGTCATGCGCCGCAAGGGGGCCGCAGGCGGCACGTTGACGGCCCTGGGGAGTTACCTCCTGGAGAGCGGTCGTGTGAATGCCGTCTTGCACGTCAGGGCCGACGATCGTCGGCCATGGCTGACGACATCCACGATATCGAGGACGTCAGCCGATGTGATGAGAGGCGCACAATCAAGATACGGTCCGTCGGCGCCTCTGACCAACCTGCATCGTCTGCTTGAAGAAGGCGAGCGCTTCGCAATCACAGCCAAACCTTGTGACATCTCGGCGGTTCGCGCCCTTGGACGCGTTGATCCGCGCGTTGGGCGGCTCATTCCATATATGTTGACCAATTTCTGCGGCGGCGTGCACTCCGCCCATATTGCCAAAGCGGTGATGCGTCACCACGGTGTCGACGAGTTCGACGTCGCTCTCTTCCGGTACCGTGGGGAAGGCTGGCCAGGTCCTTTGCGCGTGCAGACCCGAAACGGGGCGGTCTACGACCTACCCTATTCTGGCGCGTGGAAGATGGGCAAATTCCGTTACGAGCTCCAGTTCCGCTGCAAGGTCTGTCCGGACGGAGTCGGTGAGCTCGCGGACATATCCGTGCCCGACGGCTGGATCCTCCGCGACGGGAAGCCTTCTTACGCCGAAGCTCCCGGCATCAATGTGGCCATTGTCCGGACAGCGGCCGGTGAAGAGTTGCTCCATGCGGCGACCGATGCAGGTTATCTCGAGATTGCACCGGTTACCCTGGCAGAGATCGAACAGATGCATCCCAACCACCACAAGAAGGCTGCGGCTTCCGCCGCCCTGTTCGCGCTACGCCTCATGGGGCAGAGAACCATAAAGGCCTCCGATTATCGCATATGGGATGGCCTGAGGCGTGCAGGTTTGCGTGGCATCCTTCAGCAATTCGTGGGAACGCTGCGGCGGGTGCTTGCTCGGGAGAACCGTGAACACCTGATCTAGGAGGCCGCAGGCCGCCCGGCACCTCACAGGCTGCCGTGTGCGAGCAATTGCTACTCTTGAAGCAGGCGCCGTCTATCGGGTTCGTATCTTCGCGCACCCATCGAGATTGTGCTTCAACCAATGTCCGTCATTGTCGACTAAGAGCGTGCTGATCAACTGGGCTGCTTCATTGGTGTCGTTCTTGACGGTCATAATCCTTCCGGCAGCCACGTTGAACGACTCGCCCTGATGCTTTGTCTGGTATCCCCCGTCTTCGACCTGCAGTTTCAAGGTGCCAATGGCGACGATCCCGATCTCGTCACCGGAATGACAATGGCGACGTATTTCTTTGTGTGGTTCAATGTCTAGCTGCACGACCCGAATGGCTTTATTCGGCGGCGCGGGTCGTAAGATGTACAACTCGGTGATTGTGACCCCAGGATCGGGACTGTCGTCGTCTGCAATGGCCGAGTGGGATACAAACAAGCTTATAGTCACGGCTAAAAGAAGAGCACTCTCATTGTCCATCACTCTCGATTGGACGCGACCTGCATTGCCGTGGTGGAGGCAGGATCGTCAATACGGGTGCGACCGCGTCAGACGGAGGGTACGGCCTCACAGGCGTCGCGATTGGTCCTAGCGCCTGCGGGCGGCTAAAGGGCCAGTTTTTGCGTTGGACGATGGCAGTGATCCTCGTCAGACAGAACTGTCGATCGCCGCAGGTTGCGTGAACTTCCCGTCAAGTGCCCAGAGTGGCTGGCTGGTCGTCGGTCGGCCTGATCAGTATTGACCACGGGGCCCTGTCGTCGCGCGAAGCCTTAGCGCGAAACCAACGTTGTTGATCTTCGAGACTGGGCTGTGTCCCAATAGCACCTGCTCAATAAGCAGGCCCGCCTGACGGCCGATCTCCAAGCGCGGAATACGTACGGTACTGAGAGGCGGAACGCATTGGGAGGAGGCATCGTGATCGTCGAAGCCAGCGATCGCGAGCTGCTGGGGGACCAGAATGCGCCGCCGCTGCAACCCGTAAAGCGCGCCGAGCGCGATCACCTACCTCCGAACCACAGAGACCGATCTCCCGATATCTCATAGCCGCTATGGCGGGAGCTCGAAGTACGTCGCTCCCGGTGTTGCGATCGGCTTGACAGTGGATTTCAAACGTTGCGTCAGAACCGCTCCAGATCGCCGAGCAAGTCTCTCCAACAGGCAGCGCGCCCAATCTCACCGTTCCGGCGAGCTGGCCGATCATTCGGCCGCAGCCTCTCCTCGGCACAGCGCGACGACTGCGATGGTGGTGTCGAGCACCTCCATGAAGGTCGGCACCACCACGACGGCGGCTACAAACCGCGGCCCATGGCAACTTGCCCAAGATCGCACGGCACGAAAGATCCCCGCTTTGTCGTCCACGCATCTGTCTCTGTCAGCCGTGAGATCAGTCCGGCGCTGCCGGGTTCGGGATGAAAATCCACACGCCGCTCGCGTGGCGTGGGACCACCTGTCGAGATCAGGACTGAAGAATGAGATGTGCACGGCGGCGCGGTCCCCATATGCGCGAGCCTCTGATATGTGGCGCCGCGCGGTTTCAGCACGTGGTTAGGCGACCAGGCGATCCTTCGGTTTTGATAGGGCTTGTCCGACGACCATGTCACCCGTGCGCTGAATAGATGAGCTGCGCTGTCCGCCCGCCCTTGACCGCTCCAGCCTCCGCTCCATGTGTCAGGCAATCGACAGGCTGGGCTCCCCGTCGGTAGTGGCTGTCTGGCCACTTTCGCCGGGCTTGAGAGTCTACACGACTGCTTCAGGCTATGTGGACCAAAGCTCTGGTTTCGATTTCGCCGGAAAGGGAGCTGCTGAGAGGGAAGCACGATGAGAATTCTGGTCGCCGGGGCGACCGGTGCGATCGGCCGGCCGTTGGTTCATCGCCTGAGAGCGAGCCAGCATGAGGTATTCGCGCTTGCGCGATCGACTGATTCCGCGGACGCCTTGCACGAAATTGGCGCGGAGGCGGTGATCGCCGACGCACTGGATGTCGCTATGGTGAAGGCCGCAGTCGGACGGATCCGGCCCGATGCTGTGATCAACGAATTGACCTCACTGCCCCGGCATTACACGTCCACCGAATTGAAGGCAGCGGCCGACCGCGATCGCAAAGTCCGAGTGGAAGGCAACATTAACTTGCTCGCAGCGCTTGATGCGGGCGTGCGCCGCTACGTGCTGCAAAGCTCCGGATTCTGGTATGCGCCGGGCTCCGGGTTGGCGGACGAGTCCGTCCCGTTCATCTCCAGCGCTTCCCCGGGAGTCGAGGCCAGCGCCCGCACCTACCTCGAATTGGAAGCTCGCGCGTCGGCGACGCCAGGAATCGAGTTCGTCGCGCTGCGTTACGGATTCTTCTACGGCCCCGGCACCTGGTACACGCGTAAGGGCGATATTGGTGACCAGGTGCGGCAAAGGCAGCTTCCGATTATCGGTGAGGGCCAGGGCGTCTACAGCTTCGTGCATATCGAGGATGCGGCTGCGGCGACCGCTGCCGCGCTGGAGTGCCTGCCGGGAGCATACAACGTCGTCGACGGAAACCCGTCGCCACAGCATTTGTGGCTGACGTCGTTCGCGCGTGCTGCAGGAGCGCCTGCGCCACCCCGCGTCAGCGAAGAAGAGGCGCTTCGGGCGTCAGGCCCCGACGCGGTGTACTACGCGACGAGGCTTAGGGGAGCTTCGAACGAGAAAGCCGGGCGCGAGCTGGAGTTTCGTCCGCGCCCGCTCGAGTGGATTTAGGTCCAAGGTCGGACTCAAGGTTTCGGTATCGACAACCGCACGAATCTCGTTGGCCAACCTCGATGGCTCCGGTCGTCAACAAGGGAGAAGTCAATCATGAAAATCGTCATCATCGGTGGCACCGGCCTGATCGGCTCGAAAACCGTTGCCACTCTTCGCCAAGGCGGCCACCAGGTCGTCGCCGCGTCGCCCAAGAGCGGCGTCAACACCGTCACGGGCGAGGGGCTCAAGGAGGCCACGGCCGGCGCGCAAGTTGTGATCGACCTCGCTAACTCGCCCTCGTTCGAGGATAAGGCGGTGCTGAAATTCTTCGAGACCTCCGGCCGCAACCTACTCGCGGCGGAGGCCACAGCGGGCGTCCGGCACCACGTTGCGCTATCCATCGTCGGAATCGACCGGTCCGACAATGGCTATTTTCGCGCAAAGGTCGCCCAAGAGAAACTGATCAAGACCTCGGGCATTCCCTACACAATCATCCGCTCGACCCAGTTCCTGGAATTCCTCGGCGGCATCGCCGATTCAAGTGCGGATCGAAATGAGGTCCGGCTCCCGCCCATCCTGTTCCAGCCCATCGCGGCGGACGACGTTGCTGCCATTGTTGCCAGCGTGGCGCTCACAGCGCCGCGAAACGGGATCGTCGAGATCGCCGGCCCGGAACGAGCACCATTCAACGAAATCATCGCCCGCTATCTAAAGGCGGTCGGCGATCCGCGCGAAGTCGTCAGCGACCCCGAGGCCACATACTGGGGCGGCCAGGTCGAGGAGCGCTCCCTCGTGCCGCTAGGTGAGGCGCGCCTCGGCCACATCGGCTTCGACGAATGGCTCCGCCGGACACGAGCTGCAGCCTGATCCAGCATCTGCCAACCCAATGAGGGCTCCATGGAGACAGTCGGGTCAACGACGGAGCGGTGACGACCTACGAGGCCGGGCAGAGCTTCTCGAAGCTGCCCGGTGATCGCCACAGCGTCGACGCGCATGCCAGCAAGACAAAGCGGCCAAGCTCCTCGCGGCGTTCGCAGTGGACACGAGCGAGACGGAACTGACGATCCCTTTCGGTGAATAGGCTGGTGACCGGATACCGCCATGATTGAGCAAAACGACAAGCCAGATTCGGTCAACGAGCAACCGACAGCGAATGGAGATGCTTCGGCTGCCGACGGCGCGAAATCCGCCGAGGCACCGCCGGAGCCCCGCCCCATGCCGCAGGAGCTCCGAAAGGCTCCGTGGACGCGAATGCTTTTGGCCGGTGTGCTCGCCGTTGGTGTCCTGGTGGTTCTCATCGTGTTCGGCATTCCGTGGGTCGAGGAGATGCTCAATACGGCCTCCACGGACGACGCATTCGTGAATGGGCATGTGACGTTTGTCGCGCCGCGCGTGGCAGGACAGATTTCCCGCGTTCTGATCGACGACAATAACCATGTGCGCAAAGGAGATCTCCTCGCCGCGTTGGACAAGGAGCCTTACCGGGTTGCGGTCTCCGAGAAGCAGGCGGCGGTCGACACCGCGAAAGCGGACCTGCAAGCTGCCAACGCCGCTGTGCGCGCGATCGAAGCCGAGGCGAGGAGCCGTCGCTGGAACCTGCAACACGCCGTGCAGGACGTCGACAACCAGGTCGCGCTTCTGCACGCGCGGGTCGCCGCCGTCGCCAAGAGCAAGGCCGCGCTGGCGCTGGCGCAGTCTGAATTCGATCGGGCTAAGCAACTCGTCGCCAGGTCCGACGTGTCGCGAGAGGTGTACGACCAGCGCCAAGCCGAGCTGACGGCGGCTGGCGCCGAACTGACACAGGCTCTCGCCGAAGTCTATCAGGTGCGCGTCTCGCTCGGGCTCTCGGCGCAACCCGCTGGGGGCGGCGATCTCGACAAAGTGCCGCCTGATCTCGATGAGACCTTTTCGTCCGTCCTGGAGGCGCAAGCTGCGCTCATTCAGAGCGCCGCTCAACTCGGCATCGTGCACTCGTTCGAGCAGAGTCCGAAGGCGATGCTCGACCAGTTCGAAAAGCTGGGAGATATCGACACCACCTTCGCCCAGTACGCAGCCAATGCCCCGGCGGTCAAACAAGCCGAGGCGAAACTCGAGGCTGCCAAACGTGATCTCGCTCAGGCCGAACTGAATCTGAGCTACTGCGACATCACGGCGGAGATCGACGGCGTCGTCACGCGGCGCAACGTCAATCCGGGCAACTATGTTCAGGTCGGCCAGAACCTGATGGCTCTGCGATCGCTCGATGAGATTTGGGTAGACGCCAACTTCAAGGAAACGCAGTTGCGCGACCTGCGCATCGGGCAGCCCGTTGATCTGCGCTTCGACATGTACGGCGGCACGCACATGTTCAAGGGCCGGGTCGCCGGCTTCACCATGGGAACCGGATCGACCCTGGCATTGCTGCCGCCGGAAAACGCCACGGGCAATTTCGTCAAGGTGGTCCAGCGGTTGCCGGTTCGGATCGATCTCGTCGATTACAACGCCGATCAGACGCCGCTGTTCATCGGCACTTCGGTCGTTCCCTACGTCTACATCAACAAGCCGCCGACCGGGCGCGATGCCGGGAAGTTTCTCCAGGCCTATGTGGCGCAGTCTCCGACCCCTGGTCCCGCAGCCAGCGCTTCGGGCGGCAGCCAATGACCGGCGCGGTATTGTCGTCGCCGCTGAATTCCCGATCCCGCACGGCCGTGAACCCGTGGATTGTAGCCGCCGTCGTGGTGGTGCCGACCTTCATGGAGGTGCTCGACACCACCATCGCGGTCGTCGCGCTGCGCTATATTGCGGGAGGATTGTCGGCCACGGTCGATGATGGCGAATGGGTCATCACCAGCTACCTCGCCGCCAACGCGATCATTCTGCCGATCACCGGCTGGCTGATCGCGCATCTCTGCGAGATCCGGATTACCTCACCGCGCAGCGCATGGAATTGCGGAAGCGGCCGTTCAGCTTCGACGGCATTGGACTGTCGCTGCTAGTCATTGTCGTCATCTGTTGGGAGGTGACGCTGAGCAAAGGACAGGAGTGGGACTGGCTGGGCGACCCGTTCTGGCGTGTCCAGATTTTGGCGATCTTGTTCACGGTGGGCCTCGCCGCGCTGATCTTCTGGGAGCTGCGCCATCCGAGCCCAGTGGTCAATTTCAGGCCGTTGCGAGAGCGGAATTTCGCCGCCTGCTGCGTCATCATCTTTTGCGCGTTCGCGGTGCTATACGCTGCCAGCACGTCTTTGCCGGCCTTGCTTCAATCGCTGTTCGGCTACGATGCGCTGAGCGCCGGATTGGTCATGTCACCGGCCGGCTTCTTTGCGGTCGTCGCGATGCCGTTCGTGGGGCGCATCCTCGGTCGTGGAACCGATGCGCGATGGGTGATTGCCGCGGGTCTCTTGACCATGGCGGCGGGGAATTACTGGATGTCGCAGATGAACCTGGACATCAGTCCGGGGCAGGCCGTCTGGCCACGGGTGGTGCTGATCGTCGGGCTTGCGATGTGCTTCGCTCCGGCAAACGTGGCAGCCTACCTCTATACGCCGGTCGCGCTGCGGGGGGCGGCGGTCGGCCTGTTGAGCCTGCTGCGCAACGAGGGTGGCAGCGTAGGGACCTCGCTGGCTCAGACGATTCAGGAGCGCCGCGACCAGTTCCACAGTCTCCGTCTCGGCGAGTGGCTCGATCCCTTGAATGCAGCCGCACGTTCCTTCCTCGATCGGGCTTCCGGACCATTCCTGCAGCAGACCGGGGATCCGGTCGCTGCGCAGCAACTGGCCTTGCAGACGCTCGCAAACCTGCGCCAGCAACAGGCATCGGCGCTCGCCTACTTCGATGTGTTCTGGGTCCTGGCCGTTGTCATGCTCGCACTTGTATTCGTTGTGCTGCTGATGAAACGCTCCGTCGCGGAGAAAGGCGCTCGGATCGGATCAGAGTAGAATGCTAGCGAATTAGAACGGGGCTGAACGTCCGGGCTGGGCTTCGTGCGACCGAACTGCTGCCGACCCGTTGGGGTGGAAAGGCGCCACTATCTGCAGCATCTTTAGCGCTGCTGACGCGATTGGAAACGGCGGCACAGACCGGGTACCCGCGCGTCGCGGCGATTCGCCAAAGAATGGGCTGCTGCGTGCTGTCGTCATTACGGTGCGGGAGCACGGTGCGCCAAGTTCCCAGGCAGCGGTCGGTGCGTGGCTCCCGAGAAGCTAGGACCTGACCGCTAATGAGCTGAAGTTGCTGTTATCTGGCCAGGTGGGCTGGGCGGATCGAATGAGGAGACGAGCATGGCAAGCTCCGACACGCTTCGCTATCAGAGGATTACTCCACCCACGGATCCGGTGCGATGCCTGCCGTCGGGTTTGGCACGCTGATTCCCGATCCTCTCGCTACCAGACAAGCGACGACCACCGCGTTGGAGGTGGGATTCCGGCATCTCGATTGCGCCGAGCGGTATCGCAATGAGGCGGCGGTCGGCGATGCGATCCGGGCCGCGCTCGACGCGGGGACGGTCCGGCGGGATGACCTCTTCGTCACCACGAAGCTATGGAACAACAATCATCGCCCGGAACGGGTCAAACCGGCCTTCGAAGCACGTCTCCGGCGGCTGCGGCTCGATTATGTCGATTGCTATCTCATCCATACCCCGTTTGCCTTTCAACCTGGCGATGACCAGGACCCGAGGGACGAGCGTGGCCAGGTGATCTATGATCGCGGAGTGACATTGATCGAGACGTGGCAGGCGCTCGAGCGCCTCGTCGATGACGGTCACTGCAAGGCGATCGGCTTGTCAGACGTCACTTTGGAGAGGGTGCGAGAGGTCGTCGCGGCTGCGCGGATCAAGCCGGCGGTGGTGCAAGTCGAATCCCATCCCTATTGCCTGAATGGGAGCTGCTCGACTTCTGTCGGGAGCATGGGATTGTGCTCTTGGCGTTTGCAGCTTTGGGACACGGCATGAGCCCAAGAATGCTGGACGATCCTGTCATCACTCCTATTGCGCAACGCGCCGGCAAAACGCCGGCACAAGTTGCGCTGGCCTGGGCTGTGCAACGCGGCACCGCCTTCCTGACCACCTCGACCAAAGCTCTCCGCATCCAAGAGAACTTCGAGATATCGGCCCTGTCCGAGGTCGCCATGCGGGACATTCGCGAGGGTATCAAGGCGAATGTCAGGTTCAACACAGTCGTGGAGACGGGGGTGCCCGGCTTCATTCCCCGAGCCTCGTGATCGACCGGTGTGCAGCCAAGTCAGCGGAGGGCACGAAGCAGTCAAGGAATGGGAACGGCAACATGGCCGAGAATGAGGCTCGGAAGGCACTCAATCGCCGCCACTGGGCCGCATCGGAACGACATCTACCGGGAGGACGCCGCGCTCGAATACCCGTAATCGGGCGAGCGCATCAGGGGCGGGCGCAATATCCAGGCCTCACGCGTTCGCGCAGCCGAGCTCGAAGCGTTTCGGCATCCCGATCATGGAGCGAGATCGCGGCACCGGGCGCATGCGAGGCCTGGCACGCGGCCCGGGGCGGCTGTGCGCGGCCCTGGAGATAGACCACGGGCTGGATGGGATCGACCGTTGTCGAGCCGGTCCGCTATGGCTCGGATCCGACAGTCGAGCGTCCGGTGAAATCGGGCGGAGCAAACGGATCGGCATCACGCGCGCAGCCGACAGTTTGCCGCGGTTCTACGTTCGCGGCAGTCAGTTCGACTGCGACGCGGGGGCACTCAACAGGTAGGAACCAACCTAACAGCTTGGAGGCCTGGCGAACCCCTTGTTCGCCGGTTAGGTCAGGAGCAGATCAATCCACGGCACAGTGCGCGGACGCGGCAGTCGGACGGCTACCGTTCCGCACATCAAAGATGCTGCAAAGAAAAATAGACGTCAGCGAATCGCGCCCCAACGACTCTGCGCGGCTTGCTCCTGCTATGGAAGCGCAGGAGCTCGGCGGCAATCTCTCCTGGATGGCTCGCCGCTCGCGCGGTTCAACGCTTCTGGTACGGGTGGAAAATGTAGTCCTTTGCCTTCACGGCCACGTGGCACACGTGTCCGCAATCAGAGGGGCTGGGGTCGGCCACGAAATTGTCTGACGCAGCGTCGAAGTTGAACAGCCCGTATCCCCATCCGCCGCTGTTCGGAAATCTCTTACTGTCCTTTTCGATGACGAAAGCCTGACTGAAGACATCCGGCACATCCACGTCAAAGGTAGCTTCCGTGCTCTTCTTCGGCTTCCATTGGAGCTTCGCGATCTTGGAGCCGTCGGGGAACGGTTGACCGTTGCCCGGAACGCCGGCCTTGAAGGCCGCTATCATGATCGGATTGGCGACGATCACCTTGAGAACTTCGTTTGTCCGTGCGGAAGAGACTACGGCCCAGTCCTCGTATCCTTTGAAGTCGGAGAACGCGATTCCGCTCGGCGTCACCAGCGAGTACTTGTCCGCCGCGTAAATGGCCGAGCCGCCCAGAACAGCGAACACCGCTGTCGCAATCGTGAGCATTTTTTTGTGCTTCATGGATGATCCTTTCTCAATTGGCCTAAGGAAGTGACAGCATCGAGTCGACGATTTCCTTGATGATGACGATGGCGGTCGCGTAATTCGGGAGGTTGATGTCGAGCGCGGCGTGCATCATCTCCTCCGAGTAGTCGGCCGTCGCATCTTTCACCACAGTGACGCAGTAGCCGAGCTCGGCGGCATAGCGGACCGTCGCTTCGACGCAGGTGTGCGCGATCAGTCCGATCACGATCGGGCGCAGTTCTATCTCGACTTCTCAAGCGGACCTTTCTACGGCTTCAACCGGCCCGGGGCGAAGCCGATCCCCGGCGTCATCCAGAACTGGTGGCGGCAGGACATGATGGGCAGCGCCAAGGCACACTATGACGGCATCAAAGCATTTTCAGAAACCTATTTCACGGAGGATCTCAAGAACATCACCGTGCCGACGCTCGTGATGCACGGTGACGATGACCAGATCGTGCCGGTCGCCGACTCGGCGCCGCTGTCGGCAGGGCTGCTGAAAAGCAGCACGCTTAAGATCTATAAGAGCTTCCCACACGGCATGTGTACGACCCACACGAAACCGTGAATGCAGACTTGCTCGCCTTCGTCGCGGGCTCTCCGTTACGAAGCTAGCGCGCAACAAATCGCCTCTCGCGATAGAGGATAAGGATTGGAACTGGAGCAACGAAATGGCGTCGGATGAAGATGTGGCGACAGCGCTTGGGGCGTTTGCCCAGGCTCTCCTAAAAGCTCGCGCAACGGCGTGAGCGGCAGCGAGCCGACGCGCGACGAGGAGAGGCGCAGCGGACGCCTGAAGGGCCTTTCCGATCGCGCACAGGCAATGTCGCGTAACGCGCAATCAGCTACCTACCTTGGCTTCGAGGCTCTTTGGAAGGAAGCTCGGGAATTGGATGCGGTGGTCGCGAACGAGATCACCATGGCGGTCGCGAGCGCATTTGTACAGCGACCGCATATAGGCTCGCGCAGCGAATAGCTGCCGATGCGGATTGTGAACGGTCCTCGTTAGAAAGCAGATGTGGGTGCTCGCCTCCCCAAACAAGCGACACAAGCGAATATTTATTGGTGTGGGATGGTTTAGGTTGAAGGAGGGGGTTGGTGATTCTGGCAAGTTGCCACGCGCCACGGTCCAGCCGCCATTCACCAAACTGTCGATGCAAAAGATCGACCGCATCCGAAGGGCGCTGGCTCGGGCGGGCCTCGTTCGAGGTGATGCGCGACGTGCCGCATCATCCAAGAAAGGCTAACAGAGGTTTCGTTAGCAGAAAAACGTCCTCGGGCCGGGTGCCTAAGGTTAGAGCCCCTTCGGATGGCACGGGCCGCTCGTTACTTCGGCCGCTATCGCAAGACCGGAGCGGCGCTCCCCACCGAGGCCGCCGACCACGAGCTTCACGCGATCTGTCGCCGCATCATCGCCATCCGTTGCAACGCCAAGACAGCGCCGCAACCCTCGCCGAGATCATCTGGGCGTGGTCGACCCACGACGTGAAAATCGGCGAGGACGAGGACACCGCAGCCAATTTCTTCGCCACTATGGCACGGCACGCAAGCGATTAAGGGGAGCGCGAACGCAGCCCTAATTACGCGCTAGGTCCTTTCTGTAACTGCCGGTGGTTAGTGGCTGCTTAATCGATCGCGGCGTGATCAGGGAGTCTCGCGGAGACGATCGGCGGGAAATGCCGCGCGGAAGCGGGAGCAACAGGTCTTCAAGACTCCATTTCGGATCGAAAATGCGGCGCGCACACCGGTAGCGTTATGTATCGGCTGCCCTACTTGCGCCGCGCTTGGCGATCGAGCGCGCACTGTAAGCTAGGGCGTAGCCAGCGACGCCTGTATCCGCGCGATCTGCGCCTAAGCCGACACCGCCGCGAGTTCCACTTCCACCATCTTTCCAGCACAGTGGGATCCGAAGCTTGGAATTCACGTGACTTGAAGTCGCGGC
>JADMIO011054730.1_pt1 | contig 75618 bp, 71 predicted proteins | sample 8958161 | NCBI WGS metagenome assembly JADMIO01 (sample SAMN16585339, study PRJNA669376) | soil metagenome | isolation source: Crop rotation soil | place: USA: Cullars Rotation, Alabama | collected 2011
GCCGCGACTTCAAGTCACGTGAATTCCAAGCTTCGGATCCCACTGTGCTGGAAAGACATGACAATCTTGAAGATTGTCACAGCCGAAAGCGCTAAAAATGGCGACGGATGGTTAATTCCGGTTGTAAAGAGTTGAATTATTTGTTCCGTGTAATAAACTGAAGCGTTATTCAGTTTGAGAACCATTCTCAATAAGCGACGAGTTTGTCAGTGCCGAATTGCGCCAGCAGCACTACAGGTATCCCATGGAAGAAGTTATGAACAACGCCAGTAAAGAAAGCGGCCCGAGTAAATTCGGATTTGGTATCGAAGCAGAATATTTGCTACTCGATAGAGATTTCCGCCCGCTCTTCGCAGAAGACCTGGATTTCGTGACTCTCAGGGATTGCGTCGACAGCATTCCTGCATCCGACCTGGGCTGCGACGGATTCAACATCAAGCCGCTGCACAAGAATGCAAACCCGTATTTGATCGAAGGCTACTATCTCACCGACGAAGAGATGAAGCCGCATACCCTCTTGCCCAAAGGCATTGAAGTGCGCACACCGATTCGCTCATCAATCGAGGAAACCATTACGGTATTGGCCGACGCAACTGAAAGGTTGCGCAGCCGGATTGCATCGGATTTCGGATATTACTTGTGCACGATTTCTCATCACCCGACCAAAAGCAATTTCCAGGCTGCACCTAACTACAGGCGGCATGATTACTGGCAGTGGGCCCTGACTGCCATGACCACTTTTGGTCCCGACATCAATATCAGTTTGCCTCAGAATCTGCTTGCCGAGGTCGATCAAAAGCATCTTAACGAGAGAATCAATTTCTACATGCCGTCCGTAATCGCCTTGACTTTTGCTTCGCCGTTGCTGGATGGGCAGCTCTGGACTGTAGACGGTGTGCCGGGCAAGTCAGTCAGAACTTACCTGCGTTCGCAATGGGCGCCTCTCTATTATGTCCACACAGAGCCGCAGTTGCGGTTTGAATTCAAAGGCCTGGAAATGCCTCTGGAAATCGGCGACTATAAGGCGTTTTTCCTGGTCGCGCTGGCGCTTTTGCTTGATACCACATTGACCTTAAAGACAAGCGATGAAGAAAGAATTGCTAATTTGCGCTATTTCGCCGTGCATGGTCTGGAGTCGGAAGCTTCCCAATTTTGTGCAAAGGCTTTACTCAAAGCTGCAGAAAGAACCGCCCTGCGCCTCTCTCTTGACGCTTCATGCTTATCTCCTCTCTGGCGACGTTTGGAAGCGGGCAATAGTCCGGCCGACAGAATCTCGCGTACTTTCAGAACGGAAACGACACTCGAGAAAACTCTCGAACATTTCATCGTAAAACCGGGATTCAACGCACCAGGAGTCAATCCGCTGCGAGCGAATCTGGCAAATTGAATCAAGACTTTAGTTAAACCAAATCCGAAACGTCACATCGAAAAAATAATCGTCAGAACCGTCTCAGGAACATCGACCTCATGAATCTGCCAATTGTATGCATTGCGAAAGCTGTGAGAACAATTGGCTTTGGTGCCGTTTCGGTGGTGCTGGCCCTTTTCTTGATCGATAAGGGTTTTTCGGCGGCGGAGGTCGGCGCACTCTTTTCGCTTACGCTTCTTGAAGATGCTTTCATTACAACTGTGGCTGCTGTGTTCGCAAATCGGCTCGGTATGCGAATGGTTCTTCTTGCCGCTTCAGCGGTGATTTTGCTTGGCGGTTTTGCCCTCGCTTTTGCGCAGGTGAAATGGGTATTGGCTTTAGCAGTGATTTTCGGCATCGTCAGCCCGGCGGGCTACGAAGGTGGGCCGTTTGCGCCAATCGAACAGGCGATCATCAGCCAATCGGTAAAGAAGGATAAGCTCGCGTCTGCGTATTCCTGGTACAACCTGGTCGGCTTTGGCGGCGCTGCTTTGGGAGCTCTGCTTGCCGGTGGCTGTGTCGCTCTGATGAAGGGTCTGCCGCCGGTTCAGGCTTATCAGTCGATTTTTATTTTCAATGCAATCAGTTCGTTTTTGCTGGCCATACTTTATCTGACCATGGACATTGCAGATGCGCCGATTAATGCAGCTAAAGCCAGTTTGCAGCAAGTCTTGAAAAGCGCAAAAGAGTCCTGGAAAGACATCTTTGCCGGACAGTCGGCGTCCAAACAACGGATAAGAAAGCTCGCCGGCTTGCAGGCTCTTGATGCCTTTGGCGGCGGATTTGTCGTGCAATCTTTGCTGACATGTTGGTTCTACCAGCGATATCACGTCGACGCAACTTTTATCGGACCTGTTTACTTCGGTTGCAATGTGATAGCCGCGTTTTCGTTCGCTCTGGCACCAATATTTGTTAAGCGAATCGGCCTTCTCAATTCGATGGTTTTTACTCATCTGCCCTGCAGCCTGGCGCTCTGCCTGCTGCCCTTCTTGCCCACCGCCGGCTGGGCGGCCGGATTGCTGCTCCTGCGCAGCTTCTTCTCGTCCATGGACATTCCCGCCCGGCAAGCCTATACGATGCTCATCGTGCCTGAAGAAGAGCGCCCAGCTGCTGCCGGCGTCACCTCCTCGGCGCGAGCGGTCGCTCAGGGCATCGCACCATGCCTGACAGGATTCTTGATGACTAACGCGGTAACAGGAATACCTATAATCCTAGCCGGACTCTTCAAAAGCGTTTATGATGTGAGCCTCTATCACGCGTTCAAGCACGTGCCGTTTCATGACGACCAAGCCGACCACGCACCACCGATGGAGTCACCCGCCGACGCGCTAGAGTCAAGGAAACCGGAAAGTGTCCGTTGAGATGAAAACGAGGGCTCCGCACGCGCATAGCGAAGACACCGGCATCAGCCTGTATTTGCGGACACCATTCAGGTCTCCCACCCGAAAGCTGATTTTTACCCTGCATAGATGGGTAGGTGCAATCGTTGCTCTCTGGCTTCTGTCCCAGAGCCTGACGGGCGTGTCTCTCGTCTTTCGCGATGAACTGGAAGAAATACTCAGCCCACCGCCTGCAGTGAGCGTTGGTGAAAAGCGCGCAGCGTTTGAAACACTGATCGAGAACACGCAGAAAAAATACAACGGCTACAAAGTGACCGGATTTATCTGCCCTCGAGCATCTAATCGACCTGTTCAAATTTTTGCAGTCAATGACAAAGATAAAAAACTGGCTCTCAATGCCGATCCATATACCGGAGCAATTCTTGGTCCGAAAAAGGAAAACGAGGTTCTCGAATTCCTTGCTGATTTGCATCACAACTTGCTCAATGGCAAAACCGGTCGGGCGATAAATGGCATTGGCGCGGCATGCCTTTTCGCGCTGATTCTCACAGGCATGGTCATCTGGTGGCGTGGCATCAAGGACTGGCTGAGCGGTTTTCGCGTTAGTTTCAAAGGAAATTTCCGCCGTGTCAATTGGAATCTCCACAGCGCTGTGGGCATCTGGGCGCTGCCGTTTCTGCTTGTATGGAGCATCAGCGGTTTTTCCTTTGGATTCACAGCGTTTTTCGAAAAAAGCTTGAATGTTGTTTTTCCCGTATCAGCTCAGAAGCAGCTAAGCTGGGAACGCAGGCTGCCAGCCGGCTCAGGTCGGCACGATGAGAAGATTGCCCTGGAAGAAAACCAGGCGCAAATCACCGGCAATATGGCAATCGCCGCCATGCATGGTGCCAGGCCCGATCTCGACAAAATGGTGCAAACTGCCATTGCGGCGACACCGCGCGAAGACTCTGTGGAGCGCATCGCCTTTCCTGACAAACGCAGACCGACATTGCGCATCTGGCTTTGCAATTCGTTGTCCGCTGACCCGAATACAAAAACGCAAGTATTTCTCGATCCGAAAACAGGCGAGGTCGTTGCTGTCGCGCCGGCTGACGCAGCGCCTGCTGGAGACGTAATTCTTCAGTGGTTGACGAAACTGCATTTCGGTAACTTCTGGGGTCTGGCATCCAAGTCAATCTGGATCTTCATCGGTCTTGCACCTGCCATCATGGCGGTTTCCGGGCTCTCTCTGTTCGCCCACGGCATGGCAAATCGCCGCGCCCGCCGTTAAGCAGGCGCCTGAGGATTCACGCCGGGAAAACAGGCACACCGGTGGGAAGAACTCAAATATGGGGAAGAAACACTGTTGCATATTGGTATTGGCGTTTTGGGCTTTGACCTCGGACAGCTGTATTATTGCCGTGCAAGGCGCTTTCGCTCTTGAAGCTGCAAAGAAAAAAACTGACAATGCTTCTGCCGCACCCGGCGCGGTTTCTAGTGCTTCGCTCTCTGCAAGAGCGTTGAAAGAGTTGCAAGAGAAAAACTATCGAGCTGCGCTCAAATCGGCGGAGCAATGGCTTTCCATTCAGCCTGATGCTAAGTTTGCTTATTTCATCAAAGGTAAGGCTCAAGGCGGGTTGGGTGACAGAGAGAAAGCGATCAAATCGATGACGGCTGCAATAAAGCTCGATCCGAAGATGGCGATTGCTTATGGAGAAAGGGGATGGTTTCTCCTTTCAAAAAAACGCTACCAGGAAGCCGAGAGCGATTTTTCTACTGTGGTTGCGCTCAAGCCAAGTGCGTTGGCATATTCAAGCAGAGCAGCCGCCAATTCCAGATTAGGAAGAGACAGAGCTGTAATTGCCGATTGCACCAAATCCATCCAACTAGACCCGAGGAATGCAGCCGCATACGAATTACGCGCCAGAGCACTGTTCAAAACCGGTCCCTACGATCGGTGCATTGAGGATTGGAAAAAGGCGATTGCGCTTGAGCCGAAAGATGCAAGGTTGCGTGAGGGGCTTGGTTTGGCGCTATCGAAAACATACGACCATGAGGCGGTCATTGAAGAAATGACCAAAGCGATCGACAGTGGCGTAAAAACGCTGGAAGTCTACAAAATTCGAGCCGACGCATTCTACAAGCAAGAAAACTATAAGCAATGTGCAGAAGATCTTACTGTCATTCTGACTAAGTTCGGCACCGTTGATCCGTGGAAACGCTGGGATTATCTCAAGCTTCGCGCGCGCGCATTTTTGCGCAACGGGGAATATGCAAAAGCAGAAAAGGATTGTACAGATGCGCTTGCTGTGGCGATTGACGATAGCAAATCATATTTCAGCCGGGCTGATGCGAGAGAACACATGGGCAAGTTCAAAGAAGCCGTGAAGGATTTGACGCAGGTGATCAAGTTAGATCCAAACGACGGTCGCGCCTTTTCAATGCGAGCGAAGATTTACGAGCACATTGGGGAGAAAGGAAAAGCGGACAGCGACAGAAAAGCCGCAATCAGACTCGGTGACAAACAGTGGGGAATTTAACCAGGATGCTCGCACGTTTGCATCTTGACATCCGTGCTGATAAATGCTACGGTTCACCAACCCCTTCTTCGAATTTTTTTCAGAACATTTAATACGGGCAGTACTAACTGACTGCGTCTCGTACCGTAGGCCCTCGACGGTCCGGAAAAGACGCGGCCTCACCATTTTGTACCCGACCAGTATGCGCGCGGACGCCCGGCGTCTGCTATCACATGCGGTGCCAATGCAAGCATGGAGTTTCTAATGGAAAATGTTGAAACGCTGACTTTGAATAACCCTGAAGCTGGAGCGCTTTTTTCCAGTAGTTTTGCTACTGCCACTATGCAGCAAGTCCGGGATACAAATCCTGGCAGTGGCGCCGCTCAAGATGCCAAATTGGGGATACCGCCGCTCTTGTTGGTAGAGGGACACCAGGGGGTTCCGCCGGAGCTGTCAAATCCAACTGGAGAGCCTACGTCACCTTACGGCCTGCGCGAATTCCAATTTGGCAGTAAATCGCCTTTAGAAAACCGCATAGAACAGAAAACTGAATCGCCCAATCCCGAAAAGCTCGCTGAACGTTATGGTCTGAAATGTGATTCCGAATTTGTAAACGGGCAGAGAGTTTACAATTTTTACTACGAAGGTGCCGGTGGCAAGCGTAATGAAGTAGCTTCAGCAAACAGATTAGAAGAGGCTGAGAGACTCCTCAAGGCCAATCGAGATGAGCGTGTTTCGCGCGTCGAGACTCATTTCGGTGTAAAGGTCAGTCGCGACGGAGAGACCCAATCATTTCGCGGCGAAAACCATCAAATGCGCACACCCAATATCCAGGAACTTGCCGCTCTTGAAGAGGGGCTTTCGAAAGCGCAGCCCGCTCAATACACAAAAGATGGAAAACCCTTAGTCTTCAATTACGGCGTCGGCAATATAGGCGAAGGCGATAATCCAGTCTCGTTCTTTTTGCCAGACAACGACGGCCACGCGCGAATCGTCATGCAAAATGACGCTACATACGATGATAAATTGAGAACGGCCATACATGAAATCTCGCACAACGAGCAACATGCTATTGGTGCCTTCGACAACACCGATGACTATGCGAAAACATTCGGCATGCACAGGGGTCAGCAAGGAGTTCTTTCGTTGAAGATCAAGACCAATGAATGGGTTCTTGAAGGCAAGGATAAAGACGAGTATTACAAGAGGGATTGGAGTAAAGAAAACGCAGAGAAAAATGTCTGGATAAAGACCGATTACGACGGCAATCCGGTCAAGGGAAAAGACGGCAAACCGATCTTAATCACCAACGATGAAGCGCAAAAGCGCGCTCGCATTACCCCAGCAACACTCTACTTCCCAAACCCAATTGAAGACGGCGCGGATTCAATGACAAATTTCCGACATTCGGAAAAATTGCGGGCTGAATTACTGCAACAGAGTCCACAACTTTATGAGTCTTTAAAAGAAATGGATAAACGGCAAATGGACAAATACTACGGCACCAATGCTGATGGTACGTCGAAGTATGTTCGGCTTCCGGATGGAACAGTGGCCGCCAATAATGAGCAAAACCGTACTCGCATCGCTCAATTCGAACGGCAAAACAGAACTCGTTCCAGATAATCGCGCCTGCTGAACTATTCGCCACTTGATGCGGCGCCGACCCTAGCTAGCGGTGTCGTTGGCCTGGAAACAGCTACGCCAACTCTAAAGCCTGGATGTGCGCGCGCTAAGAGTTTTTCTTGGCATCCGAAAACCTTGACAACCGGGATTTCTGGAACGCACACGGGCTGTTCGTTTTCGCTGAGAAGAAAGTTCGAACTCTTCAGTAATACGGTTTGTTAAGGCTTCAACCAAGAGCTCTTTCAAGGTTTCGTAACAGCTTTTGATCTCCATGCTCTGGTATCTAAAAAGCGTTCATTTTTTCCAGTCTCTTTGCGAAAACACACAACCAAAACACTCCTGCAGGTTCAATCCAGCAAGATCCACGGCGCGCCCGCGTTGATGAATCACTGCCAGCCTGCGGAGTTTTCTTCCTTACCAAATCACCTTTGGAACGCGCGAAGCGCGCTCCGCATCAGCAGAAAGGAGGGCTTCATGAATAACGAAGATATGCTTGACGCCTTGCTTAGCCTGCCAGTGGTTTGGCGAGCAAAAACGTCACCTGATGGAAAGTGGGTTGCCTGGTCATGGGGTCACAAGGACGACCGGGTCAACATCTACGCGCAGCGCACCGATGGCTCCGGCAAGCCGATCAAGCTTACCGACAGCGACATCGACCTCTATGTTGTCTCTTTCACCCCTGACGGTTACTCTGTCATTGTCGAGGGATGTCCGGACGGCAACGAGCGAATTCAACTCTTCACGGTCACGCTGGACGGCTCTCAGGAGCTTTGTCCGTTGACCGAGGAGGATCCGCCGTATTTCATTCGCGGTGGTCAGATGCACCCGAATGGGCGCTTTCTTGTCTACAGTGCCAACTACGACTTCAAGGCCAAACGACAGCTGACGGTGAGCGCCATCTACAGGCACAACCTGAAGAACGGAAAGCGCAAACTTCTGGCGATGCCGATTCGGTCTCCCGAGACCACGCCAGGCAATCAACCGCAGATGAACGCTCAGGGCACTCATGTGCTCTACTTCCGCGCTGATTTGCACCCGGCCGGACAGCAAGTCTGGATGACGGACATCGACGGCAGTAGGGACCGCGAGATTCTGAATTTTGGCGACAGCGCCAAGGTGACTGCATCCTGGTTCCCTGATGGGAAGCGTGTTCTGTTCATTTCCGAGTGCGGACACTACCGTAAGGTGGGTGTCTTCAATCGCAGCAATGGCTCGATCAAGTGGCTCATCAATGACCCGCAGCGCAATATCGAGCAGGCCTACGCGCCGGACGGCACCGACTGTGTCGTCATCGTCGATGTCGTAAATGGTCGCGAGCAGTCCAGCGTTCTGGACCCGAAAACGGGAGAGGAAACTCTTCTCGTTGTCGGCAAAAAAGGAGCTTTCAAGCCCCTTGCTCCAAATCAGGCTGGTGCGTGGATCGGGCTTCACTACAGTTCCGTGTCGCCGAATCACATCGTCCTGGCTCCTGTGCCGGCGCTGACACTGCCGAAGTTGCCGAAACAAAAAGATGCGCGCAGAGTAATAAACGTACTGAAGCCCTGGTTTTTGACGGGCAAGAAGAAAGGAAATGGTCTTCGAAAACGGCTCGTCAGAGCCGAGGACTATTTCTGGAAGTCCGTCGACGGGCTGCAGATGCATGGTTTTCTCTATCGCGCGGCAAAACCCGAAGGGACGATCATCATCGTTCATGGTGGTCCGAGAGACCGTGCCGAAGCGCGTTTCGATGCCGAGGTTCAGTACCTCGTCAGCGAAGGATTCAACGTACTGGCTCCGAACTATCGGGGCAGCACCGGCTATGGCCTCGCCTTCCAGGATGCCATCAAGGCTGATGGATGGGGCGGCCGCGAGCAGGAGGACATTGCAACCGCAATCAAGTCCTTGATCGCAGACGGCATCGCACGGCGCGGAAAGGTCGGCGTCACCGGCATTTCCTACGGCGGCTATTCGGCATGGCATGCGATCACGCACTTCCCCGTAAGCCTGGTGGCGGCTGCTGCGCCCGTCTGCGGAATGACCGATCTGGTTGTCGACTACAACACGACCAGACCCGATCTCCGCACTCTCAGCCAGGAGATGATGGGCGGCACGCCGGATGAAGTCCCCGGGCGCTATTTCGAGCGCTCGCCCCTCAATTTTGTCGCGAACATCCGCGGCAAGTTGCTCATCGTCCAGGGTGGGCAAGACCCGAATGTAACTCCGGAAAACGTGAAGCAGGTGCGTAAGGCGCTCAAGAAAGCCCGCATCCGCTATCAGCTTCTGGAGTTCGACAACGAAGGCCACGAAATCACCAAGCCCGAAAACGAAGCCATTCTGTACTCGAGCATCGCTCGATTTTTCAGAGAGGCATTCGAGGCTTAGTGACGACCCCGGTGTGAGGACAACGAGGCGTTTGGCTTCACCCTCTCACCGGCGGTCTCCGTTGTATCCACTCGGAACACACGTGTTCCATTGCGGTGCGCAATTGGGCGTGCCGTTTCTACAAATAAATCAATTCCTCAATGGAAGGAAACGCTAATGAGAAAGTTAGTTTCAATTTCTTGTTTGCTGCTTCTCTGCGCGTCTTGGGCCGCCAACGCCCAGGCGCAGGAGGTCACCCAGCTCCCCGCCGTGCCGCCTGTCGACTTCAAGGTCGACCTGACGGGCGCAAGCACACCCAGCCTCGACGCCGACCAGATCGCCGTCGCTCGCGCGCTCAAGCAGTACGACGAGTCGATGCGCAATTGGTCTCTCCCGCCCGAGAAGCTCAACGAAATCACCGGCAGTTATCGCGATTTTGCCAATTCGCAGGATAAGCTGCGCTGGCAGCGGAGCTATGACTTCAACGCTCCTTATTCCGCAAAGGACATCGAGTGGAATCGCCAGAGGTTCTCCGACCGCGTCGCTGATGCTATCTACCCTGGTTTCGGTCGAATTGAGACGACGCACGCCAACGGTGCGACTTCTCGAATCGATTACATCAACACGCGCCGCTGCGGCACCAAAGGCATCGGCATCTGCTGGACCTATCGTTTCAAATAAACCGGATCGTCTAACCAACCAACCGGGTACACCTTAATGCATATTCGACTAGTAGGCAGGTGAGAGCAAGCGAACATCAGTGTTTTGCCCTCTCACCTGCCTGCAATTTATTTTAAAAACGAGATACTACGCGGTGTGGTATGACTGCGTTTGGCGGAAAGTTTTTGGAAAAACAAAGGACCCGAGACAATTCCCGGGTCCGCATCAAATCTATTTGAACTGCTCAAACCTGAGACAGTTACGGTGCAAGGCGTCTCAAGTGCCATCGTAGGCATTGGAGAGTTGGAATAGTGCTACAGCGGCTAAGCACAACCCCAGATCACGCAAGGCAATGTCGAAAAATCCTGGAATGAGAAGCAGATTGACAATGATGCCTGCCAACCATGCGGCCACAACAGCCGAGCCGATTTTAGGTTTTACAGCGACCAAGACTGCTGCCAGCATTTCAACGACGCCGACCGCCAACATAAACGGGTGTGCGGGAATGCCCGTCAGTTGAGGCACCAGTGGGCTCAGATACATGTCCCAGTTCGTTAAAAAATGAAAGAATTTGTCTGCACCGGCAATCAGCGGGGCGACCACAAAAGTGAATTGCAATATGCGAAACGCCTGATGTGAATGCCGCATCACATCTACCACTTCCGGGTGCGTTTGCGTTTTTACGTTTGTAGTATCCATGCCCGTACCTCTTCCTTCCAACATGCCTCTGGTGCGACGGGCAGCGGTAAGGGGGGTTCCCTTAAATGGCAGGCAGGGCATTTTTTGTGACAGTTCCCGCTGATTTTAATAAGAAGGTCGAATTTGAAACTTGATCAATCGGGTACTTAGAAAAAGCGCTTGAATTGAGCTTTCGAACGCTCGAGCAATCTTTTAAAGCCCGTGTTGTAATCCCACCTCCACTGCGCAGGAGGAATTTCATGAGTCGCAATATGATCGCCACGTCTTCCTCGTCAAAGCGTCTGCTCTTGCTCACATTCTTCGCAGCCACTGTTCAGTTGACATTGTGGTCGCCACTCCATGCTGAAGAGACAAAAGCCGCGCCGGAAGCATCTGCTGCGGTGGGTTCAGGAGCGTCATCCAGTACGATTCGGACTACCCAACCAGAGGCACTAGCTGCTCCTGTAGTTGCAAACCTTGATGATGCGCCATTGCATGATTCTGATAAAACCATGAATCCCTGGAAGGTGCGCGAAGATCAGGCTGTTGAGTATAAAAAACAGATTGATGAATCAAACAAAACACTGGCCAAAAATCCCAACGATTTGGACGCTCTTGCCACGCGTGCTGATGCCAATTTGTATATAGGTACACCGCAGCAAGTAATTGATGATGCAGAAAAGACGTTGAGCATTAAGTCTAAGGAAAAACTGTGGGCTAGCGGCGCATACTGCAACAGGGGCGAAGCACGCTTGCGCCTCAAAGAATACAAGCTTGCTCTGGAAGACTTTAACAATTCAATTGAGACGGATCCGAACGGCGACATCGGTGAATCATATTTCTTTCGCGGCATGGCTCAAGAGAGATTAGGCATGCTCGAGCTTGCGCTGAAAGACTACAAGAAAGCGGACGATGAAGGCTTCGTACCAGTTTCTGCACGTAAAGAAATTGACTTCAGCAGTTACATGGAAGCATTGTCGAAAAAGATCAAGTTGTGTTGGCATCCTCCCAGGGGTGACCAGTCAAAGCAAATAACGGTCACGTTCGATCTCAATCGCAAGGGAATGGTATCTGACCTCGTCATAACCAAAAGCTCAGCCGTGCCCCTGGCAGATGTAGCGGCACTTAGGGCTGTTCACGACGCAGAACCGTTTGCTGAGTTTCCGAGGGGCGCACGCAAAGTGGTAGGTATTCAGTTTACCTTTAACTACAACGTGTTTAGTGGCCGTAGCCAAATGACCCCGGAAAAAGCTGCGGCTAAAGCCCGGGAATACCAGGTCATGTACGCAGCCGCCGTAAAGTCCGGTGACGTTAAAGCGCAGGTTGCTATGCTGATTGGTTCCGGTAATCTTTGTTTGGACCAGGGTAAGTACGATGCTGCACTAGCTAGCTATAAAAGAGCTCAAACATTGATTGCAAAAATAGGAAATGTCATTTCCGACAGGGCTGTGTTATTGAACAGATTTGCGGTGGTGTTGGAAAAACAAGGAAAAAACGCTGAAGCGGAAGCCAAATTCAAAGAGTCGATTGCCCTAGCCAACCAAATCAACAAACAAGTATTCCATACCGAGTTGAAGCCTCTCTATTTGGACTACGCTGCTTTCTTATACTTGAATCATCGCATTACTGAGGCGAATAAGTTCTACAACTATTTCAATCCCAGGAAATGACGACTTGTATTCAATTCACAAAGTAATGAGGAGCTGATCGCTAAATCAGCCCCCCTATCTTCCCCGTCAAAAGACCTGTCTTATCTCCAGTTGTAGCTGCGCTGGTTACGGTTTCGGTCGACTTCACGACCGATTACGTTTCCGAGTGCTCCGCCGGCAAAGACTCCGAGTAGAGTGTTGTCGCGGCGACCGCTGTTGTTGTGTCCGATTACACCACCAAGAACTCCGCCGATGATAGTGCCGGCGATTTCACCGTCCTGGTCATACTCGCCACCGCCGCCTCGGCGCGATGGTCTGTAAACCGGTTCGCAGTCACGATCTCTTCTGCGAATCACGGGAGGATTGCAGTCGCGATCGACGTAAGGAGGACGACGATTTTCATAAGGTGGGCGATAAACAACCGGTGGATCGCAGTCGCGCTCACGCGGGCGATAAACAACCGGTGGATCGCAGTCGCGCTCATCATAACGAGGTCTTGGATCGCAGTCGCGATCACGAGGCATCGGCAGTGGTCTGACATCCGGGTAGCAGTCCGGAATAGGGATGCCGCGTCCAGGATAACGACCGTTGCCGAGATCGATGTCGATGTCTATATCGATGTCTACGCCGCCGCGACCACGACCATGATTTCCGTTATCTCGGCCACGTCCATTGCCGCGGTCCCAATCATGTCCGCGATCTCTGGGATCGCAATTGTCGTCTCGTCTGCCGCGACCGCCGCCACGATCCCAATCATGTCCGCGGTCTCTGGGATCGCGTCCACGATCTCTGGGATCGCAATCATCATCACGTCTGCCGCCGCCGCCATGTCCGCGGTTTTCATCAATGTTGCCTACTCGTCTTTGGTGACGGCCCTCGCCGACAAAGACATCGCCATTTTGCGTAATTGTGAGATCATCGCCGCGACCATTTTGTTCGCGTCGATTGATGTCTCTCACAATATTTGAAAAATCGCGTCTGTCGTTCCTATAGATGTCTTGCAAGATTCTCGCAACGCCGTTGCTGTTGCCACAGTCCAGATCACGTGCCAAGTTCTGTGCCAAATCGTCACGACCTCGGCCATTATTACAATCAAATCCGCTCACGGTTATATCCTCTGGAGGCGAAGGGGGGAGCCTGCGTGCTTGTTATCTAACCGAAACTTTGTGACACAATTGTGATAACTTTCCTGAAAAACCAAACAGGTATGGGAAAAACACGTATGCAATCGGCGAATTCGCAGAGGTTTTTTTGACTGGCAGATTAAAAATCGTTTTCGTGGCTGCGTGGATACTCCTGCTGTTGAACGATGCATTACGAATTAACGAGCTTAGTGGCAGCGTACTTGCGGCCGAAAGCAAAGCCGAAATGCTCGGGAAGATGGCTCTCAGGGAAAATGAGCGCGTCAATTCTCGCTACAAAGCGATGGAGCACATCAATCAGGCGCTCAAGCTGGAGCCGAAGAATCCGCAGCTGATGTTTGTTAAGGCGAGCATTCTTCGCCAGTCGGAAGAAGACGCCGAAGCTATGACCTACATAAGAGAAGCTATTAGATTGAACCCCAGAGTTGGCGCCTATTGGGACCTTCAGTCGCAATTGTTGCGCTATAACGGAAGGTTCGAGGAATCCCTCAAATCGGCCAATCAGGCGGTGAAGCTTGTTCCACAGGATTATTCGTTTTTAGTATCAAAAGCGCGAATCTTAATTAAGCTGAAGCGCTATAAAGAGGCAGAAGCGATAGCCGACAAGTTGGTCGCAAAGGCTCCGGACTTTGATATGTATCGAGATATCCGCATCAGTGCGATGGTGCCGCAGGGCAAATGGAACCGCGTGATCGAGGATGTTTCGGCATTTTTGAATGTTAATCAATACAATAAGGCATCTTGCTTCGACAGACTGCAGATTCGCGCCGACGCATACATGCATACAAAGCAATACCAAAAGGCAGTTGGTGACTGCCAGGCCGCGCACAAGCTCTTCCCCGACCAAAGAGATCCTCTCAGGAGGCTGGTGAAAGTTTATACATTGATGGGTGATGGAAAACGCGCACAAGCAACATTGAAAGCATTGAACGAACTTGACGAGGAGTTGAGTCCGCCCAAATAATCCTTCTTGCCTATTTCATCAAGTCTGAGGAAAATGGCACCAGCTCCATGATTTTATATTTGCCCGCAGATGCCCTGGCAATCTCCTTCTTGGCTAGATCAGGTTTGCCCAAGCGCTTATATATCTCCGCCTTGCTTTTGTGCAAATGCTCATAGCTATCCTTCGATTCGTTGCCGTCCGGGTCCAGCTTCATCGCCATATCGTAGTCATCCAGCGCTTTTTCATACTGCCTGAGCATAAGTAGAGCATCCGCCCTCTTTTCCATTGTTCTGGCGCGCTTGCCTCGCAACTTTATCGTCATATCGAAATCTTTAAGGGCGAGTGCCGGCTTGTTCAATTTTATGTGGCATATTCCCAGGCTGTAAAATAGACCATCGGTGGGAGCTGCCGAAACTACCTTGCTGTAGTCATTAACTGCGTCCTGGTAGCGGTGCAGTGATTGGTAAAGATCTCCACGAAATCTTATTGCCGTGTAATTGAAAGGATCGTACCTGAGTACGGTGTTGAAATCGTCGAGTGCTTTATCCACTTTGCCGAATTCTTCCCAGACCCTGGCGCGGCCGATGTATGCTTCTGAAGCCTTTGAGTCGATTTTAATTGCTTGTGTATAGAGATCTAGAGATTTTTCTATTTCGCCATGCTCGCGGAAATATTCGGCTCTTCTGATCAAAGGCCGCGTCGGAGAACCTGGTGCAAGAGACATACCGCCCGAGTTTCTCTGAATCATTTTTGGATTCTTGGCGGAAACCAGAATACAGGCAGCAAAACTGCATGTGGTGATGAGCAAAACTGCAATCGTGCGCGCCAAGATCGACTTCCTCTAGTCCACTAAATACTACATGGGTGATCGTTTGTTTTGCCAGCTCAAACTACTAGGAGGTGTCGTAGGACGCGGGCAAAAGCAAAGAGCCAGAGACGTTTGTGGCGTTCTGAACTCTCGCTTTTGATTGAGGGTGAGGAAGTTCTAGGATTTACCGACCTGGCAGCAGAGGCAGGCGCAGGGGGTGATTGCGTAGTAGGAATAGCTTTCCTCGTCGTTGTAACCGGACTCAATGAGCCAGTGTTTACGGCCGAGAAGAACTCTCACTTTCTCGAACAGATGACCGGGAATGACCGAACGATCGAACCAGGTGTGACGTCCCTTGCTGCCCTCGATGTGTTTGATGACGGTTTCGAGAACCGGGATCAAATCAGGATTTTCCTCGATCAACTTGTCGTAGACGGAGGCTTCCTCGGGTGTCGGAATGATTAGCATTGTCGTGTTTTTTTTGTTTTTTACTGCTGACGAGCAGCCGCCGGAAGCGGACGCGAGGGATTAGCTCGCGCCCGCTTCGGTGCGGTTGATTGTTGTTACCACTGCTTCCACTTCTCAATCACGCGTTCCGGATATTGCTCCAGATCGCCGCGATTGACGCCGTAGATGTAGGTGGTGGTGATTACCGGTGACATAAAGCCGCCACCGTTGCCGGTGCTGATCCACACGTACGTGGTCGTCGTGTACGAGCCGATTACGTGTCCGGCTTCGCTCTGGTTGCTGCGCATGAACTCGAGCGCCTGGCGCTGTTCGTTCGTGAGAGACAAGTTGTCCAGGGCAGTGCCCATCTCCGAGTCGGTGATGGTGCCGTCGCGATCGATATCGATCTGGTCGAAGTGTTCGAGCACGAATGTGCGAACAATCGGCGCTACCTGACGCGCATAAACCGCATAGCTGTGTCCGTTGATGTACGTGTCAGCGGGCAGCCAGATCGTCACACCGAAGGCGACTAGGGCGGTAATGATCGTTGGCGTGCGAGGGTTTTCCACCTCCATGTCAAACATCATGAAGGCCAGCCAACCACACAATGCGGCCATGATCAGGCCGGCGACGATGCCCCAGATGAGCACCGATGATGCGCCTCCCGAAACTGCGCTTGCAGGCAACCAGCCTACGAGGACGCAGACAACGAGCATGACGGCGCCGAGTAATCCAAACAAGAATTTTACCATGAGGTCCATGGTTTTAATCCCAGGTTTCTACGTTATGCCGCAGAGCATCAGGCTCGGCGACACCATCTTCTCGGGTTCCTAAAGCCCGAATATTGCGCCGAGGAACAACCCTACTAACGCAGCGATGCCGATATGAGCCAGCCCCGCACCAAGGCAATAAGCCACAAGGGCTAATGCAATAGCGCCGACGACTCCCACAATGAGCGCGCGAATGGCGATGGTCTTCCCGTTTTCACCCATGCCTCGCTTCTGCTGGATGACCGAAACGATCAACCCAGTCAGAGAGAAAGGCAGAGAGATGAGTTCGATCAGGAAGCCGAGAAAGGACACGAATGCCCATAGCAAGCCCATCGCAACGAAGATCGCCGCGATGAACACAAGTACAGATACAAGTCCTGAGGCCATATTGGCGAATCCTCATTTCAGCCGGAGAGAGCGACAATTTTCATGTCGCTCCGCCGGCATCAGTGTTGCGAAATCAGCCGATGCTGCAGCTATCCGGCGGCACCAACTCTTCGGCGCGCTTGCGGTATTGCTCCGCGCGCGCCTTGGTGATTTCCGCCAGAGTGTTCCAGAGATAGCCGGAGCGAGGGGTGTTGTCGCCGAGCAGTGCGAAGCACTCCTTGACGGTAGCTTCCGCTTCATCCAGGCGACCGAGTGCCAGATAGGCGCCGGCTACGTGATTGAAGGGGTTGTAGCTGTCCTCGTCGAGCTGATCTTTGCTCTTCGCCTTTTCCATCTCCAGCCCGCGCAGATTGCGTGCCAGAGATGTCTCGTAGTCGCCGATGCGGAAGTAGAGCGAACCGAGATTGGTGAGGTTGCCACCGAGCGCATCGGTGTTGCCGTTTTCCTCCCAAACTTTGATCGCTTTCTCGTACCAGGCGGCGGCGTCCAGTCCGTTCTGCTTGCGCTCAGCCTTGTTGCGGGCGCGGGCGAAGAGAACGAGCCAGCACATGGACAGATAGGCGTCCGCCATGTTCTCGCCGAGCGGGCGGAGCTTCTCCAGCATCTTGATGGCGACGCCCTGCTGGCGCCTGGCCAGTCCGTTTTTCTTCGCTTTGCTGAGCTTCTTCGCCTTCGCAAGCAACTCGTTTGCTTCCTTGCAGTTGATGCAAGTGCAGGCATCCGAGTGATTGCGGCGCGGCACAGGAGCCGGACCGACCACCTGATAGCCGGGCTGCAGAGCGACTCCGTCCGGGACGTGGAAGCCCCAGACGATGGGAATGCCCTGATACTCGTTGCTGGGCTGCGGGATCTTCTGCAGCGCGGACCAGTCAGTGACCCAGACTGAAAGCCTGTTTCCTTTGGACCTGTCCACGTCGGCCCTGGCAATGCCCGTTTCCGGATTCACATACAAGCGCCTGAATTCCTCGACTTTCGCAAGAAAGTCTGCTGGCAAATCTTGAGACATATTTGCCTCCTTCGTTTTGCGTTAGCAAACGACAATGAGCTGCGCGTTGCGCGCAACCCATCCGTTTGGCTGGTGGTTAGAAGGGCGGACGGTTCGGATTGTCCCTGTTGAGAGACGCTTCGAAACTGCGGCCGTTGTGGATCATGGCGCGCAGAGCGACAATCAGAAGTCCGGCGCTGGCAATTGCAATCAGTGTGAGATTGAAAGACTGCGAACCTTCCAGCGCGTTCTTGAGAATCATGGACAGGATCATCGCTCCCGCGTAGCCGATGATGGAAGTCAGCGCATAGCGAGTGCGCTTTCTTTCCAGACTCCAGCGGGCTTCACGCTCGAGGGGCACTTCGCTTGCCCAGGAGTCTTCCCGCTTCTTGCAGAGACCCCAGAAGATAAGCGCGGCCGTAAGCGACGTTGCGGCGATGAGCATGGCCACAACGCTGAGTATTGTTGACAGAATTACCATTGTTTTTTTCCTTGTTGCGGTTTTGCCACGGCAAAAGAAGGGGTGGCCGGAATTACCCGGCGCACCCCTCCAGTACGTAACGCGAAGACTTGCGGTCCTCGAGCCACCTACGGTAAACGTTTGCCGCTGTTACTTACCAGCAATCATCATGGAGCCGATCTTGAGCGTGGGCGAAGCGACCGAGGAGCGGAACTCCAGGTCGTTGCCGATTGCTTCGATCGACTTGAGCATCTCCAGCACGTTGCCGGCGATGGTGATTTCCTGAACCGGATGGGCGAGTTCGCCGTTTTCGATCCAGATGCCGGAGGCGCCGCGCGAGTAGTCGCCGGTCACTCCGTTGAAACCAGGACCTGACACGTGGGTCAGGTACAACCCGTTTTTCACCGTGGCGATGATCTCCTCAGGAGTCTTCGTGCCCGGCTTGATGTACAGGTTGCTCTGGCTGCCGCCGTTGGGCTTGACGCCCAGCTTGCGCGCCGAGTAGCTGTCGAGGAAATAGCTTGCCAGCTTGCCGTTGTCGACGATTGTGCGCTGACGGCTTGCCTGCCCTTCACCGTTGAAGGGGCGCGAGCCGAGACCGCCGGGGATGAGCCCGTCGTCGATGATGGTCAGCTCCGGACACGCCACCTGTTCGCCGAGCTTGTCGACGAGGAAAGAGGTGCGCCGGTAAATCGATGCACCGTGGGCGACACCAGCAAATTGACCGAGCAGCTGCGCGGCCATTACCGGATCGAATACCACAGGCACTTCCTGAGACGTGCCGCGCACAGCGCCGAGACGGCGCAGAACGCGACGAGCAGCTTCCTCACCGATTGAACCGGGAGTGCCGAGTTTTGCCAACTTGCGGTTGGATGTGCTCCAGCCGTCCGTCTGCATGCTGTCGCCTTGCTGGGCGATCACGGAGCATGACAGCGAACAGCGGCTGCCGCTGTAGCTGCCGGTGAAGCCACGGGAATTGGCATACACCGTGAATCCGAGGCTGTCCGAAAAGCTTGCGCCCTGCGAGTTGGTGACACGCGCATCGAAACCACGAGCGGTGTCTTCACAGGCCTTTGCCATTTCGATCTTCTCGGCGACCGACAACTTGGCGATGGCCATGTCAGTCAAATCGAGGTCGGGAATGAGCGACGCCAGGTCTTCCTTGTCGGGAAGTCCGGCGAATTCGTCGGGTTGAGCGGCTTTGGCCAGGACGATGGTGCTGCGCACCAGCTTGGTCAAATTGCGCCGCGTGAAGTCCGACGTGCTGGCAGAGGTGACCACCTTGCCGACGAAAGTCCGCAGGCTGAGGGAACGCCCTTGAGCGGCGGTTTCCAACTTTTCCACTTCGCCCAGGCGCACGGTCGTGTCGACCGAGGTCCATGTGCTGATGGAGACATCCGAATCGCTTGCACCGAGCCTTTTGGCTTCGCCGATGACGAATTGGGCAAGCGCCTCCAAACGACTTTTATCGTTTTTCATAACTTGTCCTCCTCTTAACGGCTGGTGCCGCCGACGGTGACACCGTCGATGCGAATGGTAGGCATGCCGACGCCCACGGGAACGCTCTGACCGCGCTTTCCGCAAGTGCCCGTGCCTTCATCGAGCGCCATGTCGTTGCCGACCATGGAGACATGATGAAGAGACTTCGGACCGTTGCCGATAAGCGTCGCGCCTTTGACCGCCTTCGTCAGCTTGCCGTCCTCGATGAGGATGGCAGACGTGGCGGAGAAAGTGTAATCCCCGTTGGTGATGTCCACTTGCCCGCCGCCGAAAGTGACGGCGTAGAGCCCGCGCTTGACGGACTTGATGATCTCCTCGGGAGTGGACTGGCCGCCCGCGAGGTAGGTGTTGGTCATGCGCGGCATGGGCACATGTCGATAGCTCTCGCGGCGACCGTTGCCGGTGGAGCCGTGACGCATCAAACCGCCGTTGGTTCGGTCCTGGAGGTAGCCCTTTAAGACGCCCTTCTCGATCAGAACGGTGTTGCCTGTCGGCACACCTTCGTCGTCGATGTTGAGCGAGCCTCGCCGTCCTGGGACCGTACCGTCGTCGATGATGGTGCACAGATCGGATGCGACTTTTTGCCCGATCATTTTGGAGAACGCTGATGTTCCCTTGCGGTTGAAGTCACCCTCGAGACCGTGTCCGACTGCCTCGTGAATGAGGACGCCGGGCCAGCCGTTGCCGAGCACGACGGTCATTTCGCCCGCCGGTGCCGGTACCGCAGAGAGGAGCCCGATGGCTTCCTGAGCGGCTTTGAGTGCATGCTTCTTCCAGCGCTCGTCCTCGAGGAAGAACTCGAAGTCGACGCGGCCGCCGCCTGAGGATGAGCCAGTCTCGCGACGGCTGCCTTCCTCTGCCAGGCAAGAAACGCCAAGGCGGACAAGCGGGCGACGATCGAGAATCAGATCGCCGAGCGACGTGACGATGACGACCGTCTCTTCCTGAATGCTCAGGCTGACGGTGACGTTCTTGATGCGCGGGTCGTACTTGCGTGCTTCCCTGTCGATCATCATGAGCAGGTCCACCTTCTCCTGCAGGGGCAGCCCAATCAGGATGCCTTCCAGAGGATAGAGGTTGTGCTGCTTGCGATCCGGACCGACTTGCACCGGTTCGACTGCATTGGCATGAAGAGCGATGGTAGCTGCGTTGCGAGCTGCGGCTGTCAGATTGCGGACATTGACGTGGTCGGTGTACGAATACCCCGTCTTGTCGCCGATGACGACGCGGACGCCGGCACCAGCAACATCGCTGCGAGAGGGATTCTTGAGGATCCCCTGGTCGAAAACGAGTCCTTCGGTGGTACCGACCTGAAAGTAGATGTCGCTGAAAGCGCCGCGATCGCGGTTGCCTACAGCGATGCCCAGCACTTTGTCGAGCTGAGCGGGAGTCAGTCCAAACTTCTTCGAAAGGTACTGACTCGGTGTAATTACTTCGTTCACTTGTAACTCCTAGACTGCCTATTTTAGCAGACGCAGGACGAGGCAACCTTCATGGTCCCTCGTCCCGCGCGCTAGAGCCTCCTTGGCGCCACGGTGGTAGCGCGGGTAGTGTTGTGGAAACTGACACGAGTACACGCAAAAGAGCCGGATGTGGCTCTTCCGCGTTCCCGTGACTATTTGCGGTTTTCGCGACCTTCGAGATCGCGATCCTGAATCTCCTTGCGGAATGGCTTCTTGAAGCGCCGTCCGGAAGGAATTCCGGTCAGCCAGCCTTTCCACCACATCCACGTGATCAGTCCGCCCATCATCAGCGCCATGATGATCAGTGCAAACGGATAACCGTAAGACCAATCCAACTCAGGCATGTTGAGCGGAGATTTGTCACCGTGGAAATTCATGCCGTAAATTCCGGCGACGAAAGTCGGCGGAATGAACAGCGTGGAGATGATCGTGAGCACACGCAGAATCTCGTTCATGCGGCTGTTTTCCCGGCTCATCTGCAATTCCATCAAGTCCGAGCACATCGTCTGGTGGCTTTCCACCATTTCGATGATGCGCAGAGCATGGTCATAGCAGTCGCGCAGGTACAGCCGCGTTTCGTTCTGAACGAGAGTGATGTTCTCGCGCTGCAGCGTTGCCAGCGCGTCTCGCACCGGCCAGATGGTCTGGCGCAGCGCCCAGATATCACGCTTGATGGCGTGAATGCGCGCGGCGTGATGCTGGTCGTGGCGGCGGAAGATTTCTTCCTCCAGGTCGTTGAGCCGATCGCCCAGTGTCTTGAGCACCGGGAAAAATCCGTCCACGACCATATCCACAATCGCATACGCCAGATAATCGGCGGTCACGGTACAGAGTGCTTCCGGTCCCATGGCTCGCAGACTATCACGCAGCGGGTCCAAGCAATCGCCACCGGCCTTCTCCTGAAAGGTCAGAACGAAGTTCTTCCCGAAGAAGATGCTGAGCTGCTCCGAGTCGATTTTCTCGTGGAGCGAAACCATGCGCGTGACGATGAAGTGATACTTGGGAAAGTGCTCCACCTTCGGCCTTTGTCGGGCGTTTTTGACGTCCTCCAGCGAAAGGCGGTGCAGCTCGAAGATTTTGCCGAACTCGGCGAGGGTTTCCTCGTCGATGGGCCCATCGAAGTCTACCCAGACAACCGGCACGGTGCCGACCAGCGCCTTGATTTCGGCGGGTGTCAGACCGGTGGTTTCTTTGACTTCCTGAGGACCGATAGCAAATACATGAGCAGAGACTGTCTGTTTAGTAGTCATATTTCGACTCCTCGGGTTGAGGCAGCAGAGCTGCCTGGTTTCGAAGAGCGTTAGGAGAGGAGGGCGCGCTCAGAAATGTGAGTGCGCCTCTCCCCCCGAACGTTGCTCTTGGGCAGCCATGCGGAAGACCTCGTGCCTTGCCGCCGCTGCTCTTTTTTAGTGCCGGACAAGCCGGTGGATGCCGGACGAGCCGGTGGTTGAAACTGCCGCTATTACGCGGCGGGCACCCACTTGAGGTCGGCGACCACACCCTGGGTCAGGTTTGCCACCTGAGGGTGCCAGTTGCCGCGGGCGAAAAGCAGGCGGCAGTCAGACACCTCCACAGGCAGCCGATCTTCGTCGGTGGCCACGCGGAAGTAGTCCTGATGCAGCGCCAGTGCCACCACATCGAAAATGGTGGGCACCGGCTTGCCGATGCGCTTGGCCAGGCGAGCTGGATGGTAGCGATTGCCGATCGAGAGATCCGGGGCAAAGGCTGCCTGGAGGTCGTTCTCCCTCAAGTAGGAGAATGTGAGAAAGACCGTGCCGTTTTCGGCACCGTTCGTCAGCCCTTGAATGCGGAAGGAAACGGTTCGCCCGTTGAGAGTTCCGGCCGTGATGGCCTTGTCCTCGTTCAAAGCGATGTGCAGTTCCTTTTCGCGCAAACCGCCGAGAATGCCTTCGATGATGCCTTCCAGGCTGACATCGTTGGCTGCGGCTGCGGGCTTGTCGTTGGTGTTCATTGGTTTTCTCCGTGCGTCCTTAAGACAGGACAGGCGCGCCCGGAATGTTCCACGTGCTCTCGAAAACAGGGCGACGCATGGCGTTGCCCCTACAGAGAACCGCGGAACCTCCGAGCGCTCAGGCTTCACTTATGGCACCGAATGCGGTGCCAATGTTTCGCTGCAAGGAATGCCTTGTCTCAGGCGCAGATGCGCTTGAGTGCCTCGAGATACTTGGCGGCTCCGTCCGGGTTGAGCCCGATGGCGGCGTAGCGCGGTTTCTCTTTGGAGACGCGTTTGATCTGCTTCATCTCCACCTTGCCCCAGTTGGCGATGTCGGCTTTGCTGGGCAGGCACGGGGCGGCGGTGATCTTCACTGGCACTACGTTGTAGATGGCGTTGCGCAGCTCAGCGTCGAGGCTGAATGCGGCCACCACGTCGTGGATGAAGATGAGCTCCTCGGGGTTCTTGTCCTGACGCGGCCTGACGGCGGCGTCGTACCACAGAGCGTACAGCACGCACAGCGCGCGGGTTCCGTCGTTGTCGGGTAGAGCCTCGCGCAGCTTCTGCACGTTGAAGAAGCCGATGTCCTTGACGCGGGTGACTTCCGTCGGCATCAAGTAAATCGGGCAATCGAGCCCCATGAGGATGAAGTTCGAGGACAGGGGATCGCAGGCGACGTTGAATTGCACGGCGCCGCGCGGCGTCTTGTCGCCGAAATCCATGAGCGAGACATTGCCCCAGGTGGCGAACATCGCGTGCACTTCTTTGAAGCGGCTCACGACTTCGGGACAACGCTCGACCACCTGCTTGAGTCCGGTCATCGGGCCGCCGACGGCGACCAGGACCGAGCCCTCGGGCTGTTCGAGGATGAGCTTGACGAGGTCTTCCTGCGGCTCCAACTCGCTGTGCCGGATCGCGGACAGCGGGTCGACGTCGTGGAACTTGTAGTACTCGGCGAAGTGCACCCAGTGGGGCACGAGCGTACGCGGGGCGATGCCGCCGTCATACACCTTGGTGACCGAGATGCCGAAGTGGCGCAGGAAATTCCTGGCGCGCACGGCCGAGGCCTGTTGCGCCATGCTGGAACTCTTGTAGTCCCATTCCCAGTGTTTGTGCTCTTTGGTGGCGTTGAACTTCACCGGCCTGCCGGTCAGGCAGACGGCGACTTCGGCGCCGGGATTGAGCTTGCAGAGCGCCAGAAGCTGGACGAAGTTGTCCGGGTCGGGCGCGTCGATGAAAGCGAGGATGAGTGGTTTCACGCTAGCAATCTCCTTTTGCTGGATGTTGATTTCTTTAGGGCGATAGCGGCGGCGGCATTAACGACCGTCGCTCATGTGGCCTGCGGATAACAACCGGCAGTCAGCCGGAGAGTCGCTCAGAAAGCGACCCTCCGCTGCTGCATCCAGTTACTTGTAATGGAGGGGTCCGTGGTTGAGCTTGACGCCTTCGACGGTCTCTTCACCTTCGACGACTGCTTCCACGTGACGGACGATTTCGGCGACCTGATTCTTGAGCTGGTTCGCCGAGGCAAACGTGGCTTCCTGAGCCTCGTCTGGAGAAACACCGCTGGCCTGTGCCAGCATCATGGTGGTGCCGATGAAGCAGGTGACCGTGGAGCCTTCAACAGGCTTCTCGATCATGTCCGGGCCACGGAAGCCCAGCTGCGCTGCGATCGTGGTGATCAGACCACGAGCGATGAGAGTCTGCTGGACGGCGTACGCGCGCACGGTACCGGAGAGCGAGTTGTTGGGCCATTCGCGGCTTTGAGCCTTGCTTTCGGTTTCGTTGATGCGCGAGATCAGTCCGGTCAGAAAGCGCCTTACCGATTCGATTTTCTCGACTTGTTTTTCCATGATTTTTCCTGTATGGAATTCTCTTGCGAGGGAGTTAGGGAGTCGGCATTATGCGAACGTCGCATGCATGCCTATCCCGAAGTTTTGAATCTGCCTGGTGTTAGGCAGCGCCGTCTTCGAGCGCTTGCCTGACCTTGGTCAGAAGTTGACTGTGGTCGAACGCCAGCGGGTTGGCCAGCACGGCATCGAGGTCTTCGAAGCGCGCCGAGCCTGGCTTGGCATCATCACCCGCCGAAACATTGGCGAGCACTTCAGCCTCCCTTTCCTCCGGCACAATGTACACGTAGCCGTGATCGACCACGTGACCGCGTGCGTCGCGACCGGGTTCGGAGCGAACGTCGACGAGGAAGACATCTTCTTCGCTCACTTCGTACGTGAACTTCGAGTGGCCGGGGCCACCGTCGCGCCGGACGAAGCATTCCTCGGTCACCTCGCGAGCCGCGCCCTTGGGCAGGTTCTCGAGATGCACGTTGAGGAAGCCGCCGGGCAGGCTGTCCATGTCCTTGTACGGGTTGCCGCCGCGCTTGATGACGAGCACCTTACGCGACTTGGGCAGGACTACGGCAGTGGTGGTCGTGCAGTCCGCCTTGGGGTAGGCGTAGACCTGATGCTGGATGGCTGTGAGAAGCGAATTCACAGCGCCGGAAACGGTCATCTGGAAGAGCGCTTCATTGAGCTCCAGCAGCTTGCTGTTCATCGCAGCCGTGATGTTGATGGCATCGACGACAATGATTGGCGAATAGCCCTTGGAGCGCAAATCTTCGCAAACAAGTGCCAGCCGACGTGGTGCGGCGCCGCCGCAGACGAGGACGTGAGCTCCATCTTCCACCGTGACCGGGAAAGAACGGAACTTGTTGACCGCTTGCTGAATGGTGATGCCATTGCGTTTTGCAGCTTCGAGCAAAGGCTCGAAACCAGGACCGGCCGCCGGGCCGTCGATAACGAGAACAGCGAATTTCTTGCCCAGAATGCCGAATTGCAGAACGCCGAACAACCCGAGAAGCGGGAATGCTGCGTACGCCCACAAGGCACCAGGCACGAGCATGCCGATCGCCAGAGCCACTACGAAGAGCAGAGCTGAGCTGAACAGCATATGAAACGGCTTACGCCGGATGGCAGAAAAGCCGCCAAAGTACATGCATCCCGCGGTCAGACCCGTGAGTGCGCACGTCACTGCTCCAATAACCGCGCTTGCGCGATCGTGGACCATGACAGCAACAATCAGGCTGAGCATCATCGGGATGAACAGTTGAATTTTTCTATTCATTGTGATCTCCTACAACCAGCCTACGAACGAATAGCTCTCCGTAAGGTGGAAGAAATGAAACTTTCTGACGCCACTGAAACCTGAATCGATGCAGCTCCGCAAAAAATCCGGCGAACCACGCAGCACGCAAACGGCGTGTCAGGTAGGGCGAGTGGATTAGGGTGTGTGGGAACTTAGCGAGTAGGTAAGTGGGTGCAGAAAGTAGAAACGGAACCTAATGAAGCTAAGGAATTTTGACGTCCGGAAACCATGATCGTTTTGATCATAAAGAGAGATCTTGTTGGAAACCTGTCTAATGAAGTACTCTGCCTGTTCTGTTAGGTTATCAAGAAACCATAGCGAGGTTAGCGCTAGATCTTGGTGTTTGTTACGCCCGCTGTTTTCAGCCTTGGATCAAACTCATATAAACAAAAACCAGGAGAAGTTTTACTCCTCCTGGCTCTTGTGTGTGCGGTCCAAAACTTTCGTAGTGGAGCATTGCATGCGCCTTTTCCTGCACCTTTTGCAGCGTTCAGCGCCGATTCTAGGCGATGCTGACCTGCAGTGCATTGAGCGGAAATGCCGCCGGTTGCGGAAGTTGGTATCGTGCTCTTTCGCCGAGCATGTCGGCGATGCAGAGCACTTCCCCGATCACTTCCCACTGCAGGCTGGGATCGGGAAGATTTGAGCAGACAGTGATTTTGGTTTCATATCTCGAGAATGCTTCGATAAGAACTTCGACAGTGATCGCGCAAGCCGTATGGGGAGAGCGTCTCACACATAACAGCCGGCGTTCTCCGAACATTGTAGTCTGGTAATTTCTCAGTTTGAGCGTTTCCAAACACAATGCGAGACTGGCATCAACATTGAGATTCACTCTCTGGAATCGGGTTAGCATTAGAGCATCCTCGACATACGAATTTGATTTCCGGGGAATCGATGCGTTTAGCATAGGAGCGAACGTTTCGATGTTCTATGTGCAATTACGCAAACTTTCAATGGAGATCAGAGTCAAATTTTTTGAATTTGATTTTGTTTTTTGGTTGAAACTTCCATCCGCTCGTCAGGACCCCTCTCCTGACTGAATTGAGTGCGCTGAGCGGATGGTCGTTTCAGAACCAACCTAGAGTCTGTAGCGTTCACGCAGCTTCATCTCTCGGAGCTTTTGATCGATTATCTTTTGTTCGATAATCCTTTCGGATTCGCTCATGCGGCGCTGAGTGGTTGGTGTTTCAGGGTGAGTGATTTCACTGCCACCACATTTGTTGCCGTCGAGTTTTTCTTTCATTTTCTCTATTTGAATATCGTCTTTATTTTTGCCGAATTGATTCTTTTGCAGGTCAAGCTTTCCTGATTCCGGCTTTTCGAATTCGGGCTTGTCACCGTATCCGGGCACCGCATTTAGTTCGGGGCGACCGCCCTGGTGCGGATTATTGCGAACATCTGGTCCGCTGCGGCCGTTTGGATCAAACGGTCCCATGTTTGAATCGAGCCCGTCAATGTCGAGGTTCGGCAAACCAACGCATTTCGATTGTTCTGCCTTAGCGCTCAGTCCCTGCATTTGTGTAGTGACATTGTCACCATTTTGCTGGCCGGGAGCGATATCTTCTGGCTTTTTCCAGGTTGATTGAGCGTCTTGAAAGCAGGCGGCGCTGGCTTCTGATGTTTGTGTTTGTGCATTTCTTACTGGCGCGTCGAGCACTGGGTGCCCGGTCAGTGTTTGAACGTTATCGTTTGGCATGGAGTTATCTCCTGATAAAAATCAACGAATGAAAACGGCTGAGAAGAAACAGCTGGTATGTGACCTTCAGCCGTCATTCGATTCGTCAGATTGGGGGGAAGTGGGTTTGAGAACAATGCCATCTTATGCGCGAAAATGGCTTTGTTGAATGTGCAAACGCGCAAAGATCAAATCGCTGAATCCCTTTGCTGTTGTTACTTTGCTGTTATTTTTGTTTGCTATTTTTGGCCCTTTATTTGCTCGTCCTAATCTTATTGCGGGCTCATATTTACTAATACTGCATGTGGTGCACAGGCACTTGAGAAAACCTCGCGCGAAGTGCATGATCCAGGCGGCATGCGGTTAAATCCGTGCAATTTTGAATGTCGATTGGCCGTGGCGAAGCCGAGAAGCAGGGCCTGTGTGACCTTTTTCTGGTTTGCATTGGCTGTCAAGAGAAATCCTGAACGAATTATTAATAGAACTGCAAACCCTTAATACGTAAGGGTTAGATATCACTTTTTCCAATCTTTGACTGAGTCTTTTATCCACCCAAGAACCTAAACACGCCCGAAGAGATCTCCTGATCTGCAGACACTTAGTGTCCGGATTCGGCCCAGACTCTTTTCGCGTGTGTTTCAGTGATTTTTGTGAGTGGGTTCTCAGTCGAAGGATAGCCGTTTGACCAGCTGCTTTGCACGGTCTGCGTAGCTAAGTGTCTCTATCTAAACACGCCGAATTTTTGTATAGGTTTGGCCAAAATTGAAGGAATATCATCATGCCCTCGCCCAATAAGCATGAACAGCCACCACTGAGAGACAAGGAGTCATGGAAGAAGATCGGCAACTGCGTAATGTTTCTTGCCGGTTCCATCTTCCTGCTCTTCTGGCTTTTCAATGGACCGCTGCGTCCTGATCCTACGAAGGCAACCCGCGGTCGCACCACTGTGACCATCGAGGCGCCTGCCGAGACTGTCAGTCACCTGTCGCCATTCGCCGACTGGATGCTGCACACCGGTTTTCTCTATCTCTCCATTCCGCTTCTTGGATTTGCTTTCACCAACCAGGTTCGGTGGAGAAAGCGGACGGAAGCGAAGGAATTGATCGCACGCGAAGAGCGCACCGCCGACAACAGGCTGGCCGCTTCGCCCATCAACCAGCTTGGCGGTCGTCGCAACGACGCCAAAAAGAAGCCGGACATCGAAGTGGAAGTGAACGGGAAGAAAATCAAAATTCCCGCCATGCGCTGCGACGTCGGCACGCTGATTCTGCCTGGTGACCGCCGCTTTGCCAATCTCAGTTTCGACAAAGTGATCGGCCAGCAGGAAGCGAAGTTCGAGATCATGGAATTTCTCGACTTCCTCAAGCATCCCGAGAAGTACGCCAAGCTGGAGTGCAAGGTTCCGCGCGGCGTGCTGATGCACGGTACGCACGGCGTCGGCAAGACCATGCTTGCTCGGACGCTGGCTGCTCTGTGCGGACTGCCCGTCATCGAAGTGGGTGGTTCCGAATTCGTCGAGATGTTCGTCGGCGTCGGTGCCAGCCGCATGCGTTTGCTCTTCGAAGACCTCGACAATCTTGTCAAAGTCTTCGGTGGCGCCATCCTGTTCATCGACGAGTTCGATGCAGTGGCGCGCATCCGCGGCAGCTCGCACAACACCGAGTCGGACACGACGCTCAACCAGCTGTTGAAAGAAATGGACGGCATCGTGGCGCGCCCGAATGTGTACACCTTTGCGGCGACAAACCGCAAGGACACTATCGACCCGGCCGCCATTCGTCCCGGTCGTTTCGACCGCGAAGTTCAGTTCTTCAATCCGACTGTGTTGGATCGCGAAGCGCTGCTCGATGTCTATCTGCCCGAGAAATTCCGTGCACCTGGGCTGAACCTGAGGATTGCTGCGAAAGCATGCCCAGGGGCGTCCGGTGCGCACTTGGCCAACATCGCCAACGAGGCGAAGATTCTCGCCGTGCGCGCTCGTCTGCCGCACGTCACGCAGGACATCCTCGACGAGGCGGTTCTGAAGGTGATGATGGGCGCTCGTCGCGAAGGTCAGCGTCAAATTCTGACGCCGATGGAACTCGACACCGTCAAGGTGCACGAGGCCGGTCACGCGCTCACCTACATGAAGCTCTCCGGGCGTGCCCCGCTGCGCTACACGATCATCCCGCGTGGTCAATCAGGCGGGCATGTTGCCTACTCGGACGACTACGAGACGCTAATCACCAAGGCGCATTGCAAGATGCGTCTGGCTGTCCTCATGGGCGGCTCGGCTTCCACCGCCAAGCTGCGTGACGGGCAAGAGGACTCCGGCATCGGAATGGACATCCAGATGGCTTCCGATCTGGCTATTCAGATGGTCACTCAATTCGGCATGTCCTCGTTGGGTAAGTTCAACCTGCAGTCAATGCAGAAAGCAGGACTGGTCTCCGATCAGTTCCGCGACCGCGTCGCCAAGGCTGTGCAGGATCTCATCGACGAAGGTGAGGCAACCGCCCGCCGCATCGTGGACGAGAATGTTGAAGACCTGCGCCAACTGGTCGTTGCCATCGAGGAGCACGAAACGCTTCTCGAGCCCGACTTCAAGCGCCTCTTCAAGCTCGATTACCCCGAGCGGGCAGTCGACCCCGTGAAGGTCAGTCTTGCGAAGGAAGGGGGGAACGGCAATGCCTAAGGACAACGAACCTAAGGAACGCTACAGATTCCAGTACGGACCCCGCGACAACGGACCGGCGAATCCTCCGCCGTGGCCGCAATTGGTGCAGGTCGGCATGGCCATCATCCTCATGCTGACTGCCGGCATCATCGGTGCAAACTATGTTTGGATCGGCGGTGTCTACGTGCAAGGACCCTGTGCCTTTCTCTGCATGATCGGGCTCATGGTCTGCATGGCTTTCGTCGGAGACGGCTTCGACAAGGCGCAAGCAGACGGTGACAACGACGAACCGTACAATCACGACAAGTGATGCGGCTTGTTTAGCCTTCAAAGCACGGCAGGGTGTTGGACTCGTTTCCATCACCCTGTCGTGTCTTTTTTTTGCACACTATACTAAACCATATAGCAGACATCGGGGATTGAATCTCGCGCTGTCAAGCGCGATTTACCACTGCTGGGCGTAAAAATCCGAGAAAATACGCGCAGTAGCAGTAAACCGCCGATGACAACTTGGCTGCAGCACCGTTTTAAGTCATTCGAAGAGGCGATTGGCGCCTCAGTCAGTTTGCTTTGAGAGTTTCACTAACGTTTTCCACGCCGTTTGGAGCCCGATTGCAACAGCAAGTAGAAGGGCTGTGAGCAGCAGGGTTGAAATCGAGTAAGGCAGCGCTTGCAGGGGCACTGAGCGAAGCATTACGTCAAATACCTTACCCTCGCATGTTATTACGGTAGAAAGTAACGACGCAGCGAAGGGAGCTACAAATCCGCCCAGAAGCACTCTGACAATTTGTATTGACCACGCAGAGGATGAAAGCGGTGCATAGTTCGTGACTTTGGAAACAGCCCAATAGGTCAGTCTTGCGACTAGCGTTATAGCAAGGTTGAATGCGGAAACAATGAGCGCAACTACCGCGGCAATTCCTACTCCAAGATCTCTTCCGCCACTTCCGAATGACAGGAGTGGTTCTAGCGATCCACTTTCAATGCAGGCGCGTACAGGAAAAGAAAATATAATGGCGTAAAGAGGAACTGCGCCGTTCCAAAAAAGCCAACTTGCCAGGCCTTTTAAGAAGCAGACGGCATTTTGTGCATGCCCATTACCGTCGGTCATCTTCTTTCACGAACTTGAAACGGTATTCCAACCAGTTGTCCAATTCTTCATCGAACTTGCGGATATAGTCGACATCGATTATGCCGCGTCTGAGCGCCTCCAGAACGATGCGTACGCGGCTGTTATAAACTTCCATACCGGCTGTTTCTTTCAAGTGTCCATCGACACCTCTGAGCAGTTTTTGTGAAACTGTAAAAATCCTGTTCTGCGCTCCACGCACGCTGATATGTTGGCGCATGGCAATCGCTTTATCGGTGAGTCCGAGCAATAAGTCGATGAGAACACCGTATTCGCTTTCGTTGAGACTTTCGTCAGGTATTTTGAGCGTTTGTTGAACATTGCGCACAATCGGATCGATGTACGGATTGTCTTGTACAAGCACAGATGTTACTGCGTACAAGAGTTTTTCGTCGCTTTCCGTTTTCAGTGCGTATCCGTGTATTGCGTCATCGGGCACGATTTTGCCAAGCTCGCGTACAAATGACTCGCGGTGGAATTGCGACCAGAAGAGAATCTTCGTTCTGGGATCAATTTCCCAGATTTTCTGTGCCGCCTCAATGCCGGTTAATTCCGGCATGACGATGTCCATGACGGTCATGTCCGGGCGGTGTTGCTCGAACATTGTGACGCCGTCTTGACCGTTTGTCGCTTCGAAGATCTCGACCGATTCAACTGCCTGTTTGATGATCGACGAAACGTGCTGTCTGAGTGCCAGAACATCGTCAACAATGAGAACTTTGTACATGCGAGCGCCATAGAACCGTGCCAATCGCCTGGATATTATCATCTTGATTGACGCAGCGATGTTGCGAACTACAATTAGACAAGTCTACTTCAAGTGCGGTTTTAAAAAATCTGGGAGGAGAAAAGCATCTGCTCGTCTCCTCCCGCAGTCGTTTAGTTCAATATCGCTGCTGCACTTAGGTCAAGCGTTTTAGTACGCTTCACCCAAAAGCGGCGGGTGTTCGATCAGTTCAATCGGACGAATTTCCACCGCACATGAAGCGGTGTTTTCGTCGACATTGATGGGAACGACGAGCGGAGTGACGAAGTCACCCGGGCGCATATCTTGGAAGCAATCGCGGTAGTCGTATGTCTCACGATTGACCTGCACGTGGGTCATTGCCGAATAGGCGCCGACCGCTGGGACATCGGTGAAGGTGGCAGTGATTCGGCCCGACGACATGCACGCGAAAATCGTTTGCGAAGCGAGTTTCGTGAAGGGCTGGGCTCCCGGCGAATTGTCGTACAGGTCAATGCGGGCGAGCGCCTCTTGCGGTTTGAAGGTCTCCGGCAAACGGACGGAAACGGCGATTGTTTTGGACTGTTGTTGCACTGAAATTTCTCCAATTATTCAGGTGAGGGCAGCTTGCGCATGCCGTGGCCGCGGTCGTCGATGCGATCGTTGAAATCGCCGTAGTCGCACTGGTAGAGCATCTTGCCGTATTCGAAACTCATCCAGCCGAAAAAGAGTGCTTTGACGAAGAAGAAACAGCCCGCTGCGAAGAGCAGAGTGAAGAGCAGATGAACAAAGAAAGACAACGCGTGTCTCCTATTGCTAGGCGAAATGCCTTGATTGCTGTGATGACCTTGTCGCTTCTCTTCAGAAATCGTTATGGCCTGTGCGTGCGTGTGAGCCTGCGCTCACGAAACTTGGACTTCAAATCGACATGCAAGGTTAAGCTAAGGGCTTCGATTTCTGGTTGGAAAAGGACAAGGACACTTATATTCGTACCAATCACGCCCCCGAAACGCATTTCAAATTTTGTTGCGGGTGCATGCGTAGATTTGTTTACATGCAAAAGCGCCCGCATGCTGGGGTTTTTCGAAGATGTGAGGAAACACATCCACGGTGGGCAGTTAGCAAAGGCGCGATAGCTTATTCCGGCTAAATAGAATCTTCCGGTTTTGCTGTCTCGGTGCGCGCTTCTTGAACCTGCATAGTGTTGGCGTCTGTGGACTGTTGCATCAGATCCATTTGAGGAACGATGAGAGGCAGTGAAACAGCAGCGGCGATGGAAGCAAACTGCGGCGCGCTCATGCCGAAGGGAGCCATTGCCCGGGCTGGTTTTTGCGGAGTAACCAGGTCGAGATTCGGCAGAACGGCCATGCCCGGAACTTGCATGTTGTTCTGCAAGGTACCCAGGAATTGCTGGAATGTCCCCTGCTTGAGTTCGATATCCAGCTGGCTTGCGGTCACTATTGTGATGATGTTTTCTGCATCCTGGTGGCGTTGACGGTTGTGGCGGAATTCTTCGATGTCGCTTGCCACAGGCAATTCGATGCGCTGGCGGCTTTGAATTTCGATAACTCGCTTGCCTTCGACAACGCTGTCTGTGAATTTGCCGATATTGAGATCGGCTATCAGCCAGGCAATTGCGCCGTCGCCGAAATGGTCTTCGGCAATAGAAACAAAAGTCTCGCCCGGTGCGATGATCCAGATCGGTCGGTACAGGGTCGATGCAGTGCCGCTGGCGGAGCCTTCCTGCTGGTCTTGCTCGACCTTCTTCAGCTTTTCCTCTGAAGCTTCTTCGACCATTTCTTTGCTCAGCACGGGTTCGTGCACCCAGCCGGTGGGCGCCATCAATGCTTCTACGAATTCATGACTCGACTTCTTGCCGACACTGGCGTCTTGGACTTTAGGTGTGGCAAATTGTTGAACCATTTGTGCGCTTTCGACTTTCTGTTCTTGAGCGCCCTGCTTGTATTGCGGTGGCACAATTACCTCGCCTGTTGCAACTAGATTGGCGCAAGTGGCACGCAAGCCGCTAATCGGCAGAGGTTCCCGGGCAACGAAGGACTTGGCCTGGGCGACGATTTCTCCCAGACGGCGGTCGAGACGGAAGGGTCTGTCGACTTTCTCTGCCAGTTCGTTCGGATTGGCAGGGACGGAAGGGAAAGATTCTCCGTTGCGCTTTCTTGTTACGCCGCCCAGCATGAGCATCGCCGCAATCGCCACATCGAAGCCGGGAATGCAGCGTTCGCCGCGCACCGACAAGTCTGATGTTTGTGCTATAGCCTTGCCGCCTTTGGTTTGAATTCCAAAACCATCCGTCAAACGTGGCGGTTGTATTTGGTTTTGAATCTCCGGTTGTACATGCGGCAGCGTGAAATCGGCGCGCTGTCCGGACATGTTGGCGACGATTCTGGTCGTGATGTGTGTGTCGGCTCCGGCATTGAGCGGCTGTTTGACATTGTTGAAGTTGATCGTATTAGCTGAGGAGACTTGGGTCTGTTTTGCAGCAGCGTCATCCTGCGATTGAACTTGCGTTTTCGATCCTTCGGTTTTGTCGCTGCGCAGCTTGCTCACGCCGCCTGCCGCCAGCAAAATCGCCAGTTCTACACCAGTGATGTACCGTACTGAGTCGCTCTGTCCCTGGTTGGAAGTGGCCCGTCTGGATGCTTCGATCGCTTGCGTTTGTTCGCTTGTTCTGCCTGCTGTGAAGCCTCTGGCGATGATATCGACAACTTGAGAAAACGTCGAGGCTTTGGCGGTTTTGCCGGAATTGTCGAGCGTGCCTGGAGCGGTTACAACGCTCTTGTCACCGCGCTTTCCTTCGGAAACTTCCGGTGTTGCATGAACGCCGCGGGTGCCTGCATTTGCACTTTGTCCTTCCGCTCTTTGCTCCGGCATTCTTCTTGCCGCACCGGCAGCGATAATCATGCTTGCCAGCAAGAACTCACCACCTACATAGCGATCTTGTGTGCTCTTAATCGAGCTGGACATCAGGTGTTCAAAGGACAGCGAACGAGAAATATCGCCCTTGCCGTCTTTTACGTTGTTGAACAGGTTGGCGATTTGCGATGCAGGTGCAACCTTCCTGTCGCCTGCGAGCACTTCGTTCGCATGGGCTGTGACGGCAAGCTTTCCGCTCAACACTTTGACGTCGCCACTGACTATGTGCGCATTGCCCATGCGTGTGGCGCGGTCAATTGTATAAGGTGTGGACAGAGCATCGGTGCCGTTTCTAATAACTGACCCGGCGGTTCTGCGGTCATTCACGGCGGTCAGATCTGTGCTCTGGCTGCGGGCTGCGACTACTTTATCTTGCGGCTTGAGCGCGGCGACGAGATCTTGAGTTGTTTTGCCAGTCAGCGGTGCAATACGTGGTTGCAAGCCGGATTCGAATTGCTGTTGAGCGGCTTTCACCGAAGTAGCAATTTCGCCTTTGAGCTTGACGTTCGATTGATCGCTTTGCGCTTTTATTTGCGAGTTTGCGGCGATTCTGTCAGCCTGGGATCTCGATTGAGTATCGGCTGTCAGTTTGTCGATTTGCGCAAGCGGTGCGGATTTGCTGAATTTACTCGGCAATTCCGTGAGGGCAGTGTTTTCGGCAAACAGTTTTTTACCCGGCAATGATTGCTCCGTACCTTGACGAGAAAGACCGAGTTGAACGCCGGACTCGGCACCCTGGGCAACCTTTCTCACAGAAGATGGTGCGATTTCTGCAGGGCGAATGGCCGGGCCGCTGCCGTTGGCGCCATTACCAATGGTGGCATTTTGCAGGTCCTGCCTGCGTGCAATTGGCTGGTCCTGCAATGAGGCAACCCGGTTGATGCCCTGGTCTGTGCGCGGTACCGGCTGGTCGAGTTTGACCGCGGTTTGCTGCGATAAAGCTTGCGTGCGCAGCGGCGTTGTCACTTGCTCTTGTTTTACGATTGGAGCTGTTCCGCCCACTTTACCTTCGACCGGTGCGGTCAATCGCACTGGCGTGTTGAACTGCTGGTTGATCGGTGCGCCGATCTTTTCCTTGACCGGCTCGAATTTTTGCAATGCGGTCGATGCGGCTGGCTGACCCTCTTGAAGCTGGGAAGTCTGCCGAATCTGTTGGATCTGTTGGTTCGGTTGAATCTGTTGGATCTGCTGAATCTTCTGGTTCGGTTGGATCTGTTGAATCTGTTGGATCTGTTGAATCTGTTGGATTTGATCCGGGACGAACTTTTTCGGTTCGAGCTGCTTTTGAGTTGGCTCAATAGACGGCTGCTTTTTCGATTGAATAATCGAGCCGCCTTGCTGATCATTGGATAAGGGTATTTGAGTTTGAACAACTTCAGAACCGAATTTGCGATGGCCTTCACGCTCGATCTGCTGAAGCGTGGAGCCGACCGCAGGCGATCCGTGCAGAGGTGTAATTACTTTTGAAGATGCATCTTTGTCGACTATAGTGCCGCCACCGAGGGCAGTTTGGAATCTTTCGACGCTGGATGAGCCGGCCGATTTCAGAAGTCCCTTCTCGATAGGAAAAGAACCGCCGGACTGCGCGGCAGCGGCAGGAAAAGTTTCACCTTTCAAATCGGCTTTCAGCTTGACCAGGTCAGGACTGAAAGCTTCACCACTTTGCGGGACTTTGAACTTTGCAGAACCCTGCCAGCCTTCCACTGCCTGATTGGGCGCTCCAAATTGCCCTTCCGGAGTGCCGAAACCGAATTTAGAATCCGATTTTGTGAGAGTGGGCGTGACCTGCCCTTCGATTGGCTGAGTCAATGCCACTTTTTTGTCGATGATCGCTTGTTCCAGATTGTGCTTTTTGTCGAGGAACACGTGCTCGCCGGCGCTATAACTGCCCACCTGCGTAAAACCCTCGACCGAATTCTTCTTGAGGAAACCTTCGGGGTTGGTCGGTTTTAGCGCAAACATCGGCATCTTTTCGCCGACCGGTTCTTCCGCTACGCTGCGGGCCATCCCGCTGCCGCCGAATTTTTTGGGAGCCTGAATTTCGACTTTCGGCTCGCCCGAACCCACCACTGGTTCCGCGCCTTTTACCGCGTACTGCACAGGTTCGAACCCCAGACGCTCGTCTTTTTTCTTGTCCGCAAGTAGGTCAATCGCCAACCATGGCGTTCTATCCGACTCGGTATAGAGCGGTTCGTTCTTGTTTTTGAAAGTAGTAAGTTCGGCACCGGTGTCGGCAGCCTGGTCTTCAAAGCCCATGCATATTCGGTTTGGAGGGGGAAGAACGAGTGTTCGATTACACTCTCGTCTAGTGTATATCCGGTTTTCTCGTTTTCAAGACGTAAACGCGCAAAAAAAATTGGCGAAAAGGTTAATTCATGACAACCGGGTCAAAGCTTGACTGGCGCGAGTGGATGGCGAATTTCAACAACGGTCCCTTTGCCTGACTTTGGGTCGGGGGACAACCATGCCACTGCCGCCCCAATCAAACCGGCCCGCAGCCTCATATAGCGCAGCCCGCGGCTGTCCGCCATTGCTGCCGCCGCAATGCCGGTGCCATCGTCCTTGATGCGAATCAAAAGTTGAGCCGCTTCGCTCTCCAACGAAATGCTCACCCGCTTTGCTTTTGAATGTTTGCAGGTGTTGGTAATCGATTCTTGTATCAAGCGATATAGCAACTGCTGTTCCACTTGCGAAAGGCCTTTCAAGATTTTTGCGTCAACTTTATTTTCGAAGTCAATCATAAAACCTGCTCTCTGCCCGCCGCGCTCCAGGCATTCCTCTGCCGCCGACGCCAGACCGAAGTGTTCCAAAACGACCGGTGACAGCGCGTCCATGATGTTTCTGATTTCTACCATCGAACTGTCCACACCGGCAAGAATCTGCCCTGGCAGCTCGCTCTCTCCGGTTTTTCCAAATTTGTCGATTTTGGTCTTCAGGGCTTTCAGGTCGTTCAGAACCTGGTCGTGCAGGTCGGCAGCAAGCAATCGCCGCTCCGTCTCATCTTGTTTAACCAAAACCATACGCGACTCGAGAAGTTCCTTCTCGCGCAGTTTGAGCTCGACCAGCTGAGCTTCTACCTTTCGTCTTCTCTCCTCCAACATTTTGAGAAGCCAACCGAAAATTGTGCCGAATAGTATCGAAAGCACAAGCATCGCCGGTTTTACAGCCAGGGGAAAAAACAGATGCAAAAGGCCGACAGAGACTAATGCCAGCAGGCAAATTTGAAATGCAGCAAATACGCGCACCACGTCTTTCAGCGCATAACAAGCTGTACCTGCTGCGAACGCCGCCATGATGCCGAGGAAAAACATGAAAAACTCCGATGCCAAATCGACGCTTGCGAGTTCTCTCACCGTGCCCGAAAACGAGAAGAGTTGCTGCATGGCGGTCGCCAATTCGAGAGACAACTTGTTTTCATCAAATCCGCTGCCGCCGGAAAGAAGTCGCGCCAGGGCCGCCGAAATTACTGCTGCGGCAGCCATTCTCAAAAAACGTCTTTGCCGCGGATTGCTGAATGGTGCCGTTGCTGCTGGAATAGGCGATTGCGTCATGGTTGCCCAATTTTAGCCTACTTCAGCTGGAGGCCGGAGGACTTTTACGTTTGGGAACTCGGCAGTTTTCCCTCGGTCTTCAACCAGCAGCCGATCTGACGGCAAATTTTTGGGTGGCATCTTGAGGTGAACATGAGCAACGAAGGCAAACGTCTGAGCGACGAGCAAATTGAAAAACAGCGGGCGAAAAAGCCGGGTGAAAAGTGTGACTACCTGCATCCTCAGGAGTGTTCTGAAAATGAAGGCAAAGACAGCCTTGCCAATACACGCAAGCAAGTCGAATTGGAAGCCGATCAGTTTATCGACGAGAAGAACGAAAGCGACGAAGAGCAACATTAGAACCCAACATTAACGTGCGTCTCAATAATTTTTGTCGGATGGGCGCGACAATTTTTCGCGTGTTAAAAAAAGAAATGGGTACAACTCCAAGCAAGTAATGTTGCAGGGGAATTATTTGGTGTTTGATCTTGAATCGCTAAAGACTTTGCTGAAGAAAGACTTTCGCCAAGAGTTTCTGCTCCGGGCACAGGCGCAAATGCTAACGTTGCTTATTTGTTCGGCCGGGTTTCCTATAACTGCATTTGCTGCCAACGCAGACGAGCCACAATTTCTAAGCGACGTGCACAAAACAATGGTGCAGGACAACTGGGCAGAATGCGCCGCTCTGGGTGAGCTTTATTTGCGCAAACACAAGGCTGACCCCATGGGTAGTGCGATCAAAGGTTATGCACTGCTGCAACAATATCAAGACAAAGAAGCATTGCCCTATTTGAATGCGGCGATTAAAGGAGGCGCAACAAGCCTGCCGCCGGCGGTGGCGGAGTCACATGCCAACAATTTGTGGTCTTTACGCGGCTATTCTTTGATGCGTTCCGGCAAATTTGCAGAAGGCATCAAAGACCTGGAAAAGTCGCTTGAGCTGAAGCCTCGCACTTGTCTCGATATTCTCAACCAGAGAATCGACTGCCTCAATGTCGGCGCCGCTTATAAAAAAATGGGGCAGGTGCAAAAGTCTGTGAGCTATATTAGTGCCGGCGACTTGATGAAAAAACAGTATCACCATGTTTTCTACCCTCCTCTGAAAAACGCTGCTGAAGCCAAATTCAACGCAAGTACGCTGCAGGCTGAGTTGAGGTCGGATCCGAAATCCTCGATCTTGATGTGCAAATATGCAGCCATGCAGATGTACATGAAAAATTGGAATGAAGCACTCAAATATCTTGATAGGACAATTGCCGTAGAGCCTTATCTGATGCCGGCTCGACTGATGCGCTTTCAAGCCCTCAAAAGACTCAAACGAGCCGCTGACGCCAAAAAAGATCTCGCCGTCATACAGAAATCTCGTGACAAAGCAGGGGTCAATGTCTGGGCAGTCGATCAAAAAGAGCTGAGTGAGGCTATGCGCCTGTAGTGCACAAGTTTCGGTTTGACTCTATTGTGTTGAAAGCATGTTCGATGGCGCTGATTATCTGCGCGGCAGGTTCGGTGCAGGCAAAAGGCGTCGCTCAAAGCGCAGAAGAGAAAGCGTTTTACACCAGTGTGCACGAAGCTCTGAACAGAGACCAGTGGGCGAAATGTTTGACTCTGTGTGAAGCTTACCTGCCCAAACACAAAAGCGATTTGCTGGCGCGAGCCATCCGCGGATATGCGCTGCTTGAGAATAACAAAGATGCGCACGCTGTCGCCGACTTGAATGCGGCCCTTGCCGGCGGAGTCAAAGTGATTCCGGTCAGTATCGCTGAAGACCATTCCAACAACGTCTTAGCGTTGCGCGGCTTTGCCCTGATGCGAACCGGAAAACTCAAAGAAGGCATCGCCGATATTGAAAAGGCGGTGAGTAAAGAGCCGCTTTTGATCGGTGAGTACCTAAATCAACGCATTGACTTCAACAATCTTGCCACTGCTTATCGCAGACTGGGAGATGCAAGAAAGGCCGCGCATTTTATGCAATTGGCCGACAACCGAGAAAAGGAAATTCAATTTGTTTATCTGCCTACTTTTGGAACAAGAATAGATATTGAAAGAGATACAAAGCGCCTGCGCAAGACACTGGCTATTACGCCCAATAACAACGTCGCCAACGCGAAGCTTTGCGCCAATTTGATTTATCTGAAGAACTATCCGGAAGCTCTCAAATACATCGACAAAACTGTCGCCATAGAGCCTTATTTAACGCGTGTGCGGCTGATGCGTTATGAGATTCTCGAGAAGTTGGGGCGCGCAAAAGAAGCGGCGGGCGACATTGACGAAGTTTTGCACGTTGTCGAAAGACCAAGCGGCAGCGCGCTTGCCGCTGGAGACAGAATGATGCTTTCGTCGCGTTTGATTGAAATTTATAAGAAGGCCGGCAATCTGGACGGACAGATCAAAGTCTTTGAAGCTGTGGTCAACTCGGGCTCCGCCGGAGAATCGCAGTATTACGATCTGGGTCAGTGTTATGCCGCCAAGAAGCAATGGGCAAAAGCTATCGGCGCCTACGACGACGCTCTCGAATTTGCCGTCGACAACCGCCCGTTGATTTTCGAGCAGCGCGCCCGGGCTCACAAAATGTTAGGGCACGCCAGAGAAGCGAAGGCAGACGAAGATCAGTCTTACCGCTTGCGGCACAAAGGCGGAAAAAATTAGAAGCACTCTTCTCGAATTGGATTGTCCTCTCTCGGACAATTCAACTTTTTTTCCGACCAATCTTTCGAGGAGTGTTAGGAATAATTGGGCAGATTGAGTACAAGTAAGACTTTAAAAAACTCAAGACCTTAGCGTTGAATTTGACTGTAAGACTATGACAGAACCGAGTATCGCCACTATCCGTATATTCGTAGTGGAGGACCACCAGGCGACCCTGGAGGGGCTGAGCGGCGGGTTGGCGCGTGAGGAAGGCTTCGAGATTGTCGGTCTGTCGGAAAACAGCGACGACGGGCTAAAAATGGCCATGCAAGTTCGACCGGACGTGATTGTTCTGGACCTGCATCTGCCCGGCAGTCTTGGTCCCAAACAAATGGTCGACGAATTTGTGCGCGTACCGGGCGTCAGGGTGGTCGTCTTTTCAGCCGAGAGCCGTCTTGCTTTCATTCAGGCTGTGCTGTCGCAGGGCGTCCAGGCTTATTTGCTCAAGTCCGAGCGTCTGAAAACCGTCGCCGACACCATCAGACGAGTGATGCGCGGCGAGAAGAACATCGTCTCTCAGGAATTGACTTACGATCACAAAAAGCTCACGCCGTCGGAGATGGAAGTGCTGCATATGCTGGGGCGCGGCATGAAATACCAGGAAATCGCCGACGAAAGATTGACGTCTGCTGCCACTGCGCGCAAGCAATGTGAAGTGTTGCAATTGAAGCTAAACCTCGAAAATCGCGAACAACTGATAGCCTGGGCCGTGCAAAACGGTTATGGAAGTCGGGAGCTGGGAAATTAGGGATTAGCGGCTAATCCAGTAAGATAGCCGCATTGAGATTTCCAGCGAGCATGTAAAGCAAGAGTCAATGAACAGAGTCGGCGCGTCGGTGACAATCGGAGACCTTCTGAAGAAGGTAGGATTGGTGTCGGACGCCCAACTGGCTCAAGCCAATTCCATCTCCACTAAAACCGGAGCGCCACTGGGAAGCATTCTGGTGGACACAGGCATTCTGACGCTCGACCTTTCGCGTGCCGCCCTTCTGGCGCAGTCGCTGGTCACAGAAAATGTCTTGCCTCTGGAAGTGGCTGCTCTGGCATTGAAAGTCGTTTTTGAGCAAAGCATAGGCTTCGAAGAAGCGCTCGGGACGTTGGGTTGGCGCTCGGAGTATTACCAGGTCACTAACTGGCTCGGTCAGCTCTTGTATAAAGCCGGTGCGGTCAGCGAAAACGGCATTCAGGCGGCGGTAGAGGCCAGTTATGCGTCCGGTCTGCCGCTCGGTCGCGTGCTTGTTTTGCGCAAAGTAATTCCGGAATCGGTCGCATATGCGGCTTTGACTTGCCAGGTCCTGGTTAGAGAAAGAAAGATAACTCAAGAGCAAGCCGTAGATGCGCTGCGCACTGCACTTTGCACGCGCAAGTCCATCGAAGAGGCTCTCGAGCTGGAAGGCTATCAGCAAGAGAAACAGCGCAAGTCTGTGCGCCTGGGCGAACTTTTGATCGTGGCCGGTTTAGTCTCGGAAATTGATTTGCTGTCCGCTGTCGAAAAAGGCATGCTCGACAATAAGCCGATCGGGCAGGTTCTGTTACACCTGAAATTGATCGATGAGCCTACCCTGGATCGTGCCCTCAGTTTGCAAGGAATGATCAATTCTCAGGCGCTGACGCCGTTCGAGGCAGCCAATGTATTGCAGGATTTGCAGAACCGCACCGCCAGCACTACGCAGGATCTTGCAGTCATAGAAGTGCCCGATGGGCAAAAACCGGCAGGCCTCGGTGAGATACCGGAGCTTCTAAAAGTATTCGGACTGTACGACGAAAAAGATCTGTTGCGCGCGGTGCAGGATCTTTTGTTGGAGAAACAGAATCTTGCCTATCGCATGGTCAGTCAGCAAGAAGAAATGAAAACTCGCCTGGCCAGAGATTTGCACGATACGGTAATCGCCGATTTGATGATGTTAAAACGCTATCTATCGGGCGACAAAAAACTTTCAGAAGAACAAATCATTGAAATGGTCGATCATGTCGTGCGGCAAATTCGTGACATCTGCAGCGACTTTGCGCCCCGCCATTTGAAAGACTGGGGGCTGAAAATGTGCCTGCAAGACCTTCTCGAGCGGATGAGCCAGAGAACGGGAATCGGCTGCAATCTGGTTTGCGATGCAAATTTGCCCGAAATGCCTGATCCTGTAGAGCTGCACATCTTTCGGATTATTCAAGAAGGTTTGAACAACGTCGAGAAATATTCCGGCGCCTCTCGCGTAATCGCTCATATCGAGCGGGTTGACGAGAAGACTATTCGTTTTATCCTGATGGACAATGGCAAAGGATTCGATCAGGACAAACCGGAAGAGCGCCCCAGCAATGTAGGCGGAATGGGAATGGGCGGCATGAAAGAGCGAGCCGACCTGATTCGCTGTTTTTACCCGACTACCTTGACCGTTGACTCGCAGCCGGGCGGTGGTTCGCGCGTAACTTTAGAAGTGCGACTCACTTGATCGAAGAAGGGCTTAAACAGCCAGCCTTGTAGGATCTGTTAAATACTGACCACTTTTTTGACATGTCTGTTGGATATGTTAGTTCGATTAACATGTTGAAGCGCTTGCTCAATGTTTTGGTAAGCTAATGGAGTTACTGAATTTCAAGCTTGGTTCTCGAATACTCCTCTTGTTACCACGAGTGGCATTATATTTCTTGCTCGCCAGTGCGCTCAGCGTTATCGTTGGTCTGAGTCCCTGTTCGGCGAAGGAAAGCGGATGGAGATTGGCATACAACTTTCACGATTGGGGCGATCTGGATGCTCTGGTCTTTAAAGACTGCGCACGCATAGACGATAAATTGCGCTCCTGGGTGATGGTTTTGAACAAGACAGGCTGGCAGATGACCTGCTATTCGCCGCAAAGAAAAACCATTGTCACGATGCCTCTGTCTGCATTCAAGCGCGCACTGGGAGAGCGTCTGGGGATCATGACCGCCTCCGATGTGGTTCCTGCCCACTGGAAAAAGGTCGGACCGGCTACGGTAAACGGCATCAGTGCAACCAGGTACGACCAGATCATTGATACCAGCGATACGAAGCGTGCGCCTACGTCGCAATACTATGTGGCCGGAGATTTTTCAGTGGCTCCCGAAGTGGCTCGATTCATTTGCAGGGTATACGATCTTCCGGACTTAAAGGCAGTTCCGCTGCGGATGACGAAACGCAAAGTCGAAAAATTGAAACTCGATACTAGATCGATTAAGCCGGCCGTTTTCAGAGCGGATGATTTCAAAATTCCCAGGGGATATAAGACGAAGACTCTGGAAGAAGTGATGTTTGCGAACACTTCCTTTTATTGAGACTGGAAAGCTGCCTGCCAACGTCTAGTAGGGCTCAGTTTTGGAAATACCTCAAACCCTGTGAGCCTTGATCTCACTGCCGTCTCAGAAGAATTTGCATATTTTTTGCGATTTAATCTTTCGCTTTTGACTGCGTAAACCAGCATCAAATCTGGCACAGCGCCGTTTTATACACTAATTCGCTAGTGCGTAATAGCGAATTTCAATCCTTGACGGACCGGCTTAGTATCTAAGCGTCGAGGAAAAACGCCGCCCTCAAGAAAGGGACGCAGGCGAAACGCAAAGGATAGAAGAATGGAACCGGCAAGACAAATGAATAACCTCAGATCATTTCAAGCCGGTGCTGCCGCCAACAATACCGCCTCTCTTTCTCAGCATCGCCAGGTCAAAAGAATGCGCCTCGGTCAATTGTTGATCGAATCGCAATTAGTGACAGGCGAAGCATTGCACGAAGCTCTGACTATCTCCGCCCATACCGGACAGAAGATGGGAAAGGTGCTTTCCTCTCTTCAATACATTACCGACAAGAATATGCAGTCGGCACTTTTGGCTCAGTCTCTGGTCGGCGAAGGCATACTTGATGAACGCACCGCTATCGCAGCCCTTAAGAAGGCCGTGGAAGCAGGGCTCTCGCTGGCGGAAGTGCTCGATGCATCGCCTGCGGAAAAGGCTGCAGTCGAGAGAGTGCTGGAATTGGAACAACTGGTTGTTCGTGCCAATCTCGTCAGCCAGCATGCCTTTGAAGTGGCGCTCGACAAGGCGAGAAGTGAAGGCGTGCCTTTCGGCCGCGCTCTTATTCTTACCAACGGCATCGCATTTGGTCTGTTGAGCAGTGCACTGGAAGCGGTTTCGCAAGTGCGCAGCGGCGCCCTCGATGCAGCCGACGCGGTCAAAGCTCTCAAAGAAGTCAAAAAGAATCAGTACTCTCTGGATGACGCACTTCATGGTCTGAAGATTTCGCCGAAGAGCACCGTCAATCGAATCAAGTTGGGCGATCTGCTTACTTCCGGTAAAGTTATTAGTGAAAGAGACAATCTTGTCGCAGTAGAGCGCGCACTTATCGAAAGACGGATGCTCGGTGAAATCTTGGTCGCTTCCGGGCTCGTTCCCTCGGGCATTTTGAACGACTCACTCGCCGTTCAAGACATGGTTTTCAAAGGTGTCGTTTCTGTTGAAGCCGCAGGCAAAGCTGTGCGCATGATGAAAGACGAGCGCATTTCTCTTCAACAAGCAGCTGCTGCTCTCAAACTTTTCGCCGACGACCCGCTTGCAGAAGAAGCGATTGCGCTTCTCATCAAAGCGAATCTCGTCAATTCAGACTTGTACTCGCGCGCTGTGCGCATGCAAATGCAACACCGCATGGGTCCTCTGAAGGCTCTGGTGGCGTCGCAATTGCTTTCTCCGATGACGCACAAAGCGGCCATCAGCGCCCACAAAATGCTGGCCGATGGCGATATCACTGAAGCAGAAGCGGTGGTTTGCCTGCAGACCGTAGACAGAAAGCGCTGCTCTCTCATCGAAGCGCTCTCGGATATGCGTGGCGAAAGCAGAAGAAAAGCACCGGTCGAAGACCACAGCAACGAAGTGAAAGTGCTCTTCGAACAAAAGAAAGCGGAAGGACTGGCGCAGCGCCGCTCACTCAGCATGCGCGCAATTCTGGCAATCATTGCAGCGGTCGGCATGATTTGTCTGGCAGTTCAGTTTACTGTGCCATCCGAATGGCACATCCAGGCTATGGCGTTGGTTTGCCTAGTCGGATCCGTCTGCGTTTTCATCGTCGGCAAAGCCGGTACCCGCGGCGATGAACTGGCAGAACAAGCGGTTTTGAAAGATGCGGAAAACGCAAGAGGAATGATCAATCGTTTTAGAAAGAGATCATAGAGCAAAACAAAAAACAGGTTTTCTTACCTGATTCGGGCGGAAACTGGTAAGGGCGTCAGAGGCTGAAGCGCAAGTCAGCCTCTTAACGCTTTTTGGGACGGGGCATGCAATGACGGCGCATGCAATGCGCCACTATAACGACTAAAACGACGGCGCATGCAATGCGCCACTATAACGACTAAAACGACGGCGCATGCAATGCGCCACTATAACGACTAAAACGACGGCGCATGCAATGCGCCACTACAGCGCGATTACTCTGCCTGTATCACTGGCCGGTTTGCCTGCCTGAGCGGCATATTCCAGCAAGCTGTTTGCCTGTTCTTCGCGATGAGTGGCACTGAGAAGAGCCGCGTATCCGTTAATCACTTGCAATGCGCCTTGCGGATTTTCACTCATCGTTTTAATCGATGCCGACATTGCTTTTTCGTAGTACGGCTCGGCGTGCGAGAATTTTTGTTGCGCGTGATAGATGTACGCCATATAGGCAGTCAGCCTGATGGTTTCATCGTCAGTCGGTCCGAGGGTCGACTCAAAACACTTCAAGCCCGACTGTGCAAATGGTTCTGCACGCGCGTACTCGCCTTTCGCGTAGTACAGCTCCGCCAGTAAAACCAGTGTGTGCGCCGTTCTTACATGGTTGGCACCCAGCTTGCGCGATTGAATATCTGCCAAACCAAGCATCAATTGTTCAGCATCGTCGAATTTCTGCATTTGCATCAGGCAGTGCGAAAGCACTTCAGCTGATTCAATCATTTGTTCGGATTCACCGCCGAATACTTCAGCTTCTTTCAGTGCTTCCCAGAGTTGGTATTCCGCATTGGCGTAATCGTTTTTGGTCAGCGCGGCCCGGCCAGCATTTAGTCTTTCTGTCCATCCCATATCTTGATACCTTGAATTTAAGAGCAGTTCAATATTTGCGCCCACGCAGAAGAACGCTCTGTTACTTATCTACCACGTCCGTCAAAATCCTGTAATTCCCCTTTAAGGGGAGCGTTCAAGGATTTTGCGGCTGCAAATGCCCCCCTTAATGTGGCCGCTTGGCCTTGCCGCCCGATTTATCAGACTCAGGAACCCTCGACTATTGTCTTCGGTCAATGCGCGCGAACGTCTTTCACTGGTGCATAATTGTTGTGAGGAGCAGGCATATGTCCAACGAATCACAGCCTCAACCTTCAAGCCAGGACCAGGACGGCGTTCTTGATGAAGAACAGTCGAATTTGCAATTCATGAAATCGCAACTGGAAGGCGCCAAGAAGCAGTTGAAGGAAGCGACTACGACGCGCGGCAAATTCGACTCGATGACCGAGCTTTTGGCACTTCAGGACGGGATGTCTCTGGAGGAAGCCCGGGCTAAAGCGCGCGAGATGCAAGAGAAGGCATTCGGAATTGCATTTGAGGACGGAACGGTCGAGACGACGCGCAGGCATATTGCCGACGCGGCGAGGGCTGATGGAAACGCTGCGTCTGGCTCTAGTGCCGGTGCGCAGGCCAGTGCTCCCGCTTCTGGCGTGAGTGCAAGCAATTCTGTTGCTGCTGCGGAGCCGGCCGCGCAGCCGCAAGAGGCAGCGCACACAGAAGATACTGCTGAAGCAGCAGCGACAACTCAAGCAGAAGCGTCAACTCATACGGGAGCGATAACTCAAGTTGAAGCGTCACTTTATGCCGGAGCAGCACTGGATTTGCATCCAGAAGCATTGCCGTGGCTGATGAGTGACGGCGTCTGTCTGTTTCGCGATACGGAAAGGCCGTTTGAGGGATTTGAAGATGATTTGCTCGCCCTCACTTCGCGGGCAGACCAATTTGCCTGGCTCAGAGTGTTTTCACTTTTCCCGCAGCTCAACGGTCTTTCGGCCGAACTGTTGCGGGCATTCGTGCGCAACAACTTGTTCGAATACACGCGCAACAAGCTCATCGACGACTATCTTGTGTCGACCGGACAACACGCAAGGCATGATGTTGCGCTGGGCTTTGCGCAAATAAGTTCCGGCAAAATTTTGCAACTTGAAAAACAATTTCCTCAACTGGCCGCTTTTTTTGCCGGTGCCGGTTATATCGGAGCGGCGCATGAAAGCCTGGTCTTACTCGATCCAACTTGCGTGCCTATCGTGGTGGCTGCATATGTCGCATCTCTTGTCGATGAGTTGAATGAAAACGGCATTGAAGTAAATGACTGGACGATAGCCTATGCATTTCGTCCCGATGTCTACGCTCATTCCGATGGCGGCGAAGGCACTGTTTATGCGGTGCTGGAAGGCTTGGACGTAAGTTTGTCCAAGGTAAAACACTGGGATCAGCATCTCGAGTTTTACGCGGAGAATGATCAGATTATTTCAGCATCTCAGCAAGTGAAACGCATCGTCGCGCAGCTTGTGCATATGGCTGGTCAGTGATCATATTGTCTGTGCGCGGGAATCTTTTGAGCAATTTGAAAAAGTATAGGTGTCTTTTCGCCGTCGCGATTTGGAAGAATGGATCCTCTAATTAGCTGCCGATAAAGTCCGGCAAGCCAACTGAAATCAAGGCTTCCGGCTGCCCCAAATATAGGGATTGGTGTAAATGACAACCGTGTGGTATATGGAGCAACTCCAAGAAACAAATGGAGAGTCCACGAAAGTCAAAGACTTACTGGCTTTGGGGACTTGTCACTGCTGGCGGTGGCAGTGAAACATAACGAACCGTATCGGACGCTCAGCCCGAGAATGTTGTGGCCAGTTCATATCTCAAAAGTGTGGACGGTTGTCATCTTGACATTGCATTTCACGCGTGATAATGCATCTAGCGCGAATAACGGCTTTTTAACCTTCTAGTTACCTGCTGGATACCATCACTTTAGAATGAAGGTAACTTAGCGCTAGACTTTCGGATTCCTTTAGATTGGCTCTCTGCCTGAATATTTCTGCCTAGACACTTATCCACGACACTCAATTTACAAACTTCATGCTGTAAAGAAATTTGGCGGCTGTAACGATGAAGCCCTGCCAGGGCGAAGTCAGGCAAGCCGGTTACATACATTTGAGATGTCCACTTTTTCACCCCAACCCCGAGCAATCCCCCAGCGCACAGCGCAAATCAGAAGGAATAACAGCAGCAATACACGAGCAGCTTCGCTGTTCTGCCTCTTGCTGGCTCGGATCTTGATGGATTGAAATTGTGGAAACTCAAACCAACTTCCCAAAAGGAATCACATGAACTTAAAACGAGCTTTTGTCGCGCTTGGCGCGATGATTCTCGGCGTCGGCTTCTTCGGCGCGTCACCGGCATTTGCAACTTGCACAACCCCAGTCCATCATCCGACTACTCAGCAACCGACCGCGAGCTATTCAACATATCCCGAGAATGGATTTATGTGGCGATGCGGAGCCAGCGTTGCTTCAACTGATGCGAATGTGGTTAAAAATGCTGCAAATAGCGCAACTGCAAGCCCCACTAGTGTTACCCCTCCGCCGCAACCTTATATTCGGTATCTGCTTTCGGGAAATCCAGGCGGAACTGCCGGTCCCACCGTCGACGTCTATGCGATGGAATCTTGGACTGACGCAAAGACATACTTCAACCTCAGCGCCGTTCCACCTCCTGGCACCACTCCAATAGGCTACACGATTAAGCCCAATGAAAGCAGTGTTCATCCCGGTATTGCGGTATTGGTGTTCAATGCAGGTAATGATCACACAAAGAACACTCGCACCACGAACCATGAAATCGGCCATGCGGTTGATTTGGTCCTTGGCCAACCTTCTGGCAATATCTTGAGTCAGTTCCGTACTAAACTGTCGGCTGACTTCACTGCATTCGATGCCCCCGGTCATGTGGTCAATTGGTCGAACTATGGTGGAACCGCTAAGCCAGGAGGCGGTACATGTTCCGGATCAAATTCGGCAATTATGACTTGCAAATGGCCAAATGACACCAGCGCCTATGAGCTTTTCGCCAACGCGTACGGTGTGAACACCGCAGGTGGAATCAATAACATCGACCTTCAGCATTTGCTGATTGATGAGTTTGATAACACGATGCTTTACATGCAAAACCTGCAAAAGGGCGCCACGTCACCGTAACGTAAACGCCACAATTTAGGAGGGAGGGGCCTTACGGCTCCTCCCCCCTTATAATGCTGAAATTGCTATGCGAGGTTTGGACTATGCGGTACATTCTTTTCCTATTTTTCTGTTTGATCTTTTCGACCAGTGCTTTTGCTGAAACAGCAAACTGGCAGAAGCTCAGGAGCGAAGCCCAACAATTCCGAAAATCAGATCCTGTTTACTCATTGTTCAAGCTAAGGCAAGCCTGGAGGATATTGGCGGCGGAATCAACAGAGAAGGCTTTTAAGGAACTTCGCGAAGACATCGCTTTGAGTTATGGAGAACTAAATCCAGTCGCAGAAAAAGTCTGTCTGGCATTCAACCAAGATCAATTTCAAATGCATTGGGACAACAGCGTAAACGTTGACCAGTGGCAGACTTGGAAAATCTATAAGAAAAAGGACGCGCTTTATTTGACCGTGACCGCTCCAGAAATTGCACTCGATGAACGTGCCGGTTGCCTCAGTGGCATGATTTCTGCCGAAGAAGCAGCGGCGAAAGATCCACAAAAGCGTAAGGATCTCGATGCTTACTATGCGCACGAGAATGCAAAATTGAAGGAAAAGCTTGCATTGCTTCCAGTGGTAATTCCTTCTCAAAATGAGAAGTATCAAGATTTGCTTGCTCTTGCAAGTCCGCTAAAAGACGGCGAAAATAAACCCGTTAGTTTTGATTTGAACCCGTTTTTGCCGCGCCAGTTGTCTCGAATCGATTTGCCGCTACGGATGCCTCAATAGTGGCCGAATAGCTGTCCTTCAAACTGCGACTTGATGAACTAAACTGCAAAGCTTGCGGCGGTCAATTTTTTTTACGGTTAATAGGAGACTGGTCTATTCCTGTGGCAGCGGGACCTCGCATTGACTCATCAAAAATGTAACCCTGACAGGGCTTTTAGGATTTCACTAATACATGAAGCCGGTTTTCGGATGCCTGGAGACATTAAAACCAGACCAAATTGCGCTTTTGCTTTTTGTATCAGCCGACATTTGGCCTCCTGGTGTATGGTCAGGCCTGCGCTCCTGGCGATCTGCACATAAAATGCAAAACTTTATTGACGCGGCGGGTGTAATAAGCAATGGTAGTTAGCGCCAGAGACTTGTAGATGAACAAACGCGTCAGGCAAACTGTACTTTCAGCACTCTCAGTCGGTTTTCCAGCTCTATTGCTCGCTTGTGCTGCAGCCGCTTCCGATATTGTAGGCGGAACAGCTGCTCCACCGATCCAGCCCAAGTCGGGACCGGGTGGCAGCAACTATCCGTGTGCGGGCAAGAAAGTTCAGACGTATGGCGAAGGCGACTTCCAGTACTGGCTGTACGAGCCCGCCAATCCATCACCGAAATCGGCACCAGTGATAGTTTTCAATCATGGCTGGGGTGCCATGGAGCCGAGGTCTTACGATGGGTGGATCGATCATCTGGCCAAGCGCGGCAATATTGTCATTTATCCTCGCTATCAAGAGTCGCTGATAACCACAGGCGATCTCTTTGTGGACAATGCGGCGCAAGCGGTCAAAGACGCGCTGGCGAGGCTGAATTCAGAGGCGGGGCATGTGCGACCGCAGACAGACAAAATGGCGGCAGTAGGTCATTCCGCCGGCGGACTGGTGGCAGCTGGACTGGCTGCTGTGGCGCAAGAGAAAGGATTGCCGATGATCAAGGCAGTGATGTGCGTGGAGCCGGGTAAGACCTGGGGACCGCCGCACTTGCAACTGCCGTTGAGCGATATGAAAAAAATTCCGGCGGCGACTTTGCTCTTAACTGTCTATGGTGACCAGGACAATATGACGCGCGATATCGATGCGCGCCGCATCTATGAAGAGTCAAAGAAAATCCCGAAGGCGAACAAAAACCTTGTGCAGTTGGTCTCCGACGATCACGGCTCGCCAGCGCTTAGTGCCACACACTTTTGCCCGACTTCGCCGGCTGCGAGGATGTTCAACAATGAGCGGATGAGGCGCGTGCAAGCGGCTGCCGACGGGGTGTCCTTGCGAAATCCGCAAGGGCGCATCGGTACTATTCGACAACAGTTTTTTCGGAATCAAATGGAGCGTTTCAGGAAAAAGCAGCCTGGTGCTTTCGCGGAGGAGAGCGAGACGGCCATCCCCGCGGCCAGTGCAATCAATGCTCTGGATTTTGGCTTGTGGAAACTATTCGATGGGCTGACAGATGCTGCGTTTTTTGGAAAAAACCGCCAGTATGCGCTCGGAAACACGCCTGAGATGCGCTATATGGGCAAATGGAGCGATGGTGTTCCGGTAAAGGAATTAAAGGTTGTGCAGTGATGCGCTAGGTGAAGCGTGAACTTGCTAAGGCTTCAACAGCTTCAATGCGCTTATGGAAGCGATGTGCTCGAAGTCTTTGTCGGTCGTTAGTAGCAAGCAAGCGTGCTCTATGGCAGTAGCACTTATGATCAAGTCGATTGTACTGGCGCCGATTCCTTTCTGCCGGCAAACTAAAGATAGTTTCGCTGCGCTTATGTAGTGCTGCTTGGTTAGTTCGATGTAGTTGAAAACATCAAACTGTTTTTCGATTTGTTTGAAAAGAGTTTCATTTCTCACGCCTTGAAGTAATTCGGCGAGAATAATTCCGGTGTAAAAAACAGCCTGTCCAGAGCTGATTACTTCGCGCAACTGTTCGACTGCAGGGTGAGAGACTTGTTGCTTCCGTCGAAAAGCAAGTGACCAGACAGACGTGTCGACAAGCACTCTCACCGAGATTTGCGCGCTTTCTTGTAATCATAGTGCGGATCGAAATCGATCTTTCCGAACAAGGCAAGAATGTCCTGCTGTTTCCGGCGTTGAACGTACTCTCGCAACGCATCGTTTACGGTTTCCCGCTTTGTCTTTTTGCCGCCTAGTTTTAAGGCCTCGGAAAGCAGGTCATCATCAATATTCAAGTTTGTCGACATGGCATGTTTCCCTTTCAATCTACACAAATTATAGCTCAACAATGTAGGTTCCTTTGTGTAGAATCTTGTGTGTCATTTCTACTAGAAGGCTTCGTAGAGTGGATTGAAAAAACATGAAACCCGGTAGCAGGGCGGCCAAAGGCACCTCCCGTACTACCGGTTCAAAGATTCACCACTGCGAGTCAGATTTCACTCCATCGGAGCTATTTTTCCCTCAGGGAACATGTAGTAATTCATGGTCCCGTCTTTCGAATCGTAGAAGGCAGACGGCAGGCGGTCTTTGAGATACTCCTCAGCGACCGTAGTCGCTTTGGACATCTCAGCCAGCGCGGCGACGAAATTCATCCGCCTCACCTGCTGCGCAGACCGCTCCACAAATCCATCTACCTGTTGCCACATGGCTGCGCAGGCGTCCTCAGTGCCTTTGAAAGAGCTGACGCATTTCCCCTGTTCATAGCGCGCTCTCCAGACTCGCAATTCTTCTCGCTGGCGACCCAGCTCGGCAGCAGCTGTTTCGCTTTGCGAGTACAGCTCATTTCTCTCCACCATCGACTTTCGAGCTTTGAGAACTCGACCGATGTTCCACGTTACTGTCGCGCCAATCAGTGCGAGAGCCAAAATGATCAGTTCTTGCATGACTATCTCCTGATGTAAAAAATTTGAGAAGGAGAGAGAACAGCCTCAGGCTGCTCCCACTCCAGTTTGAACTTCCTAGTGCACCGGCTTTGCTTTACCCTTCTCCGCCAATTCGGCCGCCAGTTTCCAGAGGTGTTCTCCGGCACCCACGGCGCGACCCATCAGCTTGTCCAGGTCGGCTGCGGCTTCTTCGTCTTCGCCGAAGTCAAAGACCTGGCTGAGATCGGTAACCAGCGCTTCCGGATGCCCGAGGGCAGCCAGAATGCGATTTACCTCGGTTTCATACACATCGACCATGTCCTGGTCGGCAATCACAATTTGCATGTGTTTCTCCACTTTGTTGATTGATGTACGCAGCCGACGCGAACCCTGTTCAGGCTGACTCGTAAGTGCCCGTGTCCTTGAGTTCCTTGACCGCCTGATTGATCACCTCATTGACGAACTTCGTCAGTGCGGTGCGGTCGACACCGGTGAGGTCGACGGCCGTGTGGCTGCCCTTCAGCTCGATCTTGCAGGTGACGCCCTGCTCGCCGGCGATGCGCTGCAGGGTCGGGGTCTGATCCCAGACGCCGGCTTCCAGCATGAACACCGCGGTGCTGCCCTGGATGATGGAGGCTTCGGTATCGGCCTGGAGAGCGTCGAGGAGCTTGCCGGCGGCGCCCAGCAGGTTGCCAGTCTTCAGGTACTGCTGTTCGTGGCGGTCGGATGTGCCCATGTCCAGTTGCATGATCACCACTTCCATCAAGCCATCGATGCGTTGACGAAAGGTGCGGCGGGGAGCGGCAGCGGGAAGAGCGGTTTGCGTGTTCATCTTGAATTGACTCCTTGAAAAATTGGATCGTTGTAAGAACCGATTGAGAATGGCGCCTTAATCAAGCGCTCTAGTCGAACAACATTGACAGAATCAGCAACGCTTCAGTTACGTCGCCGGCGTGGTACTTCTTGTGCGCACGATAGCCGGTGAGTTTTTTGAACCACATGGGCTCCTGCACCACGAGATTTTCGTGGTCGAACGAACTGAGCGAGACGTTGATTGCTCCCGGGATTTCGGAGAGATGGTAGGGCGTCAGACCATCACTCAGGTGACCGGCTTTTTGCGAAATCTTGCGCGGAATTTCGAAGCTGGGGCTTTCGCCCGCGGCGATAGCGGAGCGCAGCACGACGATTTTGGCCAGATCTTGTTCTGTCAAAGGCGGCAGGCTGCGATTGACTGCTTTGCGCTGCTTCGTGGTCAGCTCCAGGATTGTGTCCAGAGCGTTCTTGCCGAAAACAATGCGTGTGGCGATTGCCGTCAGGCGGCGCAGCAGTTTTGACGATGCCACCCAGTCGGCAACCGGCGAACCGTTAACCGGGCACTGCACCAAGATAATCTTCACTACCTTCGCTTTGTCGGCGTCGGAGAGCTGCCTGTACGCATCGAGATTCATGTTGGCGCCGCGGCTGTGGCCGGCGAGAATGGCTTCGCCCTCCTTGCAATCACGAATGTACTGTTTGATGAGCTCGATGTTTTCCAAGGTGGCCGCATCCGTATCCACCGGCACCGGCAGAGCCTCCAACTCCATCTGCGTAACGCGTTGCAGAATGTGTTTGGAATGGTTGCCCATGTGGCTGGCAAAGATGCCCGGCGTCCAGATGAACTTCCTGGCTCCCTTGGCGCCGCCCAGCTTTTCCGGCTTTTGGACGTAAGCTGGACCACGGGCTTCGACGAGCTTGCGAATGACATGAAACTCGCTCGTGCGGTTTTGCGTCGGGCGCACCGCGCGTGGTGTCACCGGTTCTGCGGCAATGTAGCCGTGCTCACGAATGAAGGGAATCACGGTGTCCAGCGAGCGCTCAGCCAGGGCGGCAATGGTCAGTGCCGGGTTGGCGCCCATGGTGGCTGGAATGATCGAGCCGTCCAGGACCATCAAGTTGCGATAGCCGAAGACGCGCCCCTTGTCGTCGACCACCCCGTCGCGCCGGTTTTCGCCCATCGGCACGCCGCCCAGATTGTGCGGCACATCGATTTTGCTTTGCAGGCTCCAGAGGGGAAACGGCAGAAAGCGCGTGCCCATCGCTTTTGCGAACTTCCTCATGTGCGCGTTGGCGCGCGCGTAGAAGGAGGCGTTGTCGTCCGGATTGAGGTCGGTTTGCAGCTTCCCTTCTTTGCTGAGAGTGAACTGGCCCACAGCCTTGTCGCGCCCGATGACGAGCAGCGGCAAGGTGGTTTTCGGCACCACCAGTCCAACGCGCTCGGCAAACTTGAAGCCTTTGCTGAGCAGTTTGATCATGCGGTCTTTCATGCGCACCAGTTGACCGGTGATGTAGAAAGTGTCGTAGCTGAAGCCGTTGAAGCTGCCGTCGAAAATCAGGTGCCCCTGGCTTCTGCCGTCCGCTCCAGGAAAGTCGAGGCCGGCTGTGATTTCCGGTCCACCGGCAGGGTCGAGCGCGTCTTTGCTGCGCACGGCAAAGCCGATGAAGGTGCCGTTGGTCGTGTACTGCTGCCCCAGGCAGGCAGAGAGCGCAGGCAGGGTCTTGTGGATTTCCTTCTGGCGCAGGAGCAGCTCGCTCGAGCCGAGGGAGCCGGCAGCGATGACAACAAAGCGTGCTTTGTAGGTCATCCTGGTGCTGTCCTTCGAATCGAGTGTGGTGACGACGTAGCCGACTTCATGCTTTTCGGCACCGACAATCGGCTCGATTTTCTCGACCCTTTCGCCGGGATGAACGCGCGCGCCCAGTTGGCGGGCGCCGAACAGGTAGTTGAAGTCCAGGCTGTTCTTCGCCTGGTAGTTGCAGCCGGGCAGAGAGCATTCCCCGCATTGCCGGCAACCCTGCTGCTTGGCGCCGAACTGATTGATCTTGACGGTGCCGACCGGTTCGCCGGGCTCCCTGTAGGTGATCGCCACCGGCGGTCTCAGCGACCTGGTCCCGAGCCGCTCAGCGGCAGTCAGCATGGCCACGGTTTTGGTGGTCATTCCGTAGGGCGTATCGGCACGATGCACCGGGTAGGTGGTCGCGCCCAAGACTTGTTCAGCCCGGTCGTAAAACGGGTCGAGGCTTTCGCGAGTGATGCCGCCCGGCCAGTTTTCGAAGAAATCCTTGCGGATCATCACGGCTGCATTTACGATCGAGCCGCCACCGACGGCGGTGCCGGTCCAGGCGGTAACGCGCTTGCTCAAATGTGTGACTGTGTGGGGTCCGAAGCGATTCTCGCGCGGATTCCACTCTGACTCTTTGCCGCGCAGGATGTTGGGAGCCTGGTGCTTATAGCCCTTTTCCAGGACCAGCACTCTCATTCCTGCCTTTGCGAAGCGATAGGCGGCGACTGCTCCGCCATAACCTGAGCCGATGACGATGACGTCATAGGGGAGACCGTTGACAGTTTCCTTGAGGTTTTGAACCATGAGTATGCTCGAAAAATGTTGCGAAAAAACCACCTGACGGCGCTGCCGGAGGTGGGTCTGAGTTAATCGCTGGTTCTTTTGCCGCTGCACTCGAATTCAAGCTGTATTCGGATGCAGAGCGTGCGTCGCTGTGACGTGCGCACGTCTTAATGCTGAGGCGATTATGGTGAAACTAATTGCGCTTGGAGGGAGAGATCTCGGAAATATGAGATTGAAATTGATGTTTCCAACCTAATCGCATCTTCCGCCTGACACAAGGAGATCAGGACATTGCAGAGAGTCTGTAGTTAAATTCGAAGAAGATGTCAGTTATGCAGTTATATCTGGCCAAGTCTTTTCTTACTCAACTGGCCCATGTTTAAGATCTGTGATTTCTATTAAGCTCTGTGATCTGTATTAAGCGCTATTGCAAATTCATTCACGCGAAGTTCGATCTCTTCGTCCGTATGACCGGAAAATCTGAGCATGAATTCGTTCGGCTTCGGCGAGTGTGCGTAATAGGGTGTTGTCGCGGCGCATGATAAGCCGGCTTTCCGCGCCGCCGTCAAGATCTCGTTTTCCGTAAAGTCGGTTTTGAATTGCAAGACGACGTGCATGCCGCTTGTGGAAGAGGCAATTTGCACTTCATCCTTGAACCTTTTCTTCAACGAGAAAATCAAAGTCTGGCGACGTTTGCGAAGAGTTTTCCACATCGAGCGCATGTGTGTTTCTATGACATTTTTATCGAGCAGCTCGGTCAGAACGAGATGTTCGACAAGGGTGAATTGGCGATCCCAGCTGCATTTGTAACTTTGAAACAGTTCGATCAACTGCTCTGGGATGACAAGAAAACTGACTGACACAAGCGGGTAAAGCAAGCGCCAGAATGAATAGAAGTAAACCACGGAGCCTGTCTTGTCCATGCTGAAAAGCGAAGGTGCCGCCTGCCCGTCATATTGAAATTCCGAATCCCAGTCGTCTTCCAATATCGCGCAGTTATTTCGTTTGCACCATTCCAGAAGCAGGTTGCGACGTTTTTCGGACAGCATCACTCCGGTTGGTTCCTGGCACGACGGCGCCAGGTATACCCATTGCACGGCGCGGTCTATTTCCTCGAGCAGATCGACCATCAGTCCGTGCTCGTCAACACCGACCGGAACAACGGCAGCGCCCAGACTGTGAAATTGTTCGCGCGCTCCCCAAAATCCCGGGTTTTCGCAAACGATGGCATCATCAGGTTTTACAAGCAGTGAAAAGGCTGGAGAAACGACACTTTGCACACCTGAGCCGATGACGATTTGCTCCGGTTTGCAGATAATTTGTTTTGTCCTGCGCAAAAAACCGGCAATTGCTTCGCGCAAGGGCCGGTAACCGAAGGCATCGCTGTTGGCTTCGAAGTTGACCGATTCGGCGTTTTGGCTCCAGTGCAGCAGGGACTTTTTCCAGGCAGCTACGGGCAGCATGTCGTTGGGTGCGGCTCCGAAATTGATTTCGTCAAAGTCAGTGCTCTCAATCGCTTCAATTCTCTGGGCATCGAGATTTATTGCCAGATTGGAATAGCGATCTTTCCATGGATAACCTGTCGCCTTTTCGTGCGTCGCCTGCGTGCTTTCAGACGATCCGTTGCCCTCGGATTTTCTTACCCAGGTGCCTGATCCCGGGCTGGAAGTAAGGTGACCGGTGGCAATTAAGTTGTCGAGGCTTTTCATCACAGTCGTTCGCGAGATGCCCAGATAGAGCGCTATGTCGCGAGTGGACGGCAGCTTTTCTCCGGGCGCCAGATTTTTGTTTTCGATTGCTGAGGCAATCGTTTCTCTAAGCGCCTCTGCACTTATCTTCGTGCCTTTCAATTGTTTGAGGATTGCCAGAACCATCAGTTTTTTGCCCGAGTCTCGCACGTATTAATGAGCACACTTTCACGGTGCGCTACAAAAATACTTACCCTGTTTTGGCGGGCTTGGGCGGCAAATAAAGACTATTTTTCAGCCTTTTGCAGAAACGGCCAGGAGCCGATTCGCACACCTTCATTTGGTTTGAGCTCACCTAAAAACCTGGTGATGCCGCGATACTGCGGGTGCGATTTTGGATAGCGCTGAAATATATCTCCGACGGCGCCATTTTCAGACGTCAGACTGATGCGCACGTTTATGCCTTTGTTTGAATCCATGTAAGCCACGCCGATTGGCTTGTCCCCGCCGACCACCGCGCTTAATTCCGGCACTGGTTGTGTCTTTCCTCCGGCCTTGAGGTTTTCCGTGGCCGGTATAATCTCGCTCGGTCGTCCGTATAGGGACGCGCTCCGCAAGCCGCCTGCCAGTCCGAAAACCCCGCCGGTCAATCCGAATTGAATAATGCTGTTCGAGATCTCCTCGAGGTTGGCCGGACGTCCTTCTCTGCCTATGGCAGTAGCTTCCGCGTTGATGAAGCCGGCCCCTGCTCCTCCTGCAAATCCGGCCGACGTGCCGGACAGAGCGCGCGTCAGCAGTGCGGCTTCAGCTTGCCCGTGTGCTCCCTGGGAGATGAGGCGACGATTGATAGCGGAGCCTGCGACTTCTGCAAGACCTGTCAAAACTCCGAAGGTCAGTCCACCGATACCGGCATTTTTGAGGCGCTCGACGCCCAGATGCTTTCCTTCTGTGGCACTGAAAACACCCTCGTATAGCGCACCGGCCGCTACAGATTGTCCGATGCGAAATTGTGCAGGCGACATCTCCAATTTCATCATGGCTATACTTTCTGCCGTTGTCGTTTTGATAAATGGCTTGGCTGCAAGTCCGACAGCGCCACTCAGGACGCCGAAGTCGGCGGCGATGCCGGCGACTTCCCCGAGGTTATGCGCCACCCAATTGCCGGTGCCGAATTTCTCGTGCGGCGGTTTGACAGCGGTCATGTATGGCAATACGTCTTTTCCAAGCATCGACTGTGACGCCGCATTGACCAGCTGGCTGAGACCGTTGTAGGGACGTTCTAACCCCGCATGCAGAGCCGATTGACAGAAGGTTTCAACAAACCCGGCAGAGTCCGATGCCTGCTCTCCTGCCTTTTCGGCAAATGATCCGTCGTTTTTAAACAGCGTGGTCTCGGTCATTTTGCACCTCTGCACTCGGCATCACTGAACTTCATTTCCCACTCGTATAAAGTTTTTCCTTCGTCGGGCTTGAGCCCGCCCACACGCTTCAAGACATTCTTGTAATTCTCGTGCGAGGGCGGAAATGTAAGCATTACGTCGCCGACGCGGTCACCTTCTTGCAAGCTGATGCGCACCACAACGGTTCTGTCGGCCATCATGTAAATGACGCCGATGGATGGTCTTTCGCCTTCACTATGCAGTTTGTTTGTTTCGTTGTTCATGTCAGGTTTTTGAACGCATTTTGTGTGGATATTTGTTTACGGAAGTTTGGTGATTTTTTGCCGAATCACTTGAGTGGTCCTGGGAAACAGTTGCATGATGATGTTGGTTTCGCTCTGATTTGCAGAACCGCCATTGATGGCTGCAAACAGGTCGGCAAAAGCTTCACTTGGTCCTCTTCCGGGAATTGGATTGTGGGCCTGGATGAAGTAGTCGAATCTGGCTTGTTGTGCCGGAGTTAGTTGGGCAACGTCGGCCGACCAGGCAGTAGTAAATTCAGGGCTTTGAGACCATCTGGCATTGCCGGAGAAAGGCGTGAGCATGTCGTCGATGCCGTGCCCGATTTCATGCCTGGTAGCGCCTTGAACGCGTTTGCTTCTGACAAGATTGCCTTTGCTGTTTACGACGTATTCCGCCAGTCCCACGCCTTCGCCTGACTGGTAAAAGCCTTCAGCGTTTTCCCAGGTGCCGCCTACCCAGCCGTCCGGATGTTGGCCTTTGAGCGCCGGATTTATGTCAGTAACTTGCTTTCCGACTCTGACGGGCAGGTCTTGATCGCCCATGAATCTGTGCACGTCATCGGCAAATTTGTCCATGGTGCCGGCGACTTGATTGATGAATTCGCCTGACACTTCGCCTTTTACTTCGATGCGTGCAGCCACTTGATCGGGATTGTCGTAGCCGCGATTCAATCTGGCGCGCACGTCATCTCCCGGTCTTAGCGGACCTTTGTAAGCCTGAGCAGCCGCTTCCAGTGCCACGGTTCCGGCACCGAAGCCTGCACCGAATACGGTGCCATGTCCGACTGCGTCCACTAATTCGTCTGTATTTGCCAGCCGTCCTTCTTTCAACACGGCCGTACTCTCCGCCGTTACCAGTCCACCCACGCCGCCGCCGACGCCGTTGATAAAGGCGCTTTCGGCCATGCGAGTAGTCAGTGCAGCGCCTGGTTCATACAGTGCGCCCAGCTTGCCGGCCACACCACCCATGGCGGCAAACGATGCGGCGTCGATAGCGGCGTTTTCAATTCTGTCCAGGAAGAAAGCACCACCTGTCTTAGTAGAATCGCTGGGAGTGAGAATCCCGCCTTGCACTGCGCCGGCTACTGCCAGAGAGGCAATGCTTCCGGCTTCGACACCCAGGGCCGCGCCTGCTGCGCCGTCCGTCAAAACAAATGCGGCGATGGTACCGCCTACGATACCGACTTTTCCGGCAATCGAATGATTTACTTCGTCTTGATTGCTGAATTCCAGTGGTGGAAGATGTGTTCCGGCCACATTGTTGACGATTTGTTCAATTCCATTGATGGGATTGAGCAGGGCACCGGTGACTACTCCTTCGCCCAGCAACATGGCCTGGTGATCGACTTCTTTTACAACTGAGTAAAGAGTGTTTGCTTCTCGGACAAACTCATGAGCGGCGCTGACCGCTACGTCTTCTACACCGTGCACAACGCCTGATGCTACGTGAGAAACTTCATTCCAAAATGTCATAGTAAGTATTTTTCCGTCGAGTGAAAGGGAGACGACAAACGACAGGGCAGCAAAGGCTGCCTGGCGGCAATGTTTTTGTTTCAAGGCGGACGCTGAAGCATTGCCGTATTAACGGCTTTGCTATTTCAGCTTACGGTTTGAGAATGGATGCTTTAAAACCGCCGTGTTAGCGGCTTTGGCAGGGAGAAGATGAGAGAAAAGGGTTTGGATTTATGCGGAATAACAGTTAACGGATCTAACGGATGCCGCGTAATATCGACGTTTCTGTGTGAAACGATTAGGTCAATTGGAAAAGGATGAATTACGCTTGATTCGTATTTATCCCACTTACTTCATTTTTGGACAAAAAACTTTGAAAAAATTCGGACACGCGCATTCGACGTCATTTAATGCGCCACTACGTATTTTGCGCATGCTCGTGCAATCAAACTGAAACATCGCGGCAACAGAATCGTCGTACCATGATTACCGAAAACCTCATCGATTCATACGTTTCCCAGGGCGCCGCCGCTTATTCTCAAGGACAGTTTCAGGCTGCAGGCAGATTGTTTCTAGCCGCATATCAGAAATCTCGTTCCTTAGATAAGTCCGATCCGAAATTGGCTGTTGTGTACGCCAATTTATCTCTGTTTTATTACCAGCAAAAGCGCTATCGAAAAGCTGAGAGTTTGCTGGAGCAGTCTCTGGCAATCCTCACTGAAAACAGTCTATTGCACTCGGATTTCGCGGAGAAAGTACGCGTGCAACTGGCGAATGCATATCTGGCTCAAAACAAGCACAGCCAATTGCTCAAGCACTATAAAGCGTCCTTGTCTTATTTCCTGTCGGCAAATAAGTTGGCTGATTCGTCCGCTGCATATAACAGAATAATTGATCTGTACGTCGCGCTCGATCGAATGAAAGACGCTGAGATCTGGTGCAAGCAAGCCCTGGCATTCGACAATGAATATCTGGCCAAGAGTGATCCGATTGCGAAAAAACGTTTGATCAAAATGGCGTGGATTTATACTCGACTCGGAAAGACTGATGATGCCTGCCGGATCTATCAGCACAGTGTCAATCAGGAAAAAGAGCAAACGGCATTCATGCGCCCGGCGATGGCGCAAAACGCCTGAGCAAAGGGCGAGAAAGCTTGTCGTGTGGGGTGTACCCATTTTGGTAGACAGTGGTCTATGAGAAAGCACTCTGGACCACTGTTTTACCTTTAAGGGCAAATTCTGCGGGCGTTAAGTATCCTAACGATGAATGTAGGCGGGATCTGTTGTAAAAGATCTCGATGTAATCAAATAGGGCGGCTGTTGCCTGCTCTCGAGTCTCAAAAGTCGAACGGTAAATCATTTCGCTCTTTAAGGCTCCGAAAAAGCTTTCAGACACGGCGTTGTCCCAACAATTGGCCTTCCTGCTCATACTTTGAATGCATCGGACTTGCCTTAGTTTTTTCCGGAAAGACTCGCTCACGTACTGAATTCCGCGGTCTGAGTGAACCATCAAAGGTGTTTCTCCTGTTGAAATTTGAGCTTCCTCAAAAGCGTCCAGAACGAGCTTTGCGTTGATTTCTGAACCGGCTTTCCATCCCACCACTTGTCTCGAAAAGCGATCAATGAACACCGTCAAGTAGAGCCCGCCCTGCTTTGTCTCGATGTATGTTATATCCGACATCCAGACTAAATTAGGTTTTCCGCCGGTGAACTCTCGGTTGAGAAGGTTTTCGTTGCAAGCAAATTTGTGTTTTGAATCTGTTGTGCTTTTGAACTTTCGCCGCCTCCTGGGCGCTATTGCGTGCTTTTTCATCAACGCTGCCACAGTATTTTTGTTGCAGTCTATTCCAGACCGAACCAGCTCCTGATGCACTCTTCGGCACCCATATGTTTGACGAGATTTGTCAAAAACTCGCAGAATGTTTTTCACGAGCATCTCGTGCTTTTGCTCCCGGGGAGACGGTTTTCTATTTAGATACTTGTAGTATCCCGATGAACTTACACCCAGCAATTTGCACTTCCGCTCGACGGGCAACTTGCCTCCGGAAGTATTGATGAACGCGTACTTTACTGCTGGTTTTTCGCAAAGTACGCCGCTGCCTTTTTTAAGAATTCCATGTCCTCTTTGAGCTGCTTATTCTCGTTTCTGAGCCTAATCAACTCGTCTTGTTCAGCGGTTTTCTCAGACTGCTCTTCAGCGTCCTTGATCCAGTTCCGAAGCTTCCAGACAGGGATATTTAGTTGTTTAGCAACCGATGCTGCGCTCCGTCCTGTTGAACGAACGAGTCCGACTGCCTGCATCTTGAACGTTTCTGTGTACTCTTTTTGAGTTGCAATTTTCTTGGTCATATTTCACTCCTTTGTCTATTGTTTCACAAGGAGTGCTGTTCTCACGCCACTGTCTACTCAATCGGGTACACCCCAGTGTTTGAATCGAGAGTGATAGACTAGGAGATATAGTAGAAAATGCTCTAAAGCGAAAAGGCTAAAGTGCGTTGTCGCACGATAGCCCGTTCGCAGGGAAGCCGGTTTACTTGCTCGTGTCGATGACGATGTCGAGCTTGCGACCGTTGAGCACGAAGGTGGAGGTCAACCTCATGCCGGAGCTGCGTCCCATCTCCGGGTAGTTGCCGGGCTCGACCTTGACGACAGTGAAGCCGGCCTGCTTGATCGCCTCCTGGGCGTAGAAGGTGCTGCTGGTGCAGGTGACAACGTAGTTGCCGGCGGCGTTGCGGGCGAATTTCGCGCGGAACGGCTGCCAGACCTGGCGCTTGCCCTTACGCGTCAGGTTGAACTGCAAGTTCTCCCAACGCTTGATGTTGAACAGGCGGAAGCGCCTCTCGACCTTGCCGAAGGCCAGGTTGGAGAGCGCGTAGTCGAGCAACTCGATGTCGCCCGTTCCGGAGATCTCGATGCGAGTGTCTTTGAAGTCACGCATTGTTTGATCCTCTCTTGTGATTCGCCAGTGTGGCGACTTGACATAGCGGAGCGTTTGAATACACCCGGTAGCCGATATGGCTCGGACTACCGGGGTACGGGATGATCGATCAGGCCTCGACGATGTCGAAGAGGCGAGCGATCTCGTCGGCTGTGAAGGGCACTGCCCAGTCGCCGGCGCCGATGAGCTTGCCGCCGTTTTCGAGTTCGCGGTCGATGTCGCAGTGCCAGCCAGTGTGGAACCGCACCGGACTGCCGCCCTTGGTGTGGGTGAAGTCACCCTTCACGACAGCGAAGCGCTTTTTCGTGGCACTTGCTTCGATGAATTGGCTGCGCCGTTTCGTGGAAGAGACGAGAGTGCTGCTCGCCTGCACCACTTTGGCAATGGCGATGGCCAGCTGATCGATGTCTTCGGCCGAATTGCGGGCCACTTCGGCGCGCTTCAGTTGGCTGCCGGCGTACACGGCGTCGGTGCGCACCTTCTCGATGTCGATGGTGGCGACCAGTGACTCGACGGCGGCGATCTGTGCGATCACCGTTTGGATCAAGGCGAAAGTATCCTCCGCATCCTGCGGGGCATTCTCCAGCTTGTTGGCGGCGCCGGCCAGCGAGCCGAACGCATAATGCAGCGCATTCTGGGTCAGCCAGTGAGCGCGATTGGTTTGCACATACTCGGTTTCGACAGCGATGGATTGAGCCTTGAGAGCAGCTGCTTTTGCAGCGAAGTCGAATTTTTCAGTTTGCATGCGGTTGTTTATCTTTCTGGTTGTTGCCAGGCCAGGCGGTCGCCGTTGTTCAGCGCCCGCCTTTGCCTGACGGTGAATAGACAGGGTGGAATCAGTCGCAAGCGCGTTAGCGCTTCTGGATATAGCGGCACTTCACGCGGATGTCGTTGTTCGCGAACGGTCCCTGCCCTTTGGCGTGGAACTCGATGGTGGGCTCGTAGCCGGCCGGCACCATGCGAATCGACTCGCGGAAGTCCTGGTTGACCTCGGTGAGCCGCTGGTAGATGAGGTCGCGCAAAACGCGCTGCTCGTCAGCCGACGGCGCCGGATGGCCATTGGCCAGTTCCAGGCAGATGATCAGGTGCTTGTTGTTGCTGGCATCTTCACTGGTGACGATGCAGAAGCAGTCAACCAGAGAAGAGATCTGAGGCGTGCTGTAGCAGATGCCTTCCACTTCCGACGGCACGATCTTGCAGCCGTAGTACGCAACCGAGAAGTCGCTGCGACCGTACATCAGGATGATGGGCAGCTCGGCCAGCGGCTTGGGCAGAAGCGCGGTGTTGACGCCGGCGCCTTCCAGCGCCTGCATGATCTCGCCGAAGGACAGCACCTGACCGAGGTCATGGATGTTGTACTTGATGCGCGGCGAGACTGTCTGCGTGCGCGTGATGGTGATGAGCAGCTCGTCTTCGGCGTTGGTCTCGACGAGGTAGTCCATCGGGTTGTACTGGAACACAGACGGAATCGCGTCTTCGAACTTGCCGTTCAGGGCGTGGCGCACGCGCGGGTTGTCGTTGATCAGCTTGCGGATGGCGATGGTGAATTCGCTTTCGGCCGCGATGTTGATCTCGAGGTCGGAGGCACCGTAGTCACCGAAGACGCCGCCGCGGAAGGCGCGCATCAGGTAGGCGCGCATCGCCTCGCTGATCGCTTCACCACCGAAGAAGGCGGTGATCTTGTACTGGCTCCAGTCGACGTCGGGGCTGTCCACGAGCATCTTCAAGAACGGCGGGTAGCCGGCGATGATGTACTCGTAGTCGGGACCGAACTTCTTCAGCGTCTTGACGATCTTGCTGATTTCGGGACCGGTCGACTTGAGCAGACAGACGTCGACGACCGCACTGGACACGCACATGCCTGTCGCCCACGGACCGAGCGCGAAGGCGTTGATGAACATGCGCGGCTTGCTGCCCAGCATGTGATGCATGGAAATCTGCAGCATGCGAGCGACGTGCTTGCGCTCCTCAGGACCACGCACCCAGTTGTTGGGCTCGCCGGTCGAACCGGACGACTCATCGATGACCGCACCACGCATGGGCAGCTTGCCGCCTACGCAGCGCTGCTCGATCGTGTAGGGCAGGATGTAGTTCGGCTTGTCCATGGACGGAATCAGCGACATGTCGGGCGTCAGGCCGTTGAGCTTGACGCGCGCATTCGGATGCTTGGCGATGAAGTCGCGATATGCCGGACAGGTCCGCTTCGCGTGCTCGTAAGCGCGCCAGGCCTTCCATTGACCGACTCGCTCACGGAAACCGCTGAGCGAGGGCAGGAAGAGCAGACCGAAAACGTTCTCGCAGCGCATCAGGCCTGCGCGAATACGTTCGGCGATGATCAGGAAACTGAAAATCAGGAATTTTCTCATGGGATTCTTTCTCCGGTTCCTTACGGAACGATGATGTCGTCCAGACTCAAGCGCATCGCCTGTGGTGGCGTGTCGCTTTGCCCAAGTCGAACCAGAAGCCACAGCGGATCCCGGCGATTGGGATTGACGAAGTGGTCTTCCATGACCTGATGCGAGCGGTGATTGGTGATCACCGAGCCGAAGGGATGCAGGTAGATGCCGTGCTTGGTCATGGTCAGCCACAACCGAGCCAGCATGCGACCGGCGTTGATGCAGTCCGCCTGTTCGACGAACTTGCCCGAGATCCAGGCGACGGTCTTCGTTCCGCGCATGGAACGTGTGTACGTCCACTTGCACAGCTGATGCACGCCCGGAATCTGGAAGACCCAGTTGTGCTTGAAGAAGAGCGTCATCATCCAGCCCGGAAAGAGCATGGCGTAAGCGGCAAGACCGTCGCCGGTCTGCCTGGCCTGCTGCATCGAATACCGAGTCCAGTGCCCGATCTCATCGCGCGTGTCTTTGACGCGCAAGTCGAGGAACATGGTGTCGGCGTTCAAGTCCAGGATGAATTTGACCTGCTTCGGGTCGTTGGAAGACTCGAGCTGGTTGTCGAAAGAAGCAGCCACAGCCGCCAGTTCGTCGAGCACAAACTGGGGAACGACATTGTCGTTGTAGGGCAGTCGCGAAGTACGGCGCTTGAGAATCAGCTCGCGGTCGAGAGGCTCAGGCGAAGTGCGCGGCACCAGTTCGAGGTTGGCGAACGGCGTCGGCTCCGTCTTGGTCTCGTCCAGGGGAACGTTGAGCAGCGTGGTCTTGAGCTCCAGCCCATGCGGTGCGGCGGCAATCGAAATCATCTCGAGGATGATGCCGAAACCGGCAGCCATGAACTGACCTTTGCCGTCCTCAACGGGAAGCAAACGCGCCGGGTCGTACAGCAAGACCGCGTGCGTTTCATCGATCAGTCGGAACTTCCAGTGCTGCGTGTTGTGCGGCGATGGCGCCCGACGCGCATAATCCAGAATGTTTAGCCAGATTTTTGGTTGCATAGTTACTCCTGGGATTTCTCCACATGTCGATCTCCCACCTGTCCCTGCGCAAAAGCTTGAAACGGGCGACGCACAGTCGTCCGTACAAACTTCGAACAAGCACGTGGTGGGGCTAGATGCTCATCACTTGCTGCTTTTCTTCACCATGCGTTCTCCTTCAATCAACACCTGAGTGCAGATCGAATGAGTTGAATTGAACGCTGGGTGAGAAAAGTGTGGTCTTGAAACAGCAGAGTGAGGAGCTAAAGAAAGTAATATGAGCCTAACCGTTTGGCTCTTGGAAACTTCAACAAATGTGCACCAGTATTAGGTTTCAGAACTCTCATTTTGGCTTCGTTAAGTTGCGCGGCTGGCGATAATCACCGAAAATTGAACGTAGCGCAAGCTCGTGCTAGCTTGTCAAGCGACGCTGAAATACTTGAACTAGACGAGTTTTTGGAGAAAGAGGCCGAATGGCCGGGCCGATATTGCGGAACAGACTTTTGAAAAGCGCGCCCGGCTTTGTTTTCGTTTTATTTCAAGGATGCAGAACATGATTTATTCAGTCTTCCTCCTTTTGCTAACGTTTGGTACTTCTCCACCTTTCGACCCCATCAGGAAAACCAACAGCTACAGCCAAGACTTCACGTCGGCACTAGCTTTAAAACACTGCAGTTCTCTGCAGGGGCGGACACCGCTTTCTTGTTCGCAAGCTCAAGACCGATGCGGAAGGTGGATTCACACGCCTGCGGCTGTGCAGGCGCAACCGAAAGCAAAACATGAATAAACTGAAATACCAAATTCAGAACGGAGCCAACATCGGACATCGATTCAGAGAACACGACGAAAATGTCGAGGCTACGCGACAAGTTTTGGAAGAAGCCAGGCGTGTCGCAGAGCACAAGGTCCTCACCTCTGCCGCCAACGAGATTCTCAAGTCTGCCCCCACATATATGCAAGGAGCGGCCAGGCGGAATGAAGCGACGAGCCACGTGCACACGATTCCGGAGACCGATATCGACTTTCCTCGTGAGTATTTCGACGGACAGCCGCTCGATCCCTCCACGCTGAGAGGTGTTTCGCGCCGTGTGTTCGAAATCCTCCAGGAGGAAGGGTTGAATCCGGTGATCGAGATTCCTCGCCGTCGCACGTTCCACATTCAGATTCCGGTGCTTCCGCATACGGAGTTGCCTACGTGGAGTAGCGTTTTCCGCGATTAAAAGAACGACGTTCTTGCGAAGTATGGACAATGTGTAGACCGCGTGTCGCGCTGTAACCAGCGCAAACTGGTGCGCGTTTTACACATTGCCCGAGTCATCTGAACTACGAGCTGATGAGGTCCAACTCCTCATCGGCTCGGAGTAGCTTTTTCTGTCTTTGTATTTGGGGAATGTCGGTACTATACTATGTCGCAGCGGCGTGTCTTGATGTTTACGCGAATTATGCAACGGCATAGAGGGGCTCGTTTACTTGCGTTAGACAAGTTTTGCTCAAGAAAAAGCAATCAAGTGGTTTGTTCTGCTGGTTTTTTGATCTCTGCAGAAAGAAGACAGTTCCGCAATTTTGATGTTTAGTTGTGGCTTGTTCGAGTTTTTTGTGTCTGCAGTTACTTCTGTTAAATTCTGGACTCATCCACCTTTCAGCTTTCCTGGACAAACGAACCATTAGCCACACTTTCATCCCGGCACAAGCAAGACCAATCACTGCAGCTCGCTGTAGCATTGCCCGTCGCTGTTGAAAGTGTCGAGCTAAAAATCAGGCTTAAGGGTGGATTCCGCCACCGCTTACCACCACTGGGCTGAACCTTCTGGCGCAGCACCAAAGTTGCCATCTCGAGCGCTCTTGCGCTCAGTGGCTTAATCGTACTTTCATTGCCTGCAAAGTTGTCGTCGCCGCGACGCGCAGATAGCAGGCAGAACAGCAGACTACCCATGACTCTCAGAGAACTGGTCGAACAGTCCGTCATCGAAGGACATCAGCAGAGACAGGAAGACGCGCGAAAGGCGGAAGAAGAGCGCATTGCCGATCTGCAAAGGCGCGCCGCTGAAGAGCAGGCTTATACAGCTGCCGCCCGAGAAACACTAAAGTATCTTCCGAAAAACGTGCAGCACGCTGCCCGCAAAGGTGAAGCAACTTGCACTGCCGCCCTGATTCCCTTGAAAGACGTCGAGAGGCCGCAAGACTACCTCGACGACCAGCCATTCAATACAGCGGCACTTAAGGGTGTTTCGCGGCGCATTTTCGAACTCTTACAAGAAGAACACTTGGCACCGCAGGTCATTGTCACGGACAGAGGACTGTTCCTGATCAAAGTCCCGGTGCAACCTTCAACGGCCTCATAGCCGACAGGAGGCTCAAATGAGCTTGAAAGATCAGATACACCAAGCCGCTGACGCCGGTCGTCAGCAAAGGTCCGAAGACGTTGTGAAAGCTGCTGAAAAGCGAGCCGCTGCAAGACTCGAATTTGCCGCGTACTTGCAGCAGTTTACCGAAGCTGCCATGGAAGAGCTCAAGCACTTGCCGGAGCGCATGCAGGCTGCGGCACGGACTGATGAGGAGTTTTGCACAGCGCATACCATTCCCAGAGACGAAATCGACTTCCCCGTACCGGAATACGCAGCAGCTCCCTTCGTCAACGCTGACAGGAGTGTCCCGCCGCATGCATGACATTATGCAGGAAGCGGGGCTGAACCCTCGAGTAATGGTTCTGTCCGGACTTTATCTGATTCAGATTCCGGTGCTGCAGGCAAAAGCCTGATCGCCCGGGCTCGGCACAAGTACAACACGTGTCGAACATCTCGTTTTCCCTCTCGTTCTCTCCCACCACTTCACCTACCCTGTGCTGAGTTTGGCGTCCAGCACAATAGCACCGTGAGAGCGTCTTGCCTCGTCGGTGCAGCGTTGGTTTCAATCGCCTGAGTTTTCGTGCACGCCACGCGGAGAACACAGGCCCCTCCCAAGGGAGCCCACCATGACTTTTAAGGAGCAGGTACTGGAAGCAGCCAATTCCGGTCACCGGCAGAAACCGGAACATGACCAGTGGTGCGCGCAGCAGCGCATCCTCGAAGAAAAGAGACTCGCTGAAGCCGATCTGGCACTTACCGCTCGTGCCAAAGAGAAGCTCAAATCTCTTCCCGGCAATGTTCGGGAAGCTGCCAGAAAGGGCGAAAAGACTTGCTTCGCAGCGCTCGTTCTGCATCAAGAAATCGAGAGGTACGAAGACCGTAATGGTCGGCCGCCCGATCCATCCGGGCTGAAGGGCGAGGCCAGGCGCATCTTTGAACTGCTGGAAGCAGACCAGTTGGAACCGTTCGTGTTCGTAACGGATTTTGGATGGCATTACATCATGATCCACGTTCCGCAGGCAACTGCTGCTCAGGTACACGAATCATGACCTTTCAGGAGCAACTTCAACAAGCTGCCGATGCCGGTCATCGGCAGAAGATCGAAGATGATCGTGCTGCCGCCTGCGCGCGCATTGCTGCCGAAGAGCAACGGCTAGCTGCTGAGATCGAGACCTGCGCGAAACATCTTCAGGCCTTGCCCGAGCGGATGCAAGATGCAGCTCGCAGAGGTAGGACCTCGTGTGATGCGCACAGCGTCGCCTGGAGCGACATCGATCTTGCCCGCGCTACGAAAGACCGTGGGCGCCTGCAAGCGACCTCTCTGAAGGGCGTGTCGCTGCGTATCTTTGATGCGCTGGAGGAGATGAAGCTAAACCCGCAACTGACTCTTGTGGGTCCCAACGAGTATCAGATCGAAGTCCCGGTGCTGCAGGCGAAAGTCTGATCATCGGTGGCGCATTGTGTAGCCGGCAGTTCGCCGCCGGCTACACAAGCATTGATTTATCAATTGCCCTGGTGTCGTGAGCGCCACACGAAAACCACAGGCCCCTTCTCAGGTGAATTCATGACCTTCAAGGAGCAGCTTCAACAAGCTGCCGACGCCGGTCACCGACAGAGAATAGAAGACGAACGAGCGGTCGCTATCGAGCACGTTGCCGCAGAACAGCGACGTCAAAGCGAGCTGGCTATGAAGATTCAGGCCTCAATGGACATGCTTCAACCTCTAGTCGCATCGATGCAGACTGCCGCTCACAGAAGTGAGAGGATGTGCACCGCGCACATTGTCCCGAGCAGCGACATCAACCTTCAACTCGCGGCTGGAGCCCAGCGCCCGCTCAGTGCGACCTCTCTAAGGGGAGTGTCGCAGCGACTCTTCAACTTACTGCAAGAGATGGGACTGCTGCCAATTTTGGCAGTCACCGGTCCCGATGTCTACGAGATTCAGGTCCCGGTTCTGCGGTGGTCCGAGGCCTCTAGCGAGTGGTGATTCGACACAGTAGCTTTCTTCAGGGCGAGCTAACTTATGCGCGTTGAGGTAAGCTACTCCAGAGCCGATGAGGTCCAAACCCTCATCGGCGCTTGGTTTTCTCGCACCCCTTCTTTGCTGAAATAATCCTATAAGTTATAGTAAAACACGCACCGAAAAAGCGAGCGGCGAAGGTTCCCGAAGGAACTTCACCGCCCGCAGTCGCCGGGGCTAATGCACCCTTTTGAGGAGCATCAGTCGGCTAGAAGGCGCTTAGAGCTTTTCCAGCTCGCCGACAGCCTTCTCGATCTGGGCAGGCAGGTCTCCCAGGTCCTTCTCGAGGTTCGCCTGGATGCCGGCCGCTTCGTCCTGGAAGGGCTTCAGCGCCGCTGCGGCGCGTTCCTGGATGTCCTTGGTCGCGTCCTTGGCTTTCGCCTGCAGAGCGGCCATCTCCGCCTGGAACGGCTGAGACTTCTGCATGATCTCGATCTGGATCGTGAGGGCTTCTTGCTGGTCCTTCGCGTTCTTCAGCTTCTCCGGCAGATCACCGAGCGCCGTCTTGGCGCGCTCCTGGATCTCCTTCGCCTGCTGCTTGAACGGTGCCAGCGCTGCCTCGAGCTCCGCCTGGATGGGGGCAAGGGCAGTCTGGGCGCGCTTCTCGACGTCAGCGAGCTGAGCCTCGAACGGCTTGCTCTTCGCTTCAGCCTGCTTGCGCAGAGCGTCGATCTCGCCGATCTTCTTCACGAACGCGTCGACGTTCGCGGCGTTGAACTGCGATTTCTGGTAGATGGGTTGCGGGACGCCGGGCAGCATTACGATGACCGCCGGAAGGGCCGCCTCGGGAGCACCGACAGCCGCCGCCGGGATCTGCATGAACTTCACGGACTTGTCCTGGTCACCCTTCGCCTTGAACTTGTGGGCAACGTCCTTGCACTCGGCGCAGCCATTGGCAGTGACGAGCAGAACGACAGGACGATCGGAGTTGACGACCTCGGCCTGCAGGTTGGTCTGATTGACCTCGGGCAGGATAGGCCGATTGAGCAGAGAGGGGGCCAAGAGTACGAGACCGACGAGCAAGATGCCGCCGATGATGACCGCCAAATTTCGTTTGGACATGGTTTTTTCCTTGATTTGCACTTGATCCAGTAGCAACGAGGCCGCCGGATGGTTGAAGAAGGTTGAACTCGGCACAACGCCAAGCCCAATCAGCGATTCCACTGCAAGTGATTGCGGTGGCGAGATTCGTTCATGCGCGGCAAACCTGAAAACAGCGGCTTCTTTCTATCAACACGGGGGTGTCGAAAAAAAGAAAGTTAGATTCGCAAGGTTCAGGTTTTTTGGTGGCTGACAGCCGAGGAAATGAACGAAAAGATTCAAATAAAGCCTAAACATTGCCACATAGTTACAGCAAGGAATAAGCACCACCATTACCTTTCAGAGCTCTCATTTAGCTTCTGCGATATTGCGCAGCTCGCGATAAGCAACGAAAAAATGGCAATTTCGGGTAATGTGAGTTTCTATTCAATCTGAACCACAGCTTATGTTGTGTGGTCGCGCATTGCCGCTGCAATGAATTGCAGCGCTCTAAAAGACACGTGTGTTTCGCACGCTGGTTGATGTTTTTGATAAGCTGAGATGCCGTTTGGTTCGTTATTGGAAATTTGTGATTGCTAATTTGTGGCCGAAACCCAGGAGCAGAGTCCGCTTTAAGTGCCTTTCGGGCGGAAAAGTAAGGACGGTTGCTCAAGCATTCTGTTTTTTGCTTTTGAGCGAGATTTTTTCACCGCAGCGTTCCATCGCTGCCGAAAATTCAGAATGGCTGATCGTGCAGTGGCATCACAAAGCGGGCAAGCATGAGATACGCATTTGTCCTTCAGCGGTCAGAATCGAGGACAAAACAGCTGGTTTTGCGCTTATTTCGAAGGCGCCAAAATGGGATGTTCAAGCCTTCCGGCAGGACGACAAAGTAGTTTGCACAATGCCGCGCAGTCTCTATTACGCAAAGCAGGACTTCCGCATAACCGGACCGCGCATGTACAACTTTGAAAACATGGGTACGCAGACGATCTGCGGTATGAAGGCTCGGGCTTTTCACTCTCCTAAGGTTGAAATCTACACTGTGAAGCTGCCAGGCGTTTCTGCACCAATTGAAGACTTAATTGTTGCGTACTACGAAATGCGCACCTTCGAGGGCGTAGCTTTGAAGGTGACCAAAACAATTCGCGGGTTTTCGAAAGGTCGCGATATTTCTCTATTTTCGCGTTCATCACCCGGTTTGGAATTGGTTTTGGAAACGAAGGAAATAAAGCGCGTTCCCTTCAATGCATCCGACTTTGCCGTTCCGCACGGGTTGCGGCAGATTGATGCGCTGGAGCAGATAAAAACATCAGTCTCCGGGCGAAAGGAAGGGGATGAAATTTTTTCCGATCTGGGTTTCTTTCCAGCACATTGGGATCCTAAGCTTAGAATTCCACGTGGACAAGTTGTCGCG